>Ga0209535_1000869_pt1 | contig 21028 bp, 6 predicted proteins | sample LinPmetageLP28_FD_184041 | JGI IMG/M metagenome (GOLD analysis project Ga0209535, IMG submission 184041) | Marine viral communities from the Pacific Ocean - LP-28 (SPAdes) (version 2) | ecosystem: Environmental > Aquatic > Marine > Oceanic | place: Pacific Ocean | collected 2009-08-22
GTGTTTTGCGAAATTTCTGCTCTATTGCTTTCATATGGTTTCAGGCCTAGGCCGCGGGAGTATTCGTAAACCTCGCGAGCTTGAGCAGTTGTAACTGCACCAGATATCCACATGAAATCGTAAAGGTCCATTTTCTTTTGCGGATTAACGGCTCCCGTGCCTCCAAAAGCAATTCTCGTCGTGTTTTTTGACTGAATATTGTTGTTGGTATAACTAGAATCTGAGACTTCAGGAGTTTCATTTACCAATTCACCATCAATAAACATAGATACTCTATCCGCGACTGCTCCGGTTCCATGATATTTAAAGACCATGTGATGCCAATCTCGCGGTGAGGCTGCAAACTTATCTCCCAAATTTAAAAAGTATCTGACAGGTTTTGAATTCGCGGGGTCGTCGGGCCTGTTGTCCAAAGAAAGTACTGCTTGAGTCTCTCCGATTAACAATTTCATTATGGAGCCGGCGCTGTGGTCGTAATCGATAATGCTAACTACACTTGTAAGGTTTTCGAATTGAGCGCTGACACTTGTCGAAGATGTTATCTGTTCTGGGATTCTAAAGTTAAAACTCAAGGCGAATGGTGCATCGACGCTAGTAGACCCGCCATCAAAGTTGAAATTTGTAGTGGTGGTGGATAAGAATTGCCCCCAGTCGTTGTCGTCAGGAGAAGAGGTGACAAATCGAAGACAAGAATCATTAAATAACTCATTACTCTCAAGGCCCGATGGTATACCCAAGTTTAACTTTAAAGCTCCTTCTCCAGGTCCGGATGAGTTGTAAAACGAATGCACGTACCCGTAGCCATCATTTGTGTTTATAAAGTTTGCAGCGGAACTTGAAAGGTTGCCTGATATCCAGGAGTATTGAAACGCATTTTGTGGTATTGGTTTTGCGACGTAAGCGTTATCAAATGATGCTGTCAAGATTGGAGTACCATCGGACGTCAATATCTCTGTCTTAAATCTTGTGTTTCTTTGAGTTTTATGCGTCGAGCCTCCAGACTTTGGGCCCAAAGAGCTACTCACTACCCCAAACTGCTCTGACTTTTGAGACAATAGAGAGTTTTGTACCGTTCTTACAGGGAACAGGTTTCTGTAATTCAAAGTGTTGTATATTGAAAGCTCTCCGGTTTCTCTATCCGCTGTTAGAGCAGGGCTAGTCTCTGGGCCGCCTGGAGATGCAAATCGATTAGATACTACGTGCCTATTTGTACCTCTGTTGATGTTGGCGAAGTCAGGAGTTCCCGAAAGAAATAGAGAGTTGTTTACGATATCAGTAATACCACCGTCCTTAACGAACTGGATGTTAGCTGAATTGCGGCCGTTTGTTTGAACTATTTCGTATGGTTGTTGATAATTTCCAAGAAAATTACTTGCAGTGGAAAACCTTATATTCTCAACATTGTAAGGAGAAGATACACCGATACCTCTGGTAAACCTAGAACTAGGGTCTCCTGTTGGGACTGCAGACATTGTCAACGATGAAGGATTAACTTCAATGTTGTAGGCTTCATGTCTGTTCATCTCATCTAGAGTTATTGCCTGTCTTCTATGTGGCATAGAGCCAACGTGTTGTCTCGTAAAAGGACCCTGTAAAATAAACCTATCTTGATTCTCTGGCAGGTTTGTCACCTCCAGGCCTGGCTTGAGTTCCTGAATCTGATCAACTACAGATGAAGAATTAAAAGATATTGGTAACAGAGCCTTTGAGTTATGTGATTCTCCACCTACCAATATCTTTGTGTCGTACTCGTACTTTCCGTCGTCGAAAGTATCTGTTGAGATTGTTTTGCAATAATCTCTCTCTCTTATTAGGTCATCAGATGATAGTGTCAATTTCGTACTATCTGTATCGACTAGTTTATATGACTCCTTAGCACTATCTCTTTTTTCAATCGTAGCAGGACTATAGTCAGATGCTAATCTATACGGTTTGACTAACGCTCTTCTTGCGTACGTTGAACCTGAAACCTCTGTTGAAAGAATCCTTCGTATAGTGCCTCTGTCTCCTCCAGACTCGGCGCGTTCGGACTGATATAAACAACTGCTTTCCGTAGCTGACCTAATGATATCTGTCGGTAAATCATCTTCATCAAGCTTTACAATGCTAGCTCCGTTAGTGAGTGTACCATGATGTGTCGATTTGTAGTCTATAATACCATCTGGAACGTCGGCGTCAGCATCATCCCCCATTTTCCACCAAGAGACAAGGTCGTTATAAACTGAAGAATCTACCAGGTTTTTGACCTTTCCTGAGTTGTATATTTCTGTAACCTCTGCATCCGACAATTCTTTATCAAATATGCATATATCCGCTAGCCTGTCCTCGAAAACTCTCGCAGCAGTTTCATTTGCCGCGCCGTCTTGCGTTGCCCCGAGAACCAATGGGGTTGTAGTGTTTGTCATTTTGTCGTAGCCGCCGACATCTACAGATTTAGTTGAAGCTGTCTCTGAACCGTCCGTGTATAGGGTTATACCGGTTTGGGCGCCCGAACCATCATAAGTCATGACCACATGGTGCCAAGTATTGTTTGTTATTGATGAAGCGTTAGCAATTGCTTTTATAGCGTTACCTGAAGCGCTCTTCAGAGTGTCATACATAAACATCTGCAAGACACCATTGGCGTGCTTGAACAAATACTCAGTTCGAGTTGATATTGTAAAGTTAATTTTCGACACAAAAGGGCCGTTGTCAGCGCTGATATCTCCAACATACACCCAAGCTGAAATTGAAAACGGTTTATCACTCGAACCATCTGTAAAACTAAAGTCGTTATGGTCATTTATAAGGACATGGTCGTTAGTTCCATCTAGTTCTATCGCAAATGCGTTAAGTTTTTCTATGGTTTCTGGAATGGCGTGGCCGAGTCTCCAATTGTACAATAGCTCATTTATACCAAAAATAGAATGAGTGTCGTCCTTAAACTTAAACTCTATAGTTGGTGCCTGGTGTTTGTACTTGTTTCTCTCTAGCAAGTGACTGTCGACCGTGTTTCTCAATTTACTTGACATGTTTGCTGTAGCAGGAGCCAATTGGTTTAGGAAATTAGACACCGAGCCATCAATCCACCTATAGTACTCGACAAACTTATCTAGGTCGACGTCGTTTTCAACTCTATCGAAGAACGATTGGCGCATCTTGTCGAGTGATTTATAGTCTTGCCTATACTTGTTGACGGGCGCGCCAATCATATCGTTGAAACCATCTAGGCCGGCCATGAACTCAAGCATTCTATCAGAGATAACCTGATACATACTCTTCTCATAGTTAAAAAACTTAGTTATTGGTCGTGTTCCAGGAGTAAACTTGCTAGTTTCTGTGGTCTTTATTGTAACATCTGAAGAAGAGTTGGAAGTTTCGATAGAAGGGCTTATAACAACCTGTGGTAGGTGCTCTTGTTTTATCCCAGTGGAGTTGGTTCCGAAACCATACGCCTTAGCTGAGTAGGACCTGCCTGTTATATCTCCTAGGTTCGAGCTTGTTATATGTAGCGCTGAACCTGAAACCAAGTCTTTTACGTTTATTTCTGTCATCTTACTTCCTTTTCTCCCTACTGATCGTCAAACTGCCATCTAAACAGTGCTGTGTCTTCTATTCGAATGTTCTTGTCAGGCTGTCTTTCGGAGACAGCTTGAGAATTTTGTCTACCAAAGTATTTAGAGTTCTGTGCATGAATTTTCAGCTCTTCATTTTTCAACCTGTCTATCCATAACGTCGTCCCAAGAAGTCGATAATCTGTTTCTTCATTAAGATTGCCCGTGAAGTTGTCTCTATTCGCTCCAGCGTACGCGGCTTTGTGTGCAGCGTTGAAACTATCGTACAAAACCTTAGTTATACTTGATGTGACATAAAAGCTGTTTCTTAATACATCTAGGTCATAGTTATATCCTGTAAACTCTACTATGTATTTGTCCGTGCTTAGTGTAGATATTTGACCTTCTACAAATGCCACGTCCTTAGATATTCTCACGGAAATATTCCAATGTTCGTCTTCGTATGCATCGGATATAACACTAGAACTAACTTCCGTAAATAGACCGGCTGAACTGGTCAACAAAAAATAACAATCTGATTTAGATGGGTCAGGTTTAACGGTGTAAACTTCGAAGCTACCTGAGCTGTTTTGAAGCCAATTTAATCCTCCGGGAGATGACATTACAGTTCCTCCCCACCTGAAGTCTTCAATCCGAAGATTGAGCTTTTTGTTATCGCGTTTTTCAAGTCAAGCCTTTTAGGTAATATAATGTTACATTCCATAGTGTAAGAAAGAGGAACTGAAGCTCCAGGGACAAAATCTTTTTCGTGTGAAAGCGATGCTGACTGGTATAGTGTTGCTTTGCTGTTTTCCGGTGTTGCAAAATCTAGTGATTTTTGCTTTACACTTTCGAAACTTTTATTGTCAACAATGTTCTTGCTTTCATTGTTAGTATACACGTTCAACTTAAGTATCTCATTATCTATACCAAAACATCTTATCATATTTCTAAAGCTTGCTTCAGTACCTTTTGTCTTGTATATACTTATTAGGTTCTTGTGTATATTAGATAGCACAGTGTTCTTTACTTCATATATTTTTTGTTCGAACGTTATCTTGTCTGTCATGTTGTTGTAAAACTCTTCTACGGACAAACTTTGGAGTGGCGAAGTTACAGTTAGCCCGTAGTGTTCCAAGATTTTTGAAACCCATGGTTTTGTTTTTGAGCCGACTATTTGATGTTCTCTGTCTACGTCGCAACCAAATAGAAAACTATTCATCTTAACACTTCTAACTTTGCCCTTTTTGTCCAAAAGGTCTTCGAAAGTATAATCTTTGATTTTAGGAAAAAGTTTTATCTTTATAAACAAGTCATCCATGGTAGAAGCCATTATTTGTAACAGTTCCGGAAACCGAGATTGGTCTTGGTCCAATGCGAAAGATGGGACACTTCTGTTCATAGACGTCATATTACTCTTGTCGTGCTGTTGGCCGAGGCTTTTGAAGTAAGATTCTATTTCCGAAAACTTTGAGTTTGACTCATATAAGATAGGGTCTCCCTTTTCCACGAATGTTTCCTCCGAGGATGGAATTTTTGTGGATGAGTTAATCGCTGACCCGGTTGACCTTACCGCTGATGTCCAGTTTATTATCTTTCCGTTGTTTATTCTACCTGAATAGTCTAATACCACCTCATCAAATTGCTGTGCCCCTGTGGTGCCTTCATTGAATTTGTAGTACAGACCTAGGTCTGCGTTCGTGTGGTCGCTGTCAGTGCCGCCATATACTGGTCTATACCAATTTTTGGCTATTTCTTTCTCTGTTCTGGTCGTCTTCCAGTACCTAAACTCGTCTAAAGAACCACTCAACATTCCGGAGCCTGGTGAAGGCCCTGTCGCACTGCCTTCCATTGCGCCGCCGAGGGCCCCTGACATTGAAGTTTCTACAGGATTAATTGCGTGTGATTCGACGGTGCTATAATCCAGTGCTCCATCAACATAGAGTTTGTATGTAGTGTTCGAGCCTGAAGTTGATGTTGATACAGCGTAATGGTGCCACTGCCCGTCGCCAACTGAGGCTGTTGTCATATTTGCACTGCCTAGTCGTAGGCCTCTGTTTATTCCAGAAGTTGATGTCCCTGTTGAGCCAGAAGTATATGTTACCATAAAAGGACTATGCGACGCGTCTGAAGGTCGCTGCAATTCTACAACAAACCTACCAGTGTCATTGAAGACAGCCGTCCTACTTGCTCCTATGTCCATTATTATTTCGCGACGTGGGTTGGCCAGCCAACTGTCAGAGTGTTTTTTGAGCCAGAACTCGACTGTATTTCCTTTTATTCCGTCTATTTTTATGTTACTCTCTCTATTTTTTGAAACATCATAAATTGTGCCGATTTGGGGGCCGCCAAAAAAACTTACGTACACAGGATTAGCTGTGGTTGGGTGAAAACCATTATCACCAGTTTGGGCTCCCCTGTCGAACTTTAAAAAACCTGTTGACTTTGGGTACTCGTGTTCTAGGAAGTAAAGGTCTAGGTAAGACGAACTTAAAGACCACTCCACTTTCTCGGCTCTAGAGCCGTCGTAAGGGTATGTATCTCTTATTCTGTCTATTGTATCTCTGTAGTATTTCTCAGCAGAACCATAGAAACAGAATGTTTCAGGGTTTGTGTAATCAATCTCTGGAACATATCTCAACATTTGCTGAGTATATGCTTGCATAAACCTATCAGACTCAACTTCTGAGTTTATACCGCCTTTTCCATAAAGTGGGACTCCGTTGTAGTCGTCCGTCCCATAAGGATTGTTCTGGCCCGGGCCACTTTTTGTATTGTCAGCTTCATTGCTTAGAAACTTATCTCTATAGTTTGTCATGGATCTACTCTAAATTTGAATCTTTCATTTGCCTCTATATAATTAGAGCCATCCTTATAAAGTAATCCTATTTCGTACATGTAGTTCGGCTCGAAAAGGCTCATATCAATGTTAAAATACGAACCTGACGCGTCATAAGAAAGGCCAGAGTAGTTCTGCGCGCTGCCAGTAGAGTAGGGAACTACCACTAGGTTATCTGTGACTCGAATGATTTCATAAAATGCATTTCTTATCGTGTTTGATGGCACATTTGTGGTTGATTTTGTATAAACGTTTGTTTTGTAATTCCTGTCTCTCGTGTAGACCCTTAACGTTACCTTTTCGCGTGGGTTATATGAGGACTTAAGATTAGTCACGTTAAAAGAATAGTCTGGGGTCTCAAAAAAAGAATCAGTATTACTTCCATATACAGAGAACACAGAGCCAGTGTGCAGCTGTACGTATCCCGTAGTTGAGCCACTCGTCTGCCAAACATCCACTAGACTAGATTGGTCGCCTGAATAGGCGAATTTTGCCTCATATATACCTGTATCATACCTACTAGCTGTTATGAACGTAGGGTTGGTGCTTGAAACCGACTCTCCAGAGGCCGTTACGGGCGCTGAGCCAAGAGATGGGAACAATTGGACCAGTAGGTCAGAGCCCGTCGACGGGATGTCTACAAGGCCGTTTCTCCGCTTGTTGTAAAGATAAATTCTATTAAGATTCTCTTCAGTCGGGGCTAGGCTGCTGGACTTTATTATATCGTGTCGGTCATCCTTAATTGCACTGTCCCATTGAGCCTCTATATAAGGTCTCTTAAAAAAGTACTGAGATGTTCTAGAGAACACCTTCTTTGTGTAATAGGACCTAGACCTTCCACCTGATTCATAAGAACCTGATAGTTTTACCACATATCCATAGTTTGGTGCACCTGCGCCGCCTGAAAAATGCGTCTTAACGTTTTGAAATTGAGTATTATCAGATGCCGAAATGAAAGTGTTTCCAAAATAACCGCCGCCGACCTGACGTAGACTCACGACAGTTGATGCGACTGACGCACTGATGGTGCCACTAAAGTTAAGGTCAATGGCTGCTTTAAGGTTCTGGATTGCAAGAGTGGTGGTTGAGCCGCTCTCTATCATTCTTATATCTCCGACAGAGCCTGTGGAGCCGGATGTGTATTGAAACCTAAAAGAAGTTCCCTCGTGGTCTGTTAGTTTTATGACCGTAGAAGTTTCAGGTGGCGGAGTAGCTTTAAAAGTTATCGAAGATGAAGCCTCTAGTCCGTTTCCGTTTGCGTATGATATCTGGTCTTCAACCATAGATGTTACGTCCAACAATATGTCGTCTTCCGAGCCTGATATAAAGCTCACTACCTCCACAGGAGAAGTTGATGCGTGTATATTTCCATAGGAAGCATAATCTGAGCCTGTCACTTGCCATATTTTAAAATCCGTCGCAGAATTCCAAGAGCTTGCATCTTCGTTCAGGTAAGATTCCATATCCAACCCTATCCCTTCTTCCCAGGGCCTGGTTAGTGGGCTTGTGCACAGGTCGTATGAATCTGGAGTTGTTTGGTTGTGTGACGCGTTTGACAGCCTTATAAAAAAACTGACAGAGTCTTTTTGGGGTATTACACTTGAAGCTCGGTCCGAAACTATTTGAGAAACCGGAAATTGTATTAGTATTCTGCTTTGTTCTACCGATGCGCTTGATGCTTGTCCGAAAATGGAAAACACCTCTAATATATCTGAGGCTCCGGTATTTCCCTTGCTCCCTCTTGATGATAGATTCGATTTAAATGCATTGTTTATCGTGTTATCTTTATCTGCTATGTATCTCTTAATCGACATTATCTTATATTCCCTACTATGTCCGTTATATATTTAAGTTCCCAAATACTGGCGGACGGTATGTTCAAGACCCTTCCATTTGAGGATAAGTTTCCGTCGACGCTGAAACTGTAACTTGAGTAATTGTCTCCAACTTTATTCACCAGTTTTATGTCTACCACATCGAGAACTCCGTCAATTTCTTTTAAAAACTTAAAGATGTCTGTAATATAGAATGATTGTCCGATATCTGGCGGTATTGAAGTGAATTCATCAAAAAGTTTTTGCCTAATCTCATTGTAAATTGTACCCTTGTTCATGTCTGGTAAACCTACGACCTCAAATTCTATACCGAGGTTTATAATTGACGCGTCTAAGATGTCTACAGAGTCTGACATCATTTTTACAGAGTTCAGCCATGTTCTTAAATTTTCTTTCAGTGTATCTGACGACTTAGTCAGTGCACCGGTCTCATCTTCTGATATTATAAAAAGATTTATATTTCTTCTAAAATCGTCATTATCTCTCTGCACTGATGCTCTCTTGACGGAACCAAAATTTGAAGGCATTGAATATGTGGCGCTGACATAGTCCTGCGCAGTTACTGCTCTAGACTGCATCGCAAATTGTGCCATGGCTCGCTTTTTGATTTCTTCGGTAGTAGGAACTGAGATGTCTCCAACAATTGGGTTTTCATTGTATACTTCTATATTGTTTCTTATGTATTGAATCTTCGAGGAGTCTAAAGACTGTTCGTTATCAAATGCAAGCTGCAGAAATCCTATACTGGTAAGAGAGCCAGCCGCGACGTTAACGTTATCCCGTGTGTTGTATCGATATGTTATAGTAAGGTCGGTATTGACCGGAGATACTCCAAATTTATCTGATGAAATCATTCTTTCTGGATCAAACGTTGGCCTCGATACATAATTCTTACCTGTCATATCAAGAGCGACGCTGGCTGGGTCTGCTATCTTATCATTGGATATATCTTTTTCCGAGCCGTACCCAAATACCAAGTAGGTCTTATCACCTTCTCTCTCTACAACAAAACGCCTAGGGGTTGGGTATGCGCGCATAAGAGAAGGGGCGTTGGCATCTCCTGTTCCTGGTCTAGTTATCGCCCTATAAACTAGGTCCTGACTCAGGTTGTCTACCTCAAAGTATTCGTTGCCGGCGGTATCCACAACGCTTACTATTTCAGTTATTGCTTCACCGGCGACTTCGAGTTTCAAAAACCTTTGAAAGTCCCCCACTTCTGCGATGATTTGTTTCTCTCTTCCTGAAATTACTTTTCCTCTTGATTTTACTATGTAGTATGTTGTTTTTGCGCCATCCGAAGAGACTTCGGAACCTATGACTTCAGAGTTATCAGAATTAAATTTGACATTCTCAATCAATGTAAAAGGTATTCCGGCAGAGTTTATGAAAGTAGTACCTTTTAACAGTCTAGGTAGATAATTTAAATCCGGTGCTACGTTTTGAGACTGCGCAGGGACAGGCATATATATATCCACTTCACCAACAGAACTTCTATTGGGATCATACTTATATCCCATCTGTTTTGCGTGCATCAAGACATTATCGTATTCGAGGCTCGTGGCCAAAAATGATTCATTTGCGTTATAATCTAAGTAAAATGACAGGTTGTCTCCAAGATAAGACACCAAGTCCAACATCATTGACCCAAATGACAGCTGATTAAAATCTTTGTACGTATCTGGATAATACCTTTTTACGTATGATACTAGGTCTTTTTTTATCGAATCAAAGTCTCTGCTTGTGTAATTGACTGGTGTTGCCTTCTTTTTCATTCATAATTCCTCTTATTAAATAGCTTCTATAGATGTCTCTGACACTTTAAAGTTCAATACTCCCTGAGCCGACAGTGCCTGTACGTCGTAACTTATCCTAACTTTTATATAGTTTGAATCCAAAGTGCTGTTTCCAAAGCTATCTGTCGTGTCGAATTTTATGTCGACATTTAAAAACGGCATGTACAGCGAAACCTGGTGCTTTATTCTCTGAATAAAAGATGAAGCGAAGGCTGGACTGTAATTTTCAAATAGCGTTTGCCTCAGTCCAACGCCAATCTCTGGTCTTCCAGGCCACTCACCAGGAGAGGTCTGCAACAAAAACATAAAATTCTGCTTGACAGAATCTTTTATTTCGCTGTGACTTTTATAAAAACCATCTGCATCAGAGCGTGACAGTGGAAATATTGGTTGCAACATTCGAATATCCTCTAACTATAAGTAGACTTATTTTCAACATTCTCCTAGGTCTTCTTTACTGTCTATTGCTCCGGCGACTGGAGAGGCTAGCACTTTGCAGTTGAAATCTTTATTCTTCAAGTCCTTTCTCATTATAGGAGTACTCAAAGCCAAAAGAGTAAATAAGGATAGTGGGTGGCCGTACCTTCCGAATCGGCCTACATCAAATTTGCCCCAATCGCCTCCGAAATCTCCAGAGTTATCTCTATCTAGACAAGGTATCTTAAACGCATAGCTCGGGTCTAGGAACGGCAGTGAGCCTGCGAATATATATGTCACAAGCTTGCTGACTGATGCTTGCATTAGCCTTGCTGATTTGCCCGGGCTTGAGAAGACTGTTAGTATCGCTCTTGTCAAATCCACAGGAAAAGCAACATTTACGGGAGCATACGCGCTTTGCCCATCTTTGTCGCGGCCGCCGTTCAAACCGAGAGGAAGCTCCTTGCCACCGGAAGAATAGGTGACAACAGGGCCTCGGCCGTTACCAACCCACGAGAACCCATCTAAATGGCAACTATTCCAGTGATGCTTCATCTCTTTGTATGCAGGGTCAATCTGGTCAGCTATGCCTCTTAAAATCATACTTGGTGCGAATTTTATGAGTTCTTCAATCATTTCCTGTACCATTTTAAAGTACATTCCAAAATCGGCCGGGAACCCAAAACACTCTTCGCCAGATCCTGGTCGCAAATTCTTGACCATTAAATCAAGCAAGGACGCATTGTCGATTCCTGGTGCACCGTGACTTTCTAGTGGGTCGAGGTCATAATAGGCATCTCGTTTCGATACAAGCGACATCATGCCTGCAAGTGTATTTTTAGTAGTATCAAAGAAGCTTGGGAAAGTATTATAACTACCAAGCAGAGCGGTGTTGTATATAGCACCCATTGAGGTAAGTTTGGAAACCGGAAGCAGATAGTCGAAGTATGTTCTAAAGTCGTCTCCTTTCCTTAATTCCTCAAATCTTAGACTCTTCTGTTTAGGACTATTGAAGAAGCTTTTGAATTGCATGATATTTTCAATTGGATTTGGACATATGTTCTCTAAATCAATTTGCTGCTCATAGAACGCCACAGGGTAAGATTCCATAAGTTGACCTGTACTTGTCTCTACGGAGCCTGCGCGTAATTCCTGTGAGAAATCTCGATACACACTATTTGAGCGAGCTGCCGGTAATACAATCGGCGCTTCTCCAGTGTCTGGCATTGATAATACTAACCTGGCACCTTGAAAAAATTCGGTTCTGGAAAATATATTCCCTAAATATTCTTGTGCCGCGTTGAATGAATTATCAAAGACACCGTATAAGTCTTGTGCTAATTTATTTATGCCGGTGGCTATCATAGCGTTGTTCCATTGTGTCGCAATCGTATTAGTTGACGCGGCGATGGCTGAGCCCTTTACATGAACTCTCTTTCCTGCTGGATAAAACTTTGCATCCCTGCTAGTATAGAAGCAAAAGTTAACCAAGTCATCAATTGCCTGCTCCTCCGGATTGAAGAGTCGGAAGTTCTCTGAATTATAGTAACTAGAAACTGGAGAGTTTCTTATTAATTCTCTTGTTGTTACTCTGTCTATCAACCCCATGGTAAACAAGTGCCACAATGGGCCCTTCCAAGGTTCATCAGACGCTTGAGTTATGGCATCAATCTCATAGTTATTCTCCATGTCTTGTCGAAGTGAGGTGCCGATTTCGTGCTCAGGGTCGAGGGATACAAGCTTATAGGGCGCCCGGTTCGGGTTCAAAAAGTCTGGAGATATAGAGTCGCTGTAGTCCGCACGAAGACCAGCGGCAGAGATATTTGTAATCATCGACCAGGCGGAGTATGTTACTGCTCCAAGTCTAGTCTTAAGGCGTTTTGAGACTGATAAAGAGCTACCTTCATGAGAATCTACTGTTCCCTCTGAGTTGGTTGTGTCGCGCGAATAACCCAAATAAGTGTCTACAAAGAACGCCTTTCTGATATCTAGGTATGGCGTAGCTGAATTCATCGGCTGCTCTACCCAAAGCGGATACAAATTTGTTGACAGTTGACTATCGATAGAGTTGCGATATTCTTCTATCTCATATATTATTTTCTCTCTTGTTGTTCGCAAAAGGTTGGCTTGCCTTTCTGTCAATCCACCTTCGGTGTTTGCATCTAGGTACATTTTTATTGCCTCTGTGGTCGAGTTAAGTTCAGCCACAGAAAAACGGCCGTCGCAGAAGAATGGTGAGGCTCCACAAAGTATACCAGGATATTCAACACCGATATTTGGGTTGAATGCAGGATTGTTTCGCTGTGATGGTTCTTTTCGATATGTTAGTCCCCAGAAAGAGTTGTTTCTTCTTTGTCTAAACCAGTCTACAAAAGATTGTAGAGAAAGATATATGCTTGTCACAGAATTGTTAATTCTCAGACTCTCTGCAAAGTCATCAGGCGTTACATCGTTTTTTAGGTTTTTAAACATAGTGTGCAAATTTGTATCATAAATCTGACCTGCATACTTCATTTTATCTAGTTTATGCTGTTCCTCGTTCGATTTCAGAGTTTGCTCTGCCGGCAGTATGGGAGAATTGTTTTTTGTTTTTTTCAACAATTTTCCTCTGTTTCCAAACTGATTTGATACAAAATTGTAGTCTTCTGAGAATGCTCCTGTTGAACTTTCAGCTTCACGTTTACAAATTATAGAATATATCTTCTCTCTCGAAACAAAATTTGGTCTGCTGGAGTCGAAGACATCATAAAAATCTGGAAAAGTAAAATCGATGCTTAGAACATATTCATACATTCTCTTTATTCTCTCCTCATCTGAAGGTGAGTCAGCCTCGATTGTTTCTGAAATTGACGGGTCTGATTGCAACATGACGCCAAATGCGCGCTGGATTCCTTGAACATAGTTAGCTAACAGTTCACTCCACACCTGTAGACAGATCTGGGTTCGTTGTGCACCTGATGTTTCAAAAAATTCAGGAATGGCATATTTAACATAACATTCTTCTGAAGGCGATGTTAATTCTAAAGTGTCTTGTTCGTTGGACATAATCCTAGAAATCAACATTCTCATAGGTATTTCATACTGGTTCATATGGTATACCCCTCCGGCATCTGTTGGTAACTCAGGTCTGTGGGTTTCATGATACAGCCTCTGGGGCGTGTCAAAATTTCTTAGGTAAGTATAGTCGGAAGCCGCACATATGTCACCGTTCATGATACAAAGACCTGCCAATCTCTGGCCATTCGGGACGAAAGATAATAGAGAGTTGTCCTTATCGGTATTTAACAGTGCCTTCTCCTTAGAGTCAAGCTCAAATATCTTTTTAAGAACTGCCGAGTTTAAACGATACGACTGTTTGAACTCTTCTGGTGAATTTATAAAAGCGACTTCGAAATTAGACTGTGTGAATCCAGTGGATTCTCCAATTAAGTCAAATATGATTGTAGAGTCTCCCATTGTGTCAATAACAGTCTCCTCAATAACCTCCTTTATGTTAGATGAAAGTTCTGTGTTTTCGTATTCTTCTCTAGTTATTTCCCCATAGACCGGTGGGTGAAACAGTACTTCTCCATTTTGTTCGTTGGTTATTATTTTCTCTGTTTGTATTAATCTCTCTGATAGAGGGTGATGTCTCTCCCTCTCGAAACCTCTAGGATTTCCGATTTCATCTGAAATTATTGATTTCTTTTCACGCGTTTCGACCAACTCTTTAAAAGGGTGAAACCTTAACTGAGTCCTGCTATCTCCCTGTTCTGGTATTCTCTGAAGGTCAGGGTCTGAAGATGCAGCTTGAATCTGCGCGGCGGAATCTATTCCACTGATATTCGAAGAAAAATATTTATCACCTTGGATTACAACCGAAGAGATAGATGACTGAAGGAGTTCTCTTCTATCTGTTCTATCTGACACTGTGAATTTATCTTTTCTAAAGTTAAAGACGTCTGTGTTCGATAGTTTGATGTGCGCTCTCTTAACTTTGTGTAGACCTGCAGGTATCTTCTCTAATACTCTGGGTAGCCCATGTAGTGATTCTGGGTCACCCTCATCAGTCCCAAACAAATCTTTTAATATATATTCTGCTCTTCTTATAGGCTCTCTATTGTCTGACAGGAAGGCTCTTATGAGTTTCTCCAAGTCATCAATTGACAATATTTCATCTTTATTCTTGGCATCCAACAAAAATGAGACTTCTGGTGACACACCACCTCTGTTTATGTGAGACAATAAGAAGGAAAGGTCTGGTGAGTTATAATTTAAGGGAGCGTAGATGCCAGGTGAATTTTCATTGTAGAATCTTAAAACTTCTGCGAAATTTATGTTTCTTTCGTAAAACTCTGGGTCTGCTAAGTCTCCTTTTATTCTAATGTAGTTCTCTATGTGGAAAAAAGGGTTTCCGGTGTCGTAATCAATTTCTTCTAGTCTCCACTCTGCGGAAGGGTTTTCAGAAGGTGTTGACGAAATGTTAACGTTCTTTAGGTTATTGATGTAAAAATCTTCAATCTTTCCGGTGTCCTCTGTTTTGTATACCTCATTTGCTATATCTAAAAACAGAGGAAGTTCTGAGTTCACAATCTTAGTTATAGCGTCTTCTACCTTGGACAGGCCTGTGACTCTTTGCAAAGCTTGTTTCACAAGCAATTGCTGTTCTGGTGATGAAATCATGTCTATAGTTCTAAATTCTCTAAAAACATATTGCAACATATAGTCCTTGAAGAACCTCTCTGTAAAAACAAGCTTCATGGGTAAAGTTGAAAATGTTATAGCGCCCTTTAGAAGAGTTTCCAATATAATGATTCTAACCAGACCTTTTACTATCAAGTTCATTAAAGCTTTCTCTACCGGGCCCGGCGCTGAAAAGTCTAGCAGTGCAGGGTTGTTCTCCTTCTTTCCCATTTCAAGGGCCAACTCTTGTGCGAAATCTCTTGAAATCAATTTCTCGAATGACAAGGTCGCGTCAGACGCGAACTCATACTTGTTAGATACGCAAAAGGTTCCATCCTCTTTTTCATTAAAGATTATTTCGCCGGCGACTCTCTTGATGAGTTCTGTCGTATATTGTTCGTCAAAGACTTCGGACTTGTCGAACAGGAAGAATATTTGTTCAAGGATACCCTCCAGCAGCCTGCGGTACACAACTGACGACATGTTGTTGAAGTTATTAGAAAGAAACAAGTCAGTAAAAGTTTGTATCTCTTGCGGGGTTGATGCTGCGGTGGTCGTCATTACTTTCTTAAGGCTTTCGGAAAAGAAGTGTTCAAATTTCTCATCTCGCGTTTTAATTTCTTCAGTTTGTAGGTCTTCAAAGGCAGATACATACTTCTGTGGTAGCTGTTCACAGTATCTAAATGTTACATCCTCGTCAAAACTGTTAACATCAGATATTCTTATACTGAATTTATCTAGTCCGGGTGGTGACGGTTCTTCTTCCAATTTAACTAATCGTCCTGATACAGAGTCTCCTATCTCGACCGAGAAGGAGTTTGGCTCGATAACAGCCTTTATTAGTTCGTTGCCAGTTCCCTCAAGAATTGTTTCCCTGTTCGAATCGTATATATCCCTCAATAGATACAGTAGATCAGATTTCTGGGTTGTGCTTGTCGCGGACTCTATATTTTCTTGTATAATTTGAGATATTCCTAGAAGCCTTTCGTTTATCTTATCCATTATCGCTTGCTTTATTGTTATACCCTTTTGCGAGTCAGGGGTATATAACGTGTCGGCTAGTTCGATGAGTTCGGTTCGGCTGCGTATCTGTACTATATTCACGTTCTCTTTAGACTCATCGCTATCAGGGGTAACGACCCTTGAGAGGGACATCGGGACCATAAGCGTTTCGTCATAAAAAACAGGTGACCTAGATTTTAGGTTTACGTTTATTCCAGCTGCAGAAGGTACCCGATCGTATCTGTATTTCAACTCTTCTTGTGTTGTATAAGGATGGGCACTGCCGATTTGGTCCCCGTCTTCGTTTAGAATCACATACTCTTTTACGTGAACAAGATTTGGGTACTCCAACTCAGCATCGTAAGGGCCGTATTGAACCTCTTGAAACTTTTCACAAAGTCGATATAATACTTCTTTCAGTTCCTTTGTAGTGAGTTCATTTAAGACTTTGCCTTTATCTTCTAGATATTTTATGTAACTCTGTATTCTTTGTGTTGACCTTTCTAGATTTAGTCTAACATCAAAGTTGTAGTTTGGGTCGCCGGCGTCTGCGGGCGAAGATGTCTGCAAATAAAGTGAAGGGCCGAAATTTCTTAATGAAGACATATACGACATCTTGACTGGGGATAGTACTGATTTTGCAGTCCTTTGAGCTGCGGCCTCTACAGAGCGGGGAAACTCTTTGATTCCCGAACCGAATGCACCTGGAAACGTAGACTCTGGGAAGAAACTCGCAAATGCCTCTGGGTCCGAAATAAGCTGCAATGCTTTTGACTGGTCAAATAGTTCCGACCTTGAGTTTTCGATTGCTCTTGTTATTTCAGAGTCGGGTATATCTTCACTTTGAAGTTTTTCTCTCACTAGGCTTAAAAGACTAGCAGTATCCGAGCAGGTATATGTTCCTAAGAGTTCGTCCATTGAGCCTAGGCGCTGACAGAACTCTTCGTCAATAAATAGCCCTAAATTTCCAAAGAAAGACTTTATCTTCTCCGGTGTAGATAAAGCTTCCGAAGCGGAAGTTCCGCTTATCTGAGCTAGGCGAGACACGATTGCTATAACTTCGTTACTAACTACCTGGCCGGTGAGAAGAGCACATAGTTCAGATGGAGTCAACATGGATAACAAATCATCGATAAGAGACTTAATTTGCTCTAGCGTGTTTGAATCTGTAGGTATGTTTAGGTCTACAAGTGCTTCGACAAGGGCTCGGCGTGGGACATCAAAGTCAGAATTTAATTCTGGTCCGGCTAGTTGCTCCTCTAAAGCCGTGGCGCACCACGGTATCGACAGTATGTCCAATATTCCATTAGCTATTGTGCAGACGAGCTTTGTTAATATTTGAAGCACCAGGTCTTTTAGCTTTTTAGCTAGCTCTGACATGTCTGGTAAAGAGAACGAGGGCATGCCTGGAGGAGGAGGCAAATAAAAGGAAGGTGCTTTTATTTGTACAGCTGGCAATCTCAAACACGCCGCTACGTCGCAGAGGAGTGCTTGCAGTGAGAATGTATCTAAAAATTTGTGTTTTATTTCAGAGTAAGTGCAGGTTTGACTTATTATTGGAAGCGCGACAGCGGTGCCATAATTCACCCCTGAATATAGCCACGAATACTCTCCCCTATTCTTGTTGGCTCTTGTTATATTGTTCGACAATTCTTCGATTGGCTCAACAAAAGTTTCATCCGACCATTCGTGCACTGGATTGAGGGGGGAATCATCGAGTGCTATTGTTAGCCCCTTTGTGTATCTAACAATAAACGCAGAGCCTGCTACTCCAGACGAGATGTCACAACCAGGTATACCTCCGATAAACGGAATTGTATCCATATCGTTTATTCGGCTTAAATAGTGAGCAGTCCTCTCTCTATTGAGGGGTTTTCTAAGCTTCAATCTACCTTTCTTGTCAGACGCAATTGGTATTTTTTTGCCTTTTATAAAAATTTCCTTAAGCTTTTTGCCGCGGGCAGTTGAGGTAAATTTTAAAACCAATTCAGGAGACATTATTCCCGAGTTGTCTAATAGGTCCGTGCCTAAGTATTTTTTGTGTTTTTCCTCTTCTATTGCAGACTCGTACAAAGATTTAATCGCCGCAGGTACTGATTCCAAGTCGTTAGCCTCAGAGCGTACGCTGAAGCTAGGATCATTTATAATTACTGTTTTCAAGTCTTTTTCCGACTCTCTTAACTTTTTAGCAACTCTACTGCACTTTATTTCAAGGTCTGAAAATCGTATAGTTAGGGAGCCTTTTTCCCCCAGGGGCTCTTCCTCCCGTTTAGGACCAATTGTGGAAATCGAGGGAACCAGGTTAAGTACGTCGCCGGCTGTGTCAAACCAGTTATCAACATCAATATTTATAGAACCAAATACCCCAAGGTCCACGTCTATGTTTCCTTGGCCGTTAGATATAGCATCCATTGCCTTAGATCTTATTAGTCGCATCAGCTCTTTCTTTTGAACCTGCGCGAATTGTTTATATTCTTCGAATTTTTGTTCTGAATTCCTATCTGTCAGTGATGCATCGTCGATACAGTGTCTCTCGGCTCTAGACTTGTCAATAGCGGCTCGACGGTTATCGTAATCTACTTGGTCAACTGGAGCAAGCGATATATTCTCCTCTGACTCTCCTATTTTTATTAAATCAAACAGCTCTTTATTTATGTGGACTTCTGCTTTATATGTATCCCCTGTTCGATAAGATGGTGTTCTGAAATTAACAAATCTCGCAAGTTTTTCATCCGGGGATGACTCGACAACATCGTATGTCTGTATTATTTTCTTTTCTAAATACGATTCGGAAATTTGTCTAATCTCATCAATCAACTCGTTAGTCGAAAGTTGCCAGCGCAAAGAGCCAGAAGGGGGTGTTGCGCCTGATTTACTGAGCATAGGATAACGTTCTTTGAACTCAGGTTCATCGCTTTGAAGATACCATATGTATGGTCGGTCAAAAAATTTAACAGCTTCAGTTATCGCTCTTGATTCAAGCTCCAAAGTTTCATCGTCGCCAGGAGACGTTGGTGGGTTGTGAAAAAATGTGTAATCAGTATCAACCATCACGATTACCTTATTGTCCAAAATAAAGGGGTCTGGGTCGATACGATGGTTAGGGGTGAATGCCCTGTCGAGAAGCTCTCTCTTCTCTTGCTCAGTTAAGATATCAGATGTTCTTTCGGAAGCTGGAATTGTCTTTATTGTATCGATTGCTTCTGAGGTTGCGACAGACAATGCACTTCTTTCGGAATCTAGAGTTCGAGGCCTGAGCGAAATTATACCATATTCAAGAGTAGGGGCCCAAGAGTACTCTTGTATAGATTGCGATTTTGCCTCTCCAAGTAGTGAGAAATCTCCTAGTATTAATCCAGATTCGTCTTCTCCGGTACGAATGCTAGATTGAGGGTCTAAAATCTCACTGTTTGTCGATGGGACTTGTCCATATTTTTCAAATGCAAAATTTCTGTATATTATCTTAGGTACAACGTGATAAACCAATTCGATGTCAGAACTTAAAGGATGCGTAAAAGAATTATTCTGAAACGTTGTTCCTGGTAGCCACCCATGCATAACTGAAAGCGTTGCTTCTCCCAATGTTCCGAACTCTTGGTCGAATAGAGGGTCAACAGAAGTGACAATTAAGGTTGACCTCGCAAGGTCTTGGTTTACGTTCTCTGGTATGTCAGTAGATAAAACATCTTCCTGAATTGAATTCTTGTTCATCAGATAGTCAATTATGTAAAATTGGTTTTCTATTTGAAACTTCATTAATGCAGATTGCATTTTCAAATCAAATCTAGAGGCAGAATCCAGTGAAACAAATTCATTGTCGGTGCAGTCAAACCAATTTTGTCCAGACAAGATAGCAGGGTCATCTGGTGACTGCCCTAATACAGTGTTGCCGGGAACTAAAATACCAAGAGCAACCTTAGCAGCCAACACATCTATCCCCACGTCACCTAATTGTCTTGTTCCAAAGGAAATAGACTGGTTCTCTTCTCCATGTGCTTTTATTGTAAAAAAAGTTGTCATCCGTGCCTCCTAGCTGGTAGTAGTATAGCTACTGCATATGTATTTAGTTTCTGTTTTATCGTTACTAGAGCTGTAAAAGTCTCTTAAGTATGTATCTCTAATTTTAGATATCTGGTCTTTTATTGCTAATGAACCAAAAAACACATTTTGGCTTAAATGATCTAATGATGTTTTGGCGCCAAAAGCGAGAAGAATCGGGGAAGGAAGTGCAGCGCCTTGAACAGGAGCAGTTGAATGTACATGGTCTGCTACTACTGAGTTGAAAAAACTTTGTGATTTAACAAAAGCATCTATGTTATTGACAAAGTTATCCATCACCTTGAGAATCTCATCCAAACCTTCCACAAGGTTGTTTCCAAGAGGAATAGGTTGCTGTTTTCCAGATAGTCCGTTCCCGGGCATTAGGTGAATCTTCCCTATAGGTATAATGTTGTAATTCCCTTGAGAGTTATAGTTTTCTCCTTCACCGCCTGTGATGATTTTAATATCTTGCCTTGCGTGCATCCTTATCTTGTCAGCTTTTACAACAATAGCACTTGTAGGGATTACTCCGGCAGATGCCTCGTCTGGGTCCGTACCATCAAAATTAACTAACTTACCTATTCCGAAACTTTCGTCGACCGCGGTCATTTGACTTATATAAATTCTTGCCGCATCCATTGCATAACCTGGATGTGAAAAGCTGGCCACTTCTTCCCCTTGTTTGTCGTGATTGGAGAGTGTGACTGTCTTTAACTTGTCTATTTTGTACTTGGTTCTAAATAGGGGACCTAGCTCGAAAGGTCTCCCATCTTGTTCTGCCGAACCAGTGGCGTTAGTAATCAAATCTCTTACTGGCCATGGCGCGCCGCGTCCCACCACTATATCAATGGCGCCGGCTGCCATATGGTCTGAAAATCCGGATTGAGAGTTTTTTTCTGTTTTCGT
>Ga0209535_1000870_pt1 | contig 21024 bp, 25 predicted proteins | sample LinPmetageLP28_FD_184041 | JGI IMG/M metagenome (GOLD analysis project Ga0209535, IMG submission 184041) | Marine viral communities from the Pacific Ocean - LP-28 (SPAdes) (version 2) | ecosystem: Environmental > Aquatic > Marine > Oceanic | place: Pacific Ocean | collected 2009-08-22
AGGTTAATATGAATAAAATAGTAGAAGAACCAAAGCTTTTAGGACACAAAGAAGTTAATGGTCAACAGGTTCCTGTTTACAGTTGTAAAACAGAAACAGTTCTTACAAATAAAAATACTAGTGAAACATACGAATCGGAAGAAGCGTGCACTGCAGACATTGAAAATCCAGATACGGATACTGCAGAAGAGCATATTCAAAGAGATGTAAAAATTTTCGCACCACGACTTGCTAGTTTGGGTGCATCAAATAAGAAGGAATAAAATGTTAAAAAAGATTCTACCAGTTATCGGAGGTACAATAGGTTTTGCTATTGGCGGACCTATGGGCGCAGCTATTGGTAGTGGATTAGGATCAGCAGCAAGGGGAGATAATCCTTCTAACGTTGCAACAAACGCTTTGATGGGTTTTGGTCTAGGGAGTTTTGGAGCTAGTGCAGGTCTATTCGGAAAAGCGCCTGCTACAAGCTATGGAGCAACTGCTGTACCTAAAAATATTAAAAATGCTAAAACCGTTGCAGAATTAAAAACTGCATTAGGTGGAGCACCAAGTTCGATGGCCACAAAGACCGCAGGTCAAGCATTAGCTAAACCAGGGATAGGAGCACAAGCATTACAATTCGCAAAAGATAATAAATTATTAACAGGTGCTTTAGGTCTTAGTGCTTTAGGTGGAATGGGAGCATTTAAAGAAGAAGATACAAGTATGCCACCACCAGCACAGATTGAACCTGGTAGCCAAGGTATGTTCGATGTCAGTGCACCGAGGGCCACGTACTATGATACTGCAACAGGTAGATACGGAGCATCAGCTCCGACATTGCAACCCATTGCAAGAGTTGCTGAGGGAGGTTTCCCTCGTAAAACAGGACAGATCGACGGACCAGGGACAGAAAAATCTGATGACATCCCTGCAATGTTATCTGATGGTGAGTTTGTTATGACTGCTGCTGCAGTTAGAGGACTTGGGGCATTGAATGGTGCAAATAAAGATGATAAAGTAGAACAACGTCGCAAGGGCGCTAAGATGATGTATGACATGATGGATAAATTTGAAAGTAAGGTAGCATAATGGCTGAAACAATATACCAATATCAACGACAAGCACCCTTTATTGAAGAGAGAGCAGAAAAATTATTAGAGTCTGTGTTTGGTTCACAAGGACTAGCATCTAGACCTTCAGAGATCCCTGCATATGAAGTAGCAGGCTTAACTCCCCAACAACAAGCTGCCATTCAAAGAGCAGAAGCAGGACTTGGTGCCTATCAACCAGACCTAGAGGCTGCAAGGACAACCATTGGTACAGGCTTAGAAGCAATCGGTGCCGCTCAAGAAGTTTTAGATCCATCACAAATTTCTACATACATGGATCCTTATCAACAACAAGTTACACAAGAAGCTTTAGCTGAATTACAAAGACAATCTGATATTCAAGGACAAAGAACTTCTGCCGAAGCCGTGGCAGCAGGTGCATTTGGTGGATCACGATTCGGTGTTCGTGAAGCAGAAGAAGCTAGGAACTTAGCTCAGGTTCAATCACAAAGAATTTTTGAAGATTTATCCCGAAACTATTTACAAGCACAACAAGCTCAAAGAGCAACAGCACAACAACTTGGTACAATTGGAACACAAACACTACAAGCTGCGCAAGGACAAGCAGGCTTAGGACAACTAGGACAACAGCTAGGTGGTGAAGATATCAACAGGTTATTGGGCCTTGGACAACTGACACAACAGTTTGGTTTCGAAGGACCAGGAGGAGCATTCGTTCCTGGTCAAGCACAGATTGAAGCTGCAAGAGCAACAACTTTAGCAGAGCAAAAAGAACCGTTTGAAAGAACAGCTTTTGCTTCTGATATTCTACGAGGCGTTCCCTCATCACAAATTACATACACACAACAACCCACTCCTTCTGCTCTTCAACAAGCTTTAGGATTAGGTATCGCAGGACTTGGTGCTTATGGTTCAGCGGGAGGAACATTCGGTGGTATTAGTTCCTTGTTTGGAGGTTAGATGGCTATCTTAGATAGACCAATGTTTCAACGACCATTGACCAAGGACCAGCTACGTCAGTATGGAATACCGGCATTTGCTAATGGTGGTGTTGTAAACATGAGTAATGGTGGTTTGCCTTTTCTACCTAATAAACCACAAAATTCTGTTCCACCTTCATCAAAACAAGATTTATCTTCCATCCCATCTGGAACAGTTATTAGTAAGAAAGTAATAGAGAGAGATGGAAAACAGATAGAGGTTACTGAGACGGTTATAACTGGCGCTAGAGGAATAAAAGTAATACAAAAAAATGAAAGAGTACTTTTTGAACCAGGAAAAACAATACAGACTCCTAGAGGGGAAAAAGTGATTCCTGCTAAAGGTGAAGAACAGGAGCTCGGTGAAGTTGAGATAGAGGAAAAAGAAGAGAAAACAGATCCTCCAGCAGAGGATGCTCCAACAGTAGAACCTCCTGCCTCTACTACAGATGATCCAAGCGCTCCAAAAGAGAGAGAAAAAAGAGATACTCTTGCTGATCTCGTAAAAGAAAGATCTGATTTATATAAGCAGCTTTTAGGAGATCCAAAAGAAATGATGAAACAACAAGGATTTTTACAGCTTGCACAATTTGGTTTAAATCTAGCTTCTGCTAGAGGAGGTAATTTAGCAGAAAAAATTGCTAAATCTGCAAAAGATCCATTACAAGCTTTTGCACAATTAGCTCAACAAGCAGCTCGAGATGAAAGAGCAATTGATGTTGCTGCTATTGAGGCTGGCGAAGCAGAACTAGCTCAAATTAGAAAACGTGAAGAAGAGATGAGCAATCTAGAACAACAGGCAAAATATTTAGTTGAAACCGGAGTCATGAAAAATGAAAGAGCTGCAGTGGAATATATTTATGACGCACAAAAAGGAGCAACTGGAAAAACTGCCACAGAACTATTTAGTTCAGGATATAATGCTGCACAGGGATTAGCAACAGGAGGAGCTCAGATAGTAGCCGGAGCAGTAGCTGCTGGCGGTCAAGTACCTAAAGGTAATGTATTTAATTCTCCTTTAACAGATGATGGTAAAGTTGACTTCGGAGCTTTAGAACCTAATGTTCTTTACATTGATCCTGATGAGCAAGTTTTCATGAAACCAGAAGCAAAGAGTGATAATATAATAGAATATAACTTTACGGTGTTCTAAAATGCCTATTGAATTTGGCAACACAGCGCCTTCTGCTAATAGCACTTCTCCTCTAAATGAGAAAGAAGATGATACAATTACAGGTTTTAAAAGTTTTTTCGCAGGGGTAGGTTCTGGTCTATTTAAAATACCAGAGGGTGTTTTTTCTTTAGGGGCTGCTTTATATGATTTAGGTGCAGATACTAATACAGCCGCTCAAGTAGAATCATTTTTTGATAAAATCAATCCTTTTGATGAAATGGCAGAGAAGACGACTGCTGGAAAGATAACAGAATTTGTTGTTAGTTTAGGTATTCCTTCAACAGCAGGTTATAAATTAGGAACAAGTTTAGCTAGAAAAGCAATTGATGCTAAAAAGAAACCAGGAAATTATTTATCTTCTAATAAAGTTACTAGCTTAATTAAAGAAAAGAAAAATCTTGGAAAGAATAGTTTAATAAAAGATGAAGTTAAGGATAGGGCAAAAATTTTTGCTGGTGGTTTAGGTGGAGCAGGCATCACTGATTTTATTTTTACCAATGATGATTTTGGAACATTAGGTGATGAATTAGGTGGAATTACTAAGAGAGACGTAAGAGAAGGTCTTGAAGGTAGAGAAGATGCAGTAAGAAGGTTATCTAATAGATTAAAATTTGCTACTGAAGGAGCTGCCATTGGTAGTATTTTAGGAGGAGGTTTCGCTCTTTTAAAAGAAGGAGCTAAAGCTAATAAAATTGTTTTTAATAACGATCCTGTTATTCAATCTGTAAGAAAAGCAATTAATTCTATAACTCCAGAAGGAAACTTACCAAAAGAAATTTTTAATATTCAACAAACAGGTAAGTCATTATTAAAAGGTTTTGAAAAAGGTGCAGCGGATGCTGGTGAAAAAATTCAAAAGTCAATGGATGATATTTTAGACGCTAGTGCAAACCTGTCTTTATCCACTAGAAAAAAGAAATTATTTTCTAATTTAATCTCTGATACTTTATCTCAAAAAGGAAGAACAAAAGAGGTTACTGATTTACAAAGATTTAATCGATTAGATAATTTTTTACAAAACGAATTAAAACTAGCAAAAGGATCGGAGCAAGTTGTTAATTTAAAAGAAACAATTTTAGAGGCAAGAGGAGCTGTAGATAGTCTATCTGAAAACCTGTTAAAAATAATTCCTGACACTTCAGCAAATCAAGCTTTAAGAAAAAAAATACAAGAGAATCTAGGATCTTATTTAAACAGAAGCTACCAAGCGTTTGAAAGAGACTTGCCTACGCTAGCTGGCTTTGAAAAATATTTCCCGGCCAGAGATGCTATAAGAAACGCTAGAAGATATATTATAAAAAACTTTTTGAATGACCCTGTAAAAACAACAAAAGAAAAAAGAGATTTAATATTTAAAGCAGACGAAGTATTAACTAAATTATTAAAAGGAGAATCTCAAGATTTACCTCCTTTTATTGATGCTAAAGCTTTACAAAAATTAGGATTAAATAGAGACATTGATACAGGTATCTTAAAACCTAGAAAAAATGTTCCTGAAGAATTAAGAGCTTTTTATGGAGAGGTAAAAGATCCTGCAGTTCAAGTTGCTCAAACTCTAGCTAAACAAACATCCTCTTTTGGACAAGTAAAAATGCTTGATGAAATAGCTGTGGCTGGAGATAAAAAAATATTTTTTGATTCTGTGGAAGAGGCAGCAGAAGCATTTAATATACCGAAAGATAAAGCTAAAGAATTGCTAGTTCAATTCAAACAAGGAGAAAATTTAAATAATTTAGTTCCCACAAAACTTAATCAAAAATATACTTTAAAAACAATAGGAGATTCTATTATTGATCAAGTAGATAATCAAAGAAATGGAACAATATCTAAGCTATATAACTATTTTGTCTTAGCTCCTAAATCTATATCACAACAAGCAAAGACAATATTTTCTCCTTTTACACATTTAAGAAACTTTGTTTCTGCTTCCGCTTTTACAATGATGAATGGTAATTGGTTTACAAATCCTGCTAAGACAGCAGATTTGTTCAAAAAATCTTGGAATGCTTTTTCTAAAGGAAAAAATAGTCCGGAAGCTAGAAAAAAATATTTAGAATATTTACAAGAAGGTGTTGTAACAACAAACCCTGTTTTAGGAGAAATAGAAAATTTAGCTAAAGATGTTATGAAAATGGGCAGTAATGAACCTAATAATTTGATAGGTAGACTTATGAAGCCTTTCTCTAAAATTAGAGAATTTGCGATCGACAAATATGCTGCCGAAGATAGTTATTGGAAAATATGGAACTATGAAGCCGAGAAGGATGCTTATACAAAAGTGTTTGATAATTTCTTTTCTAACTCAGAGTTTTTTGCTGGTAAAAGTAAGACAGCTATAAGCTCCGCTATTAGACAAGCTAGAACAAAAGGAATAAATTCTTTACCCACTGACGAAAGAGAAGCTGTTAATTCTTTAACTAAAATAGCCGGAGATGTGGTTGGAAGACCAGTTACGATAGATGATGGTTTATTTAATACTGTAAAGTTTGGAGCAAAAGGAATAGAAGAAGTTGATCCTATCGAAGGAATTGTAAGAGCTGTTTCTTCTGATGTTACAAAAAATAACATTCCTAATTACGAATATGTAGGAGACTTTGTCAAAGGATTAAGAAGATTACCTCTTGGAACATTCATAGCTTTCCCTGCAGAAATTTTAAGAACAGGATTTAATACAATTCAAAGAGGGATTAGAGAAGTAAAAAATCCCTATACAAAAGGATTAGGAATGAAAAGATTAGCTGGCGTTGCAACAACAGGTATCGCTTTACCGGCAGGCGCTGTAGAATTAGGAAAACAATTATCTGGATTTACGGATGAACAAATGCAGGCTTTAAAAAAGTTTGTTCCTTCTTGGTCAGAAAATGGACTACTTGTTCCAACAGGAATTGACTCCGAATCAGGAAGGCCACAATATTTAGACCTTTCTTATATCTATCCTTACGATAGTTTGATCAGACCTGTTACAACAGCTCTTAATGAGATATCCAAAGGAACAGAAACAGAAGAGAAAATATTTAAAACTTTAACCGACTCTGCAATTGTTTCTATGTCGGAACTTGCAAAACCCTTTGTATCAGAAGCTATCTTTATAGAAGCAGTGACAGATGTTTTTGTAAGAGGAGGAAGAACAAGAGAGAATACACAGGTGTTTAGAGAAGGAGATCCTATTGGAGAAAAAGTTTATAAAGCTGGAATGCATGTTGTAGAAACATTTGCTCCAGGCTCTTTAAAAAGTATTCAAAGAATATCTAGTGCTCCTTTTAATATAGCAGATAAATACGGACAAACTTATGATTTAGGTGATGAAGTCGCGGGTATTTTTGGGTTTAGAAATATTGAACTCGATCCTGCAAAGTCTTTAAAGTTTATGGTTTCTGATTTCAACAAAGGACTTTCATCAGCAAGAGGAAGTTTTTTAGGAGATACTTTACGAGGTGGAAAAGTTTCTCCACAAGAAGTATTCAATCAATACTTAGGATCAGAGATGATGAGACAAAAATATTTTCAACAGATGTCTCAGAATGTTCAAGCAGCAAGAGTTTTAGGTATTTCTGAAAATGTAATCATGAATGAACTTCAAAGAATCCCTAAAAAAGATAGAGGAGCATTATTAAATAATACGTATTCTCCTTATGTTCCTAGTAAAAATGTTTTACAAACATTCTTTAAAAACGCTCAAAAATTAGCGACAGAAACAGGAGAACCAATTTACAATCCGATGGATGATGCTATTACTTCTATCATAGAGTATGTAAATCAAAATTTAGGAAAAGAATTAGATAATGATTTAGATTTTGATGTTTCTCAGCCAACTGATTCTAGAGTTGGTTCTATTTTAGAGGGATTAGACTTCTTAACCAGACCAACCACGAACACTGGTCCAGGAACCATTGTCACCGGACAAGGACAAGGCTCGACAAACGCTAATGTAGATGTTAGATTTAGGCAAGGAACAATAACAGACCCAACTAATAGGGCTATAGGAAAATTAAGTTAATGGCACCACCACGTAGAAGAAGAGCTAATATTAGTAGACCCTCTAGGCCGTCAGGAGGCCCGCCAGGGTCAGCACCGACTAGTAGAGCGGCTCAAACAAGAGCGAATATCAGTAGAGCTAGAACGAGTAAAGCAGATATCGCTAGAGATTTAGACGCTGCTAGAGGCCGTAAAGAATTCTTTTCCAACAGACCAGATGTCTCTGACGACAGAGCAGCTAGAAGAATGAAGCAAGCTGATGAACTTCAGCGATTCAAAAACCTATACACAAAGCCTGTTTATACAGATACAGGAAGTCGTGTTACGGGTGTCACTCAAATGAAGCTAGATGCTCCTAGAACGTTAGAGCAAGAAAGACAAAGATTAGTTCAGCAATATGGTCCTACGACAAGAGAAGTCATGGGAGATATTGGTTTTGGATTAGGTAGTCTTGCACAAGGTGTTGGTCAAGCAGCACAACAGTATCTAGGTTCCGGTGGATTATTTGGTTTAGCTGTCAATGCGTTTAGAGGTTTATCAGATACTGTTGATCAAAAAAGACAACAGCTTGGTGAAAAGATAAGCGCTTTAACAGATGTTCAAAAAGAAAAAATTGCAAATCCCTCAAGACATAAATTAAGTATACTAAAAGATCCTGAACTACAGGATATTTCTCTTACTGAAAAAGAACAAATGACTGCTAAACAACAAGCAGATTTAATTAAACAAGGTATAACACAATTAGATACAATGGTACCTTCAACATTCTATGGATTACCTCAACAACCACCTGGGTTTAAAGTAATGCCTCCTGATCAAAGAGAATTATTAGCAGAGATAATGGCATCAGATGTTGGTAACAACAATCAAAACAACATGCAAATTCAAAACGGACAAGTAAGTTCTATTAGTAATCAACAATTTGATGATGCTTTAAATAAATCAAATGAAATATTTGGTGAAGAGTCAATCTTTAGAGCTGAAGGTGGTTCCGTTGATAGTAGATTAGCAGAAATGCAAAAAAGTACTAACAACATTTATGGAACTGGTATATTATCTGTCAGATAATATGAGAATATTTACACACATTAGAAATTTAATAAGTACATTTATATTTAAAAGAAAGGAAAAAGACCCTCATGAAGAGCATTGGGGCATAGGATCAAGATGAATACAATTAAAATTACTGACGAATTAAAAGCAAGAATACGAGACCATGAAGGTTGTGTAGACACTGTTTATCTAGACAGCTTGGGAAAGGCCACGATAGGAATCGGGCACCTAGTACAAGCACATGAAAGAAAAAGATTTAAAGAAGGTGTTAAAATAGATCAAGAGGAAATAGAAGACCTATTTTTAATTGATCTCAATAGAGCCTGTGCAGGAGCAGAGCAATTAATATCAGAAAATTACAGAGGAGATAAAAGACTGCCTCAACAAATTGAGCATGTATTAGTTGAAATGGTTTTTCAATTAGGAAAAACAGGTGTTTCGAAGTTTAAAAAGATGTGGAAAGCATTATCAAATGGGGATAAGCAGGAAGCTAAAAGTCAAATGAAGGACTCCAGATGGCATTCGCAAACCCCTGTGAGATGCGAAGCCTTAGCTGAAATTGTTGCAAACTCTTAAAGAGTTCTTCTAATAAAATTAGGGAACTGACCTTCTTCTTTAAAAAATCTATACGCTGCGTACCAATCTTTTTTGTACTCTGCTTGGCAGAATTCTTTGATGGATTCATCTTTATCTTCTTGCTTAAAGAAGTTTAAGAAATGATCTTTTGCTTTGTTGGTTAAGTTAAACATTATTATCTCCTTGGTTTATTTCGAAGAGAATATAATACTTATTTTTCTTTTTTGCTTATGCTTTTTTGAGACGCTAGGTGTTCTTCTATAGCTTCCCACACTTCTACATTAGACCAATGAGCTTTAACACAATCAGATATATCCTCATGTAAAACTTTTAACATCTTAATGTCCATAGTCACTGGATTACCAGAGCTATCTACAATGTGTTTTATTTCTTGTTTCGTTAAGCTGAGTTTAAGTTCTCCACTTTGATAAATTATTCTCATTTAATATCTCCCCAATTTTTCCCTATCTCTGCATCGCACTTGACAGGTACGTGTAGTTCAACAGCAGACTCCATCATCTCTTTAATCTCTTTTACCTGGGTCTCGCTGGTTACGGAGACGTTGAGTTCGTCATGTATTTGAATCATAGGAATAACCCCTACATCCTTCCACAGATTCACCATGGCTTGTTTGGTTTGATCTGCTGCTGAACCTTGTATTAACCTATTCAATGCACGATAGGTCCCTGCTCTTTTCATTTCATTCCATTGCCAAGTTTTCTTGGCATTTTCATGAGACATCATTCGTTTATCGTGAAAATCTTTATTCTCCCACAAATCAAAACGACATCTTCTTCCGAGCAATGTATTAATATATCCATTCTGTTCCGTGTATCGCGTAGCACGAACAATTATATTGTTTAAAAAATTAACATTATCGTTGTATTTTTTCTTCAAAGCTTTGGCTTCTTCCTGACTGATGTCAAGAGATGCTGCTAATTTAGCTATACCCATGCCATACATCAAACCAAGTCCAATTGTTTTAGCTTCTTTCCTTGAAATCTCTGCCATATTTGCTGTCACTTGATGAAAGTCCTCTCCATCACGAAAGAACTTAATCATGGTGTCGGCGCCCTCTAAACCGTGTTTTTTAGCATAATGTACGAGGAGTCTAGGCTCTTGTTGAGAATAATCTAAGGAAGCCCATTTCTCCCCTTCTTCTGGTAAGAAGAGAGATCGTATCTTAGGACCGATCGCTTCGTTTCTAGCTGGGACCTGTTGTAGGTTAGGATTGTTCATCGACAACCGCCCACTGACCGTGCCTCCAAACTCCCCTTTTAATTGATTAATTTCTGCATGAATACGACCATCAACTTGATGTTTTAAAATAGAATCAATAAAGGTTGTATGCGCTTTATTATATTCTCTAGCCACTGATAAAGATTGAATCAAAGGATTCTCACTTTCTTTCATAGCTGTATTGCTAATCTTAGCTTGCTTATTTTTCTCTGTGTATTCGTACTTTTCCCCTAGCTTATCAAATACTTTTTGTAGAGATGCAGCAGTATAAATATCTGAGGCATCAATTTTAATATCTGTTTCTTTTTTAATATTGCTATAAATTTTTTCTTCTTCTGATTTAAAAAATTTCTTTGTCTTTTCTGCTTGCTCTAAATCAACACGAACACCTTTCCAACGCATCTCTAAAAGCAGGCGCAGTAGATCTGTTTCTAAATTAAAGATATCAGTAAGCCCTTGCTTTTGTATTTCAACCCGTAGAACTTCCCAAAGCTTCAGTGTAAGTCTAGTATCTTGTTCTGCATAAATGCCCGCATATTCTACAGGAACTAAATGCATATTCTCAATTGCTTTGAAGCCATGTTCTTTACCAAAGTCTTCTAAAATATTTCCTTGTTTTCTTTCCCCTAAATAATCTTTAGATAAATTATTCAAGCTATAACTAAATCTATTTTCATCAACTAAAGGAGCTGCGATCAACGTATCGTATACTTTAGTGACAGTACAATCGACACCCCAACGACGAAGCCAACCTAAATCGTAGACAGCGTTATGACAAATTACAATAGGATCTTGTTTAAATAATTTTCGAAGCCACTTCTTTACTTCTTCTTCTGAAAAGTTTCCGCCTCTTTCATGGCGCACAGGAAAGTATCCATCAAAGCCATCGAAAGAAACAGCGACACCAACAACAAAACCTTTGTTCGTCGCCCATCCACCACCAAGATTTTTAATCTGAGGATCGTACGTTTCTAAATCTACTGCTACTTGTTGTATTCCTGTGACATCAGGAAAACTTGGTCGTGTCCATTCTGGTTTATTATCTTTTTTTAATAAGTCCATTTGTTGTTCAAATATCATCTTAGTATCTCCTCAAATTCATAAGGCGAAGTAGAAGGAATAATGTACAAATTTTCTTTAGCTCGTGTCATACCTACATAAAAAACACGACGTTCATCATCTCTATTAGCCCACATGTTATCGTTAATTCTTTTTGAGATATCTGAAAATAAAATAACATTCTGACTTTCTCCACCCTTAGCACCGTGAATAGTTGAAAGTTTTATATTAGGTTTCTCGTCTAACTCATGCCCGCTTCTAAGTATATGTTTAATATAATTTCTATCTGATTCTGTAATTCTTATAAGCGCTACCTCCCAAGAATAGTTTAAAGGTGTATTGAGGCCCCATTCTTTTGATAAGCTTTCATAAGAATATTGTGATTCCATATCAGCGCCTGGTAATCCTTTCTTGCCTCTCGACACACCGCCATTGCCCACTGACATGAACTGATACATGATCTTTACATGTGAGTAAGAAATTTCTTCGTTCTTTTGTAAGGCTATCCACGAGCGATAAGCTGTGGCAATATCATTGCTAATCGACAATCTATTATTTTTTTCATAGAAAAAACCCTTATTTTTCAACTCTTTTGATACTTCATCAATATAATAATTTGTTCGACCGAGAATTAACCACTGACCTTCATTGAGATCTATACTTTCAAAGTTTGTATTGCGAATTTTTCCCTCTTCTTTTCGAGGTTGCCATTCTTTGTTAATTCTTTTTTTTATTCTAGACACAAGATTGTTCGACTTTGCGAATATTGTTTTTGGTATTCTATATGATTGATTTAAAACTTGCAAATGACAGTCCAAATCAATTAATTTTGAAACATCAGCGCCACTCCAAGAATAAATAGCTTGATCATCATCCCCTGCTAGATAGGTAGCTGTTGCTTGTTTCATCATAATATTAACCATCTCCCATTCATTCGGTTTCAAGTCTTGTACTTCATCTACAATAACGATATCTAATCGAGGAGACTGAGCTACTTTATTAAACTCTGTAATTAAATCTGTGTAATCTTTAACACCTCTTTGATTTTTAAATAAACGATAGAGCTTGTCTATTCTTTGTAGTCTTTGAAGACCACCTTTAATGTGTCCATGATTTCTAAACTCTTCTTCTAGTGATGTATTTTTTACACGATACAGATCTATTAAAGATAGTCCTGAGTCTTCTTCTCCAAAAGGAACATCATCTGTTTTAATAGACTTTGAAATATCAATACCGTGCTGATTATAAAAATCTTTGTAGTCTTGTTTTTGTATCATGTCGGTATATGTACAACCAAGCCACTGATAAGCTAAACTATGTAGTGTTCGAAACCATTTTAAATCTTTGCGAGAAACTTTAAATTTAGTACAAGCTCTGTCGATAGCTTCTTGTGTAGCTTTCTTGGTAAAAGAAAAGTAGCCAATTCTATCTGGCTCACGGCCCAAGGACAATTGCTCCTCTACTAAACGCAATAGTGTTGTTGTTTTACCTGTGCCTGGAGGTCCAATTATTTTACAAACGTTATCTAAAATGGAATTACCTCTTCTTGTTTTTCTTCTTGAGTTTCTACTACTTTTTTATTAGCGAATTTTTCACTAGGTACCCACCAAACAAGCTGTGCTGCTTTACCATTGAGTTTTCTTTTTGAATAGTCCCCACCTAAATTCCTGAGAAAAATACCCATTTGATTAGAACTAAGAGCAATGTATCGACGATTACGCATATATTCCTGAAGCTGATCCATACGGAAATACACTTTGCTTTCTTCATCATCCACGAAACACTGACCATTAAGAATGTCATCTATATCCATAGCGTTTGCTTGATTAGAAATATATCTTGATAAAACATTTCTAAATTCACCCTCTGGTGTCATTTCAAATTCTGATTTAACTTTAATTGCTTTAGATACAATATCAGTGATGTAATAATCCCAGTCATTCCTGTTCATCATAGAAGGCATAGAGCCTAGTTTTACAAGACATTTTTTTCTAAACTTGTGTTGATCATAGAGCTCTTCTATACCACAAACAATCGTTTGTTCCTGATTAACAGTGACATGATAGATAGTATCTTCATTGTCTCCATACTGAATAACATTTCCAATATCACTAACAATATTACTATCTCCTACACCATACTTTCTAATACGACATTTTGATTTATTACAAAAGGAACACATCGGTTGATCTTTACATTTGTATCCCCAATCTTTTTTATCTGCTTGCTTAATAATTTTTTCAATTTCTTTTGGTCGAAGTGGGTCCTCAAAATACTTATGATGAAATTTATGAACCTCTTCTTCATATGTCTCTCCATATTTTTTCTTTGCATACACAGCATATTGAAAGAGAAAGTTATCTCTACTACCGGGTTGCACTGTTTTGTTTTCAGTGAGATAAGCTTCAATGCAATAAGGGGCATCTGAAAATTCTGAGTTTTCTTTTTTCAAGGAAAGTTTTTTTAATTCATCAACTGTAATAGATTTTTCTTCTACTTCTTTTAAAAATTCATCAAGGCTTAAAGTGTTTCCTTCTCCACTGAAAGCGTATCGTTCAGTATGCTCAAGACCATTGTGATAAGGCATATTAAGAAAGCTTCCTACTTCCCAATCATTAGGATTTCCTTCTCGTAATAATTTTTCTTGTTTAGGAAATACTTCACAGTGACCAAGACCCATGAAGGCTGCTAATTCTTTTATCTTGTTATGTACTAACCCTGCAGGGACATAGTCTTTAAAAAATAAAAAGATATGTGCGCCTCCACTTTTAGATTTAGATACAACAAAAGGTAATTTTTTCTCTGCTAATTTTTTAGCAATAGATACATGATCTAAAGGATACTCATCTACATCAATACATCCCCAACGACATTTGTCCTCATCATTAATGGGAAAAATACCGAGGCTTGGCCATTCACCTGAAAGGTGATTTTGCCATAGAGAATCTTCTAAAGGTTTCTTGCGAATCCAAGTTTCGCCTTCTGCTTTATTGTCTTCTCGGAGACTTTCTTTAGGCTGGAACGTACCGTATGCACGCTCCAACCCTAGAAAGATCTCTTTAAATTTAGAGACCCTTTCGTCCATTAAAATGGAATATCCTCGGAGCTATTTGAACTTTCAGCTTCATCATCATACTTCGGTGTGACTTTACCGCCTCTGACTGATTCATTGAAGTTAGCCGCCATATCAAATGTTCCTTCGTTATCGAGGAAATCATCTTTGTTTACAACCCAACCATACCAAGTACCTTTATCATTAGATTGCTTGATCGTTGATAGGTTGTAAATACGATACCAAGAAGGAGCTAAGAAAAGCTTTTTAGTTTTTGGATTTTGAATGAACTCATTCTTCAAACTATAGGCCCAACTTCTTGCAGCTTTTAACTGCGTTGCTTTCATTGATATGATTGCAGGCTCTGGAGCTACTCCACCATTTAAAAGAAGCACGTAAAAGTTTGCACACTCTTCTAAGTAGTTGCCGTTCTCTAGACGGAATTTTCCGTCATCTCCACGTACTGCGTTAGCTGGCTTTTCTTTTGGAGAAAAGATATTAACAGGAGCAGAGGAACCTTTTCCTCTATCTGTCCATTCCAACCATACTTTGTCATACCCACAGACAACAACTTTAATTCCGTCTTGCCCTGAGTATACTTTTTTGCTCACAGAATTGCAGATCATTCCAGCTTTTGCGCCTTCAATATCTTCAACTTCTGGAGACATTTGTGCCAAGACTTTAAGTCTTGGTGTTGCGATATCATCAGTGGTGATGGTATCAAGTCCTGTACCTGCAAACTTCTCAAGACTGTCGAAGTTCATAGCAGGTAGATTTTCGGTCTTTGTGGTGACCGCACCATTTGCTTTTGTGTTTGTCATTTTTTGTTTTTTCCTTGTTATTTTTTACGATCAATTTTTACTTTTTTCTGGGAGTAAACCCCGAACTTAGCTTGAACATCAGACGGCATTGATCCTTTTCCAATCTGTTCTTCTACGAGTTTAGCTAAGGTATTCCATGCTACTGCTTTTTTATTACTAGGATACAAACCACGATCTTGTAGTTCGCCCATAATATTTAGAGCATCGGAATCTTGTCCACGGCCGAATGTCAACTTCACTTCATTTTTAATAACATCATCAAGACCTGATTGTTTTAACCAATCAAAACAATAGTCTTCGTTCTCTTGTGTAATGTTAGCTCTTGTTTGATCTTTGATAGAAACTTTACTACCATCCATCAAACTAATAGAAGAGACGCCGGCGGTCTCAAAGAAACTTGGTATCACTTCATTTTCTAATTGATACTCTCTGTCTTTGAGTTGTTTAATCTCTGCTTCCTTGTTAGTGATCGCTTGACGAACATCATCAAGTTCATTACATGCTTCACCAACATCTTTTACTTCTGAACTATCTAACGTATTAAGTTTAGATTGCTCGTAGGCTTTATCTAATAGACCCATTTTAGACTCCTTATTTTAATTCTATTGTTATAGGAATATATATAGCACTCTCTCTGTCCCATTTCAAGACTTTAAAATTATTATTTGTAATTTTTCCAGCGACAGCACAAACTATCCCTATTAAAACAGGATCTCCCATCAATAATAAATAATCTTTTGATGTGAAATCTTTTAATTTTTTCTCCACTGCAAAAGCAAATCGTGTTGAGTTTACTTGTATTTGTTTAGGGTTTTCAAACATAATGATAGGTGTTCCGAATCTTTCACAATCTGAAACGTCACGATATCCACCATTAGGCAACTTAGTGTTCGTTGTTATAAATACTTTATTCATTCTCTTTCTTTCGTTTATTATTTTCACTTTAAGATATTTCAGGTACAATTTCAATGATGAAATATTTTATGCTGATATGGCTATGCCTGAATGATCCTGTTGTTTCTTTGGAAAAGACCTGTATTCAAGAACAATATGGAAGTACCTTTAATTCTTTAGAGGAGTGCAGAGTAGCAGCTAATTATATTTATAACAATATAAAGAACCCAGATTTATATATGACTTCTTTTTGTTCTTCAAAAAACTTGACAACGATATAGGTTATCCTATATAAAGAAATTAGAAAGTAAAAAACTATGTATCCGAATTTTAAAACGAAACCGTTTAATCATCAATTACAAGCGTTAGGTTGTAGTTGGGACAAAACAAACTTTGCCTACTTCATGGAAATGGGAACAGGTAAATCAAAAGTATTAATTGATAATATTGCAATGCTCTATGATCAAGGACAGATCAATGCTGCAGTTGTTATTGCGCCTAAAGGTGTGTATCGCAATTGGGAGCGATTAGAAATTCCTGCGCACTTGCCCGATCACATTGAAACAAGAGTCACTACCTGGGTGGCACCAAGTTCTCGAACAAAAGAAGACAAAAAAAATATTGAGGAGTTATCTAAAAGTTTTCAAGGTCTAGATATTTTTTTAATGAACATAGAAGCGTTGTCCAACAAACCTGCTGCAGAATTTTTAGCAAGATATTTAAACTCAACTAATAGCTTGTTATCAGTAGATGAGAGCACTACGATTAAAACACAAAATGCTAGTCGTACAAAAAATTTAGTAAGGGCTTCTCGCTTTGCAAAATATCGTCGAATACTCACAGGATCTCCTGTCACAAAAAATCCTTTAGATCTTTATTCTCAGTGTCAATTTTTAGATGAAGATCTACTAGGTTTTAGTTCTTACTATGCTTATAAGGCTCGCTATGCGATCGAGGTTAAAAGACATTCCTCAACACATTCTTTCAACCATATTGTAGGCTTTCGAAACCTTGAAGAACTTTCTCAAAAACTAGGATCTTTTTCTTTTCGAGTATTGAAAGAAGATTGTCTGGACTTACCTGCAAAGATTTATTCTCCTCGACACATTGAACTAAGTAAGGAACAAGAGAAAGTTTATAATGATCTAGCGACCTTTGCGATCACACAGTTAGAAGGAGAAACATTATCGGTTAATAATACCATGACCATGCTGCTTCGACTTCATCAGATTACGTGTGGTTATCTGCCCACGGACGACGGAACACCGCCCGTTCCAATTAAGAATAATCGTATGGCAGAACTGTTAGATGTTTTGGAAGAAGTAGATGGCAAGGTTATTATTTGGGCGAACTATCGCTATTCTATTTTTGACATAGAAAAAAATCTACAAAAGAAGTTTGGAGAAGATAGTGTCGTGACATATTTTGGAGACACCAAAGACAAAGATAGGCAAGAAATTGTCAAAAGATTTCAGGACCCAGAAAGTCCTGTTCGTTTCTTCGTAGCAAATCAACAGACCGGTGGCTACGGACTAACGTTAACACAGGCTCACACTGTTGTGTACTACTCTAATAACTATGATTTAGAGAAAAGAATACAATCAGAAGATAGAGCACATAGAATCGGTCAAAAGAACAATGTGACTTACATTGATATAATATGTGAGAAAACAGTTGATGAAAATATCGTAAATAGCTTACGAAACAAAATTGACTTGGCCTCACAATCGTTAGGAGAAACACTAAAAGAATGGCTAATAGAAAGCAAAAAAAAGAAATGACATATTACTTTGCTTATGGTTCCAATATGAATCATGAGCATATGAAATATAGATGCCCTAAATCAAAGTATATAGGGGCTCATAAACTACCTGATCACGAACTTGTATTTAGAAGTGTTGCAGATGTGCAACAATCTAAGGATAGCTCTGTGGTTGGAGCTTTGTTTAAGATAACAGATGAATGTGAAAGATCTCTGGATAGATATGAGGGATATCCTAATCTTTATACAAAAAAATATCATATGGCACAGGATGAAAATATGCCTAAAAAAATAATGTTCTATAGCATGGTAGATAAGCAATTAGTTTTTCCTCCCTCTGAAAGCTATTTAGAAACTATTATAAAAGGCTATATAGATTGCGATATACCCACAGATAATTTGGTTGAAGCTGTAAAATTTTCACAGAGGCTTGACTAATATAGAAAACATCCTATATTATTATATATAACTTCAGAATGAAAAAGGACAAAAAATGAAAACTCAAATACACGAAACACAAAACTACAATATGTTTTCGTTAATTAACGGGAACAGACCGATTGAAAAGGATCGAGTCAAAAGACTTCAAAAAGAAATCAAACAGTTTGGTTTGAAGAACCCTATCTTAGTCACTCAAGATAAAGGTGTACTAGATGGTGGTCACAGGCTAGAAGCTTGTGAAAATTTAGGAATACCTGTTAGGTATGTAATGGATCAAATCTACTCATCTGATAATAGAGTTTTAGATTTGATAAGAGCTATAAACAAAAATCAAAAAAATTGGACATCAGTTAATATTGGAAACTCTTACGCAGTATCCGAAGATAATGAGTTCTACAAAAGATATATGGATCTTGTAAACCTAGGAGTGTCTCACTCTTTTGTTTTACATGCCTGCACTGAATTTTCAAAAGGTAAGCCTGATGTTAAATGCACTACTAATGATTTTAAATCAGGTAATTTTACTTTACCGCTTGAGGTATATGAAATGATCAAAGGCTTAATTAAAATGTTAAAAAGTTCTGGGATGGATCCTAAGATCTGGAACAAACAATACTTTATCAGAGCCTTGATGAAACTTAGAAAAGTAAAAGAGTTTGATACGTATCGTTTCATAGAAAACTTTGAGAGATTTCCATATGAGTGGAAAGACGCATATCAAACCATGGACAATTTAAGAAGTATTCTTCATGTTCATAATTATAGAAACAGAGATAAAGCTAAATACTTTATAGAATAGAAAGGAAAGATAATGAGTAAGTCAAACGAATATGCTTTAGAGTATGATAATAAACTAAAAGAGTTGTATTCTAAAGTAGAAGAAGCGGTCATAGCGATCGACAAAGTAGAAGAATTAGAGGGGTTTCAACTCCTTAGAAAACAACACAAAGAAATAGACTTTGATCTTCTTAAAAAACAAACAGAAGAATTTTTAAGTTTGATTGATGATTATATTCGAGGAGAATATTAATGACAGATATAACTAAATATAAATCAATTATCGTGAGATTAGAAACACACGCTAAGTTAAAATCGCTGGCAGGGAAAGATAAAAAAATTTCAGGTATTGTTTCTCAGCTTGTTGATAAGGAATGGAAGAAAGAACACAAGAGAAGTGCTCAGTAATGAAGAGAGGGGGTTCGCTCTCTCTTGATTACTGATAGCGAGAATCAGTAATTATCTCAAACGTCTACCTCCCAAATCAGATGGATGAGATCTGACTTGCTCTCGCAAGACCGACCAAGGGGGTTTTAACATAATGTCTCCGCATAGTAAGTGCTCCCTTGGTTCAAAATAGAGGAAAAAACATGCAAGAATCAATGAAAGAATTAACAATTGAAGAGTTAATGGAGATAGTAAAGCTGGCTCAAAAAGAAATAGACAGAAGAACTATTAAAAAAGTCGACGATAGGAATTAATTATCTATTTAATTCCTCTTGACTTTTCCCTATTAATTTATCTAAAAAATATATATAATTTTATATAAGAGCGGGAGTATTTCCCTGTTTTCGATCTCCCGCTTTTACAAGGACAACAATATGTTGAACGAGATAAAAACAAAAATCGTCCTCGCTGTCCAACGACAACGAATGTACGATCCGGTATTGAAAGATACAGTTGACAAAGTCTTAGTGACTTTCAACGACGGGAATGTAAATGGTTATCTTGCTGAAGAGTGGGATAGTATGTTGAGCCAAGTAGACTCAATGTTAGAGAAGGCTTTTATTATTGAACCGAAAGCTACTCGACCGCAGCTCGACTAACGCTGGCCTAGTTTTACGCCCTGATCTTTCGCTTTTTCGCAAGCACAGTCTTCGCCACAAGGACACTCGCCCTTGGATAATTTATTTTGTAATGATGCTATATACAGATTTCTGAGTTCTGTAGGGAGCAGGGAGTCTATGTTTAGGTTATACCGTTTCATGCGAACCTTTAGTATATCAAAGTTCGTCAACAAATTTCTACTACTAAATTAAAATAAATTACTTGACTTTTAAATAGAATATTCCCAACGGACTTTTGGAACTGCTGTTTGTACTTTATTTCTAGACCTGGATTTTCTTGCCCATTCGCCCCCAGTACTAATGTTCGATTGTGTCCAATTGGCAGCTTTATAGATCGTACCTAAGTGCACTGCCGTATCTTGATAGGATATTACCTTTTCTATGTCGGGAAATTTTTCTTTAATTGTTTTAATCATTTTAGAGATAACATATGTTGCTGTATTTTTAGGACAATGTTTACTTAGAGCTAGCCGACGCAGCTCTAGTAGTGTTTTATTACTTAACATTCGAGCCACAGGGGATGACCAAATGCCAACACCGACGACTGCTTCGTCTATAATAAATAAAAAACAAATATAATTTTTAGATCGCCACACATTACTTGGATGAAGTTGAGGTAATCGAGAGTGCCATACCTCGTTTAGTTTACAAGCGACAGCTGCTGAGGTTTCTTGTATTTCTATGTTCAAGTTATTTCTTTTTTGTTCACGATCCACTGCCCGGGGATCACGGTCACCCGACCAACGTCATTGTCCATCTTATCGGACCCTATATCGGCAGCTAATAAGAGATATTCTTTTGTTTCTTTCAGGACATATCCTACTGAGAGAACTTCGGGTGGTGTAATTTTTATTGCGTCTTTCAAACTATGCCACCCTGATTCCATTTCATAAGCGTCTAGCCATTTGACTTCATACAGTTTTGACCGGGGACTAGCTTCAAGCTGTCCGCTATCTCGTTGCTTCGGTCGTTTTTTATCTGAGAGAACCATCCCTCAACCCCTTTACAGATGTTATATGTTTTAAGTCCATGATGCGCAAATCCATCTAAAGCAGCTTGCTTTACAGACTCCAAAGATACATCATCTCCGACCATCATGCCA
>Ga0209535_1000874_pt1 | contig 20987 bp, 14 predicted proteins | sample LinPmetageLP28_FD_184041 | JGI IMG/M metagenome (GOLD analysis project Ga0209535, IMG submission 184041) | Marine viral communities from the Pacific Ocean - LP-28 (SPAdes) (version 2) | ecosystem: Environmental > Aquatic > Marine > Oceanic | place: Pacific Ocean | collected 2009-08-22
CAAATTCATAAAACCTAACTCCTTTGTCTTCTTCTCCTCTTACTATTACTGGAGCAAAAACTCTAAGTTTTGGGTATAATTTTTTAGCTAATTCCATATTTTCACTGTCACCTGATTTTCTTAATTGAGTTGCAAATTCCATAATTGGATCTGACTCATCAAAGTTAGTTAAGGCAATCATTCTTGGTTTACCAATACCAAAGTAAAAATATAATTCCGAAAATGGAAAGTCTTTATTGTGTGCGTAAGGTACTATTCTTATCACTGATTTTTCACCTACTGGTGGTCTCCAAAAATTGTTTTTGAAGTCACTAGAGCCACCGCCCCCTTTGTTGTTTAATTTGTTTAAACGATTCTTGATTTCATCTAAATTCATACGATTTTTTTTTTAAAATTTATATAATGTATCTTATTACTTCGTGTAATGTACGAAGCATGTTTGGCTAAACCAAATTTTTCTACTAAAGTTTTATGATTTCTTTTATTTTCGTGTCTATACGATTAAAACCCTCTGTTTGTATGAGTAATATACAATTTTTATAATTATTCCATTCTATAGGAAATCTTTTATCTAAAACTCCGTTATTTAAACTTTTAATTAATTCATTAAGCGCATTAATAGTGTATAAAGTATTAGTTTGTTTTTTTCTGTGTACTAATATTGTATTATCTATTATACCATTAGTTGTTGAATTACTCATATCAACATTATATGTAAGCATGATTTTTTCACCATCCAAACTTTCTAACACAAAAATTTTATTAAAGAGAATTACATAAGATGATTTTATCTTATCAGTAACTTCTTCAACATCATTATTATTAGTAAATGTACAATATAATCTGTTGTTCATAAATAACCGGAATTTTCCGATTATAAATATAAACTAACTTAGGTCACCATAATGTTTACCAATCTTAATTTTGATTGGGAATTTTTCACTAAGTATGTTTTCTAAATCTAAAAGTGTTTGTTTACCATCCTGCTTTGACACATCAAATATAAATGCATCATATATGTAAAGAACTAATCTTGTTTGTTTTGTTTTTAAATAATCTTGTATAACCTGTATCTTACGAATGTTGGTTTCTGTTTCTGTAGCTTGAATGTAATAGTTAAATAATTTTTGAGCATGTATTTTAGGATGATCGTCTTTTTTTATACGATAGGATCCTACATCTATATATCCATTTTTATTAAATTCATCCCAAATAATGTCTATAAATTGTTGTGTTTTAGAAAAGAAAGGGTGATGTAAGTTCGCCTTATCTATACCTCCATATATTTGTTTAAATGTAAGCGTTTTACTTTCCTTATATTGTTGTGGAGTTATTTTCTTAGATTTAAAGTAAATTTCCGCAAGTGTGTTGTGTACGTTGCCTTCAAATTGATAGTCGACTATATCGCCTATTAGACGGGGATGATAACCATCATAATCCATTTCTACAAAAAAGTCATTGTCAGGTTCAAAACTGTCTCTTTCGCCATTGTCGTGTTTTAGACCCACAAAATTTATTCCATTAAAGTTATTTACAGGACGACCCGTTGTAGTATATGGATTATACCATCCGTATATATGATTTTCTTTTACAGAGAATTTTTTATTCTTTAATGTAAAGTAATCGTCAAACTTGCTATTAAATTTTAATGCATTTTTTTCTAACTTATGTAAGACAGGTAATAATATTTTATTATAATACTCATTAGTTTCCCCACGATACTCTTGGAATATATCGTGTGACTTTTGTTTACAGCGCTCTAGGTGTTTTCCCACAGGTATCATTTTATTCACTTTAGTTTGCGGGAATTTACGGTAATACCATTGGTGTGTATTAGTTGTATGTTGGTTTAAGGAAGGTATTGTATGTTGTATATCCGTATAAGATAGTTGTGGGGCCGCATGTAAGCTGCTCTTCTTATCTAAAACACAAAAATCATATCTTTTTAATAAACTAAATATAAGATCTCTGTCTTGATTTATACATTCTAAATGGCTTAAGGGTATAATAAAATCTTCACCATCAACGTCAAGATATACTGCTATTATTTCTGCTAATTGAGGGTGTGTGTTGTCATTGCCTTGAATAAATTCAAGATAACGTGATAGACTAGAAGATAATTTTAATTCTAGTTTGTCTAATTGATTTTTTGTTTCGATAAGATAAAACATACCTTACCAGTGTAATAAAATTTTATCTAATAACCACCTCTTCCTGATGAAGTTGAACCTCCTGATGAAGTTGAACCTCCTGATGTATATGATGTTCTACTTCCACCCCCACTATTTCCCCTTGTTGGCCTTATTTGAGTTGCATTTGGGTTAGCTAAAGGTGTATAATTTGATTTAGGAGTAGATTTAAGTTGGTCTAAGGTAAATAATTTTTTATGTAGTTTAGTTGAATGAAAAGGTCCTTCCATAAATCCTTTTTTAGGGTGTTGGTGAAAGTAACCTTCATAAGGTATAATTTTAGTTCCTTCTTTTATAGATAGTTTTTCCATAAAATTTCTAGTGTGTAAAGGTTCATATTCATTTAAAATATTAAAAAATACGTTTAAAAAAGGATATATATTTAATAACAATTTTACGTTAATATCATTAATTTTTATTACAGAGTTTTTAGGTGTTTCTAATAATATCCAATTTATTTCTCCTATAATATATAAATTATAATCATAATTATCTGTTTTTGAATTTAAACTATCATATGTTTTTTTATTTATTTCAAAGTAATTATATTTATCATTTACTCTTTTACAAAAATATCTTGTAAAATATCCTCGTTCATAATCTTTATTTGTTGGTTGGGGTTTATTAATAGGGATGGGTGTTTTCTTAGATAATTCATTGTATACAGGTCTATTTATTTTTCTATAAGTTGAATTATTATTACTTTTACCAAAAGAACTACCAACAGGTTTTCTTTTTAATAATTTTTCTCCTGGTTTTTGGGGATTGTTACCCGCAAAAAAGGTACCATCACTAAGTTCCATGTAAGATCCATTATATGAACGTAATGTTGAGGCTATTACAAATTCATTTTGTGCTGTTTGTAATATGCTTACTTTTGATTTTGGTATATATCTTGCCATATTATACTAAATTAGGGAAAGTTTTTGATAAATAAGTCATCCATGATTCATAAGAAGAAAAAGCTGAACCCATATTTGCGTTCCTTAAAGATGGAAAATCTTGCATACTAAAATTATATTGGAAAACAGAACTATACTGTTGTCTTAATTTATCAACATTGGAATTAATAATATTAACATTTGATGTATTACCCTTAAAAAATTCTTCTTGTAAAGCACCATTTTGTGCACTTCCAGCCGCTTGTAGTAAATAAGCATATTCATATGGGGTGTTACCATTTACTCTTCTTTTAGTTGTTTCTAATCCACCATTGTCTATTTGTTCTTGTGTTAATCCTGTATTTCCTACTTTTGGTTCTATAGATACATCTTCTAATACACAAGCTTGAATGTCTTCATTCCATACTTGACCTGGGGGACATTGGGGTGTTTTGGGTAAAACTTCATCTTCAACTTGAGGACCATTATCTATTATTTCGTCTTCTAAAATTACAGGTGGGGTTGTTTCTCCTGATCCAGCTTTATCACCACCAGCACCACCCCCACCATCTCCTTCATATTTGTTATTAAGTTTTTCTCTTTCTTCTTTTCCTAAATCTAATAACATTAGTTGTCCTGATAATTCAGTTGTCCAATCTTGCCCAGATGTTATTTTTTGTGATTCACCCATTACTACAAAAGCTACATCATCTGCTTGGTATCCTTTTGGTAATTTTTCTTTTTCTACTTTAAAAACATTTCCTATAATTGCGCCACTTATACCATCCATAGAAACATTAAATTTTAGGGGAATTACAGCTGATTTTCTTGAAGGAATTATAGGACGTCTTTTCCCTGTTTTTGGATTTCTCTGTAGTAAAGAAGTTATTTGTTTTTGAATACCAGATGCTAAACCAGTAGCTTCTGAAAATGTTTTATCATCTACTGTGTCTTTTGAATTATCATCAAATTCCCCTAATGCTAATTCTGCTTGATAAACTGCTAGATCTACTATATTTTCTTTATATTTTTCTAAATCTTTTTTATATGCATTTATTATTTCTTCACTATTATCTTTTTTTGCTTTTGTTGAAATTATATTTGTATTTGAAGTAAATCTACTTTTTATACCTTTTGAAAAATTTGCAAATGTAACTTGATCTAAATCACTAACACTAGTCGGAGCCTGAGCTGCTATTCCTATTGTTGCACTTAAAGCACTTGGAATTGTAGTGTTAAAGTTAAAATCTCTAACTATTGATTTATTACTCTGTATTTTAAATTCAAATAGATCTTCTGGTTTAATGTTAGGGGGGTTTACTTGTAAATCTATTATTCTTGCTTTATTAGGACTTTCTAATTCTGTTTGGAGAATAAAATTATGATTTCCTACACATGCTTTATTAACATCTTGCCATATTTTTTTAAGATAATCAAAAAAGTTAAAATTTTCTTTAGGCTCATCATTACTATAAGCCATTTGGTTATATACTTTACTTAAATGTTCTACACCTAACATTATATGTCCAATTTCATTTTTAATTCCAGATTCTGTTTCACTAACTTGACTAGGAAGTAAACATATAGAAGGATCAAAACTATTATTTAAAATAGATTCTACATTTATTATAGTTTCTAATTTTGTTTTAAAAGCATCTTTAGATATGTTTCTAATTTTTCCGCCATTATTGTCAACTTTACTGTATAATTCTCCTGGGAATTCATAAGGAACAGATTGTATATATTCTTCTTTACCTTTATTAGTTTTTTGGGTATAAACTAATTGACATAGTGGATCATCTATTTTACTAGGATTAGGAAGGGGAAATACAACTCTATTAATTAAGTCACATAAATGATCCCATCTTATATAAGTTCTATCAGTTTTATTTGTTTTTGTAAGTATATTAAAAAATAATTTTCGAGTTCCTAACACATCTCCTTTAAATATAAAATACTTATCAACTTTATTAAAATAATCTCTTAATAAATCTGAGGATTTTATGTAATTAGATGATTGTCTTAGAGATGCTACCTGACTATTTCCTGGCTTATTTGATTCATTTAATTCTTTTAATTTTTCTAATGCGTCTACTCCTTCAGAATTTACTAAAAATTCATTTGCTAGGGGATTTTGTTGTAAATAGTAAAGAGCGTTAGACCCATTACTAGTATTTAGTTGATCTTTTACTTCAGATATTTCAATTATTCCCTCTAGTAAAAATTGCATATTATCTATTTGGATTTTTTTATCTTCTTCTTTTTTAGAATAACCATCATTTCTAGATTTTAAACTTTCTAAAACTTCTCCTGCGGCTATGATTTCAGTAGTGCAATCATAACCCCCATCTGGTCTTGATTTAAATTCAAAATTTTTACAAAAACCTACAAATCCATCATAATTACCATTACTTTCCTCTTTATTTTTTATTATAGATGTATTAAAATCATTAGTAGTTTTATTAGGATCAAACCAATCGTCTCCTATACCATAGAGTTCATTATCTATTTTTCCTTTATTATTAATAAAAGGTGACCACTGCCATTCTAATAAGATAGGAAAACCTGGTCTCATATATAATAATTCTAAAACTTCTAATTGACGTCTGTTATGGCAAACAAAATTTACTTTTGCTTCACGAAGTGAACCATAGGCTGTTTTTGTTCTAATGTCAGCATCTATAATACCTGGCATTGGTACTATACCAAAACCATCTGTTGCGTTTGAACGGATAGATTTATCACCATATGCTCCATTATTTTTTGCAAAACCTGATCTTGGTTTTTTATTTTCATCTAATACACCACCTTCTAAAATGTAAGCTTTTGCTAACTTATCACCTTCACCGTCTTCTCCTTCTTCTAAAAATTCTCTACTTGTAACATCTACACCTGAAGTCATTCTAATAACACATTGTTTATGTACTGTGTTTGTATAAAAAGCACCAGCTGCTATGTTTACATTAGTGGATTCACCATTTTCACCTTCTATTTTTGTTCTAGGATTACCAAATCTATGTCTAAATTTAGTGGGATCATTTCCTTGTTCTATAATAGCTTCTCTCATTCGAAGCTGCCTAAAAACAAAATCTTTAAAGGTTTCTTTGAATATAGACATAACTTATTTATTTATTTGTTCAAATGATCTTAATATATTAGTAATTCTATTTGGATCAGGAATTCTAATTTGTAAACCAGATTTTAAATTGAAACTATCTCTTCTAATAACATCTGGATTTGCGGTAGCAATAACCCACCATAAATCCACATTTTTATAAAATTGATCTGCTATTAAATCTAATCTGTCTCCAATTAATGTAGTAGCATATATATCATCTACAGATAAGGGGATATTAGGGTATTTTATATATTTATGTACTATTTTTCCATTAGCCCCCTTTTGTTTTTGTATAAATCTTAATCTACTTGACATATTATTTTATTTTTGCAACAGCATTAGCTAAAGTTGGGGATGATTCTTCCTGATTCCATAATTTTCTTCCTGGTGTATTAGCTATAGGACTATCTTTATGAGGAATAATAAATGGAGAGCGTATACCTTTTTGTGGTAAGAAATCATGTATTGGTTGATAAGTAACTTTTACATCTAAAACATGAGGTAAAACAAATAAATTACTAGTAGTTCCTCCTTCAGGTGCATCTAATGTTATTTCCCAAGGATAATCTTTATTCCATGTTATACTTACATTTTTTATAACACCAGGTAATTGCTGGAAATAACTACCTATAGTTAGTCTCATAAAAGGAGTCATCATTCTACCCGAAGTTTCATTGTATTCAGGTGTAGTATTTGATAATAAATAATTTAATTTTCTGTATAAAGGTTTCATTTCACGAGCTGATTGGGCTGCTATTTTAAAACCAAAACTTACATCTCGATTAAAACCATTATATGTGTAAAAACTTTCTGCTCTACCATTATAATTAAATTCATTATAATTAGCCGTAAAATTATCACCCATATCATCTAAAAATGCTCTAAATACCATTACATCTGATTTATTAGGTGTGTATGGATTTACAGCTTCAATTCTAAAACGTATTAAATCTCTTACAGCATTACTTTGAAAATCTTGATCTGATTTAAAAACATCTAAAGCATTTATTAAATCTACTGTAGTTGTTCCTAGTGTTGGGTCACCACCTGGATTACCTAAATTGACTCTTTCTTCTCTATGGTAAGATTTACCATCTTTTCTTGTTTTATTATAATTATCTTCTGTTATTTTACCTAAAGTAGCTAAATAATTTTTTACCCTAGATGTACTATTTAAAACATGAGAATCAAATGTTGTGTGATAACCTAAACCAATATTTTTATCTCTTAAATTTAAATCCTCTAAAGCTTTATCACTAGGTTTTTCAAATAAAATATTATTAACATTAAATATTCCATTTATATCATTTTTATCTTCAGCAAAAAATCCTATGTTTTTAGGACCTTCATATCTTAAATCTTGTTTAGTATTAGTATTACTATACTTATATATATTTGTTTTACCAATACCATAGGTTGAACCAGGACCCCCCGCATATGAATATAGTTCTTCATTAGGGTTTGCAAATGCTGCTTTAATTTTTTTTCCTACGTTTTGGGCAAATTTACCTAATCTAGATTGTTTCTTTTGTTCTGTTTCTATAGGACTACCATCTGCATTATGAGTTTGACCAGGTACTGCGGAATAATTAGATCTATCTGCAAAAGGAACTTCTGTTAGTGTTCCTGCTACATTAACCATTGCTGTTTTGAAACGTTCTTGTTGAGGAGATGTGCTTATATTTTTATCAAATAAATAAAGTAATCTGTTAGTATTGCTACTTTTTCCTGAAAAGTCAGGTAATGAATAATTATTTGAAAATTTTTCTTCATCTATATAACCTTCTTTAGCAAAAGGTGTTTTACCTTGTCTATTAACATGTAAACCAGTACCTTGTCCTACTACTTGAGCTAATGTGTTTATACCAAAATTATAAGTTCTATGGTTAGCTGGAGAACCTAATATTCCTCCTACAGATGGTTCGCTAATTTTAGGATTTGATTTTTGTAATCCTATTTGTTTTGTTAAAAAAGTAATACCCCTATTTGATATTAAAAATTTACCTATTCGGGTAGTATCTTGCAGTAATCGTTCAATATGCATTAACACACCACCTCGTATAAAACCACCAGTAATTGCATTAAACTGTGATGTTCCACCTAAATTTATACCACCTTTAATAAAAGGTTCGTTACTAAATCCTTGACCAGGTCTGTCATACGCAGTACCTTTTCCATAGGTTAAGTTTTCAGCTGCTGAAGTTGCTAGATCCCCCGCAGCTAAGTCCGATTTTAGGTTTTTTAAAGCCATTAATTAAAGTTTAGCCTGGTAAATTATCTAAATATTGTCCTGGTGTAGCTCCATCATTTCTATCTTGAAATGGAGAATTTGATGAACCACCAGGTACCTGTTTTAAAGAATCAATGTGTTTTTGTGATGCTGCTTCTTGTGGCAATTGAGACTGTGGGCCTGTTGTCCCATCTAAATCTTGAAATTGAGATTTATTTGGTGATGGAGTGTATGTTAATCCTGTGTTTGTACTTTTTACATTTTTAGTTAACATGTCTACTAAATGATCTCCTGTTGTACTTTGAAATGGAGATTGTGATTGTCCACCGTCAGAAAAATACCCACCATCACTAGGTGAATTTTGTCCTACTGTATTTCCTTTTACACCTGTTTGATTTCTATCAAATAATGATTTTTTGTCTTTTAAACTCATAATTGTTGTGTTTTATTATACATATAAATTAAGCAAATTTAGACTCATATCTTGCTGTGCTTTGGTATCTTCCTCCATTTGATGTTGTACTATTAGCGCTAAATGAGTCATATTTTGTTGAAACATTAACTTGGGCTTTAGACATTGCTGAAGCCATTTTATCATAGTCAATTGGAGCTGATCCGCCTCCACCACCTAAAAGATTGGTTCCTGCTACAACACTATCATTGTTATTAAGCATAATTGCTCCTTTATTTTTAGTAACAAGTGTATTATTACCATACCCCATATCGTCTGCTTTTGAAGCATTACTTATAAGTCCCATTAATCCTGCTGTAGCTGCTACTGCTAAAGGTACTCCTAATCCAAAAGGTATGTTTCCAAAAGATCTAAATAATGTTCCTATAGCGGATATTACAGAATATTTTGCCACTAATGCTATACCTCCTGCAATCACTGCCATTTTACCCCCTGCTGTTCCTAAACCATCAGCAATTAAACCTATAATATCTACTAAAGGAGAAAATACTGCAGCTATATCTATAGCTAATCCTTTTACTTGTTCCATTACTTTAGCAAATTTTTCTTGTGTGTCTAATCTTTTTAAATCTTGGACTGCTTGTGTGTTTCCACTTGCAATAGCATCTTGTAATAATTGTTCTCTGTTTTCTTCTGTTATTAATGAATTAGCTAAATCATCTGCTGTCATTCCAACAGATTTAGCTATTGCTTCTTGTTGTAAAACATTCATTTGAGAAAAATCGTTAAAATCACCTACATTAGCTGCTATTTCTTTTGTTAGGGTTTCATAATCTCCTGTTAATGCTGCTAGTCTTGCTTTTTCTAAATTTAATTGTTTACCTGTAAGTAATTCTGCTTCTAATTCTGCTTCAATAGATGATTCAAAACCTAATAATGCTTTACCTGAGTTTGCTATTTGTTCTAATTCAAATCCTAATGCTTTTGCTTGTGTTACTGCTCTTGCTATTGCCTCAGGGTTAGATCCCAATTGAGCTCTAATTTGTCCTGTTATTTTATTAGAATCTTCTAAAACTGTTTTTAAACTAATTTGAGCTCCCGTTTGTGAATTTATAGCGTTTACTGCATTTTCTTGAGTTTTAAGAGATTCATCAAATGTCATTCCTAATCTAGCAGCGTCTCCTGACAGTTGTGCTATTGCTTCTCCTGACATTAATTGTGCATCTAATGCTGCAGTAGCACCTACTAATATATCTTTATTAAATACGGCTGCTGTTTGGAATTCTTTATTAAGAGCTTTGTTTGCTTTTAATATAGCTTCAGTTGTTACCCTTAAATCATTTGCTGTAAAAGCAGCTCCTGCTAATTCAGCTCTTATAAGAGTTGATTCTGTTCCACTAGTTCCTAATTCTTTTGAAATACCAATTACAGATTTATTACCTGCTATTAGTGCTGTGCCAATAGCTGCTAGAACTGCTTGAGCTAATTTTGCAGAGCCTGCTATGTCTTCAAAATTTCCTTTTAATACACCAGATAATGTTCCTGATTTGTCTAATTTGTCTAATTGATCACCTAAACTTTCTGATATGTCTGCTCCAAAACCTTTTGCTTTTTGGGTTTCTTTATTTTGATTTTCTAATGTTTTAAGATTTGCTATTTCAAGTTTATACTGTTCTGTTAATGCTCCTCTTAATTTTAGTTTTTGTTCTGTTGTTAGTCCTTCTGCTTGTGTTATTTTTTGACTAGTTAATAAGGCTCTTACTTTAACTTTTTCTATTTTTTTATCTATTTCTTTTTGAACATTTATTTCTTTATTTATTTTAAGTTGGAGATTTACATTTTCCTCTAATCCCCCAGACATTTTTTTTATAGAACCTACTATGTCTCTTTCATAAGATTTAGCTATTTTAGCTCCTACATTATCAATACCATTAAGATTATCAATAGCATCTTCAAATAGATTAGATAAAGTAGCAGCAATGGATTTATAAGCATTATCTAAATATCCAGCTTCTACTACTTGTTCTTGTACAAGTTTTTTACCTTTTTCTAATTCGTCGTTATCAGCCATAGTGTAATATTATTCATTAATAAATATAAAAAAAGAAAAGACATCATAGATGTCTTTACTTAAAAATTATATGTTGAAGAAGGATTAATGTTAGGTCCTACAGGTCCACTTGAGGGTGAACTTGAATTACCTCTTTTAGCTTCTTCTTGTTTTTTATTTTGCTCTTTATTATATTCATTAATTTTTTGAATATGATATCTTCTCATCCAAATAGGCATGTTGTATATCTCTGAGTGTATAAATCCACCACCGCCATGGTACACTAGATCATGTATTTGAGTAAAGACTTGGTTTCTATATGTCAGTGTCAGGCCAAAAAAAGTTAAGACCAATAGGTATTGTTATTTTAACGAAGTCCCCATTTTTATCTTCGTATTCATGAGTTAAATCAATGTCTGGTTGTACTTCAGCTATATAATTTCTTAATTCTCTAGCATCTCTAGCAAGTAATTCATTGTCAACAAATTCTCTAATTGTTTTTGTTTCAGAATCACCTCCTATAGAAGTAATCATATATTTCATTCTAGTAGACACATTTGAAGATGAATTTTTATTTAATCTTTTTAAACCTTTCATTTCGTTAGCTATAGCTTTTTCATCTCCATGAGTTAAAAGTTTAAATGTAACTTCTTTTTTTGCTGTAGGTAATGTAAAGAAAAATTTATTTTCATTGTTTATTATTAAAGATTCATTAAGTGACTTATCTTCTACTTTTGTTAAATCTGCTTGGTGGGTTTCTCCCTTATGTTCAAATTCATAGTCTTTACCGTAACCTAAAATACGAGCTGCTATTAATACAGCATTTTTATCTCCTAACAATAAATCATCATAATTAATTGGGGTTATAATAAGAGATTGTAATAATTTATCAATTACTGTTCCATTTTCAATTAAATTTTGATTAGTTAATATATCTTCTTCTCGAGCTGTCATGTATTTCATTGTAATGGCTCCTTTAGATAATGGGGATTCTTTTGGGTATAATAAACCCTTTGATGGTAATGTAACTTCCTCTGTGGGAAATTGATGTTGTTGTTCCATAACGTTATTTATTTATTAAAACTAGTTCGGATATACATATATGTAAAATAAAGAAAGCGCCAAAAAGGCGCTTTTTCTTTATAAAAATATTACTATTAGTAATTTAAGATAGCATAATCCATTACTATAGTCATTGAAATGTTTGCTGGTGAATCTGATGTCCAATCCATATCACCAAAATTAGCTGATTGACAATAAGCACCTTTTAAAATCCATTCTTCAACTATATCACCTACTGGTCCTAATGTGTTGATTCTAATGTCTTTTTTATAAAAATCACTATAACCGTCTCTACCTGTAACTGACTCATGTCCTAATCTTACCCATTCCATTACTGCTTGAGCACCCGATGGAGTGATTGGGTCATATAAGTCACATGTAATGTTTTCCCAATTTGCTTTTCCTTTTAATTTTCTTTTCACGTTGATGTGATCAAGAACCACTTCTCCAAATGTTATACTTGGACGTGAAATTTTCTTAATAAGGTATGCTGGAATTCCATCAATAAACATTATAAACCTATTCTGTAATTTAGGTTCAAATGCTGTGAACATAGTTTCGTTTGTGTCTAATATTGCCATCTTTTTATTTTATTTATTGTTCTATTATAAATATATTATTTTTTAATTTTTATGAATCAAATGTTGCTCCAGTTGGTAGTACATTGAAATCTAAGATTATAAATTCAGCTGTTTTAGTTGGTTGTAAAAATATTTGGCCAACTAATTGATTTCTATCAATTTCAGCTGCTGTGTTATTATTTTCATCCATTTGTACTCTAAAGGCAAATAATCCTTGTCTTTGTTGTACTGACTCTAAATATGGATTTACTATATTTAAGAATCTATTTCTAGTAGCTTGTGTATTTTGTTCAAATACTAAGAATTTAGAAGAACTTCCAATAAATTTCTTAAGAGCAATTAATAATCTACGAACATTAATTCTATCTAATGCTGAAGCTTTTTCTTGAAGTGTTTTTTGTCCCCAAATACAAACTCCAGTTGCTGGGAATGTTGCAATTGGGTTAATTTTAGCATCGTATAATGTGTCTCTTTCAGCTTGATTTAATCTTGTTTTAGCTTCTAATACATTTCCTAATACACCTCTATTTAAACCTGCTGGTGCAAACCATTCTGCAGCAATTGCGTCTGAAGCTGCTATAGCTCCTGGTACTATTACTGATGGTGGTACTAATACTGGTTTATTTATTGAAGTGTCTAACACTTTAACCCATGGGTAATAAACTGCTGCGTAGTTAGTGTCTAAACCACTTACTTCGTTTACTGCTGAATTTACTGAAGTATTATATTGAGCTAAATCCATTACATAAAATGCATCTCCTCTTTCTTCTACCATATCAATTGCAGCATTTGTTACTGCTGAGTGTCTTTGTTTAAGTACACCTGGTAATGCTAACATGTTAATATCGTATTCATCTTGATTTGAAAGTATAGTTAGTGCTTTTTTATAAGCTGTTGTTCCAACTCCAGTTGATGTACTTAAATCAAAGCCATATAGATTAGTTCCTGCTGTATAAGCGGATGCTAGTGTACTTTCATTTCCTATAAATTTAACTCTATGAGTTGGTATACCATCTGTTCCACCCTGGAATGGTACTGAGAATTTAAGTTGGTTAGCTGTTGGTCCATTTACTCCTGTTGGGTCTAATGAAGCACTTAAACTGCCTGCAAATGCACTTGAATTTGCGTGGCCATTAAAGTTTTCAACATTAAATGCTCCTGCTACGTTATTTTCTATTGTATTTGGTAATGGTTTTACAAAGTTTTTATTATCGTATGATTTATCTTCAAATTTCCATCCTAAATATCCTCTTGAATTAAAGTCTGTACCTGTAGATGCTGTTTTTTGTACTCCTTCGTAAGATGCTGAAGGAAATACTACTGTATAAGCACTTGCATTATTATTTATTATACCACTACCACTAAATACTGTTGTAGCTATAGGATTAGTTAATACAGCAAATCCTTTAGGTGATAATTTAGGTGATGTAGCTTTAGCATCTACTGCTGTGTCTACTTCTACTCTAACATATTCTGAAATATTAGGATAATTTCCAAGTAATTCTACTTTTCCTAATGTTTCATTATATTGTGGGAATCTATCTCCTATTACTCTTGAAATATAATTTGGAGAATCTGGATCTAAATTACAATTATTGTATTGTTCTAATATTAATGGAGTTTTATCTGTATCATTATATCTTCTTAAAATTACAGAGAAAATAGAATATTGTGGAACACCATCTATATCTGCTGGTTCTCTTAAATTAGCAATAGAAATTTTAAATTTAGTATTCATTTCTCTACCATGAGATATTGTATGAATTTTAAATAAATTTTTACTACCTAATGCTTTACCTGATTGGATAAATGGTGTTGAAGCGTATGAATATTTTTCAGTTGTACCTGTTAACCCACTATATGTTAAAGTAGTTCCTTGGGTTACTAATTGAATAACTACCCCATCAAATAATGAACTTGATGGAGATGTTAAAGTTGTTGATATACCATGATTAGTAAATTGTGTTCCTGCTGTATCTGCTAATAATGTAGTTATTTTATCTTTAAATTCTAATTCAGCATATCCTGGTATACCATTATATGCATCAACTGCTGTTTTACTATTATCTGGTGTATCACCTAATAATTTAACCCAATATTTATTACTTGTTGGGGTAAGTGAAGCATCAAAAGTAGTAGAAAAAGACGTTGCTGAACCTGATAATTTTATTTGTAATGTACCTGCTATTGATGCAGATGTAATGTAAGATGAACCAGTAATAGTACCTAAACTACCAGAACTACCCATATTTAATGGATCAGATGCATTAGTTAAAACTGAATCTTTTAGATCTGGTAAAGCGTCTGTGTCTTTAGATGGAAAAATTGCACCTAAAAATAATCCTTTACTTGAACCTGAAGGGAAAGCAGCTAATGCTACTACTTCATTAGTACTTGTTGTGTAAGTAGCTCCTCCACCACCTAATACTCTAGTTACAGTAACTGATCCTGCACTTCTTAAGTATTCTCTAACTGTTTGTGGAACGAATGTTTCAGAGCTTAAAGTTCCAAATTTTCTTTCGTATTCTGCGAAACTTTTTACTACTGTTGGTACAAAAGCTGGTCCTTCTACTGTAGGTCCAACAATTGCAGCGCCTATTGCGCCAATTCCTGCTGGTAAAAATGAAAGGTCGTTTTCTCTTGTAAAAACACCTGGTGAAATAATTTGTTCTGCCATTTTATATTTTTTTATAAAGTTATATCCTTGATTGGTTCTCGTATAAATATGAAAAGAAAACGCAAACCACGACCAAGTAATCGATTAAAGTGTAATTTAATCAATAATAAATATAATTGGCTTTTTAAAAACTACCCTGCTGGTGTAAATGTACCTGTTTCTATATCTAAAGAACCTCTACCGTACTTGTCTGATAATGATTTAGCTAATTCTTGTTCTTCAGTTTCGATTTTTTTAATTTCAGCTTTTATTAAGTCTTCTTGCTCATTTAATTTAATTTTGGATAAATGAACTCTACCTAATTGTGAAAGTATTTGGTCTAATCTAGTTTGAAAACCTTTTAAATTATCTAACTCTTTTTGAGTAAATTTTTGTGGTTCGTTTTTAATTTCTTCTGGTGATGGTATTTTTTCTGTTGCCATAACTTAAATGTTTAAATTTATTTTTAGTATTTATTAATCGGATATACATATATGTAAAAAATAGAAACCGTTAATCTACTGTATTTATTTTTTCTATGTTTGCTGTTGCTACTGTATTTACTTTAGCTATATTAGCTGCTGCTACTCCTAATACTTTATGTGTATATCCTGAGGCTGCTGCTGTAAATGTTAATTGAATTGTACCACTAAAATTAATACCATTAGTAACGTCTCCATCTTCTTCAAGACCAGTATCATTATAATCAAGTGATGTAATTAAAGCTACTTTGGTAACACTTTGGGCGTTAGCAAATGATGCAAATGCAGCATTTAAAGTTATATTATTATTTCCACTTACACCTGTTGACCAAGCGTCTCCCGTAGCTGAATTAGAATATAAATTTGCTGCCCCAAAACCTAAATTATTAAAATCATTACCTTCAAGTGCATTATCTTCTCCATTAAATGCAGTTGATTTCATAACAAAAACATTGTCAGTATCTAATCCACTTGCGGTGTATGTTGGTACGTTTAATACAAAATTTGAAGCTCCACTAATACCAGAAGTGTCAAATCGAAAAAATGCTCTTATGTATCTAAAAGTTCCACTTCCTCTACCTGAAGATTGAAAATATTGCATTGCGCTTTGATCTCCTGAAGGAGCATTTGTTGCTATACCTGTAGTTGCATCTCTTGCTGCTGGTTGATTAGCTCCTGTATTACCTGTTATAAAACCTACATGTGACGCTGCTTGAGTTGCCATCTAAAACTGTTTTTTTGGTAAATAATAAGTTGTACTATTAAAATAACTGTTTGTTGGTGGATCAATAATTACAGCTTGATAAGTTACATTAGGTATACTGTAAAAATTAGTTTCATCAGTATTATTATTCCACCAAGTTACTTTAGTGTTTGATTTTGTTAAAGCACTTAAAGATGAACTAAAATTTTTCATGTTTTGATCACCAAAAGTATCATAAAATATACCATCGTATGTTAATAGTGAATCTTTGACATCATACCAACTACCTGTTATAATAGTTACATTAGATTTATTTGAAGCCCATGCTTGAGCTTTAGATACTATGTTGGGATGGTTTTCTATTATGGTGTGTGTTGAAATTGAATGAGAATGCATATAACCTGCTGATATTCCCATTCCAAATCCTATTTCTAAAATATCTCCTCCGTTTTCACACACGTAAGCTGCTGAAGCTGACATTAAAGGATCTTCCCAATCCATCATAACTTCAAAGTCTCCTCCAAAAGATGTGTCTGTGTAGTATATCTTATCTGATTTGAATGTTAATGTTTTGTTTGTGTAACTCATTATGCTGTAACTTCTACAAACGTACCAGATGGATTAAACCAAATTTGACCAGAACTAGCGTTTAAACAATAACCAATAACCCTTACTATATCACCACTACCTGCTGGAGCACCACTTGTAGCAGCTCCATAAGCACTACTTACTTGTTGTTCATCTAAAAATAAAACATCACCAACAGCACCTGGATCATGATCTAATGTTACCATACCTCTAAGTAACATACCATGAGTATTTGAAGTAGTTCCTAAAGCAACAGCTAACAAGCCATCACTAGTAGCTGCAGAATTTGGATTTGCTAATTCCCAAGTTCCACTTGAATTATAATGATATATTCTACCTTTAGTCATACTAGTTGCACTACCAAAAAATACTACATCACCACCATTATAATCACCATCATTACCCGTACTAATGGCCATTTTTCTTGTATTGATAGTAGTTACTGTAGTACCAGCAGCTGTAAAAGCAACATTTATGTTTACTGTACCATCATCAGCAAATTCAATAGCATTATTTGTAGTAGTAGAACCTATTGTACCATCATCGGCAACAGCTATATTACCTGTTGTAGTTACTAGTGGTGTATTTAAATTTACTGCTACATCAGCAGTTAAATTAACATTATTATCACCATCTATTGTTATATTGTGATCTGTACCTGTAATAAATTGGTCAGTAGTTGATTCATTATCAAAAATTATTTTATTTCCTTCAGGTATAAAGACATTATTAAAATAACCATCTCCACTTGCGCTTATATTACCTGAGGCTGTTATGTTAGTTACACTTACATCACCTGCGACAAAAGTCCCACCTGAAAACGTAAGTGTATCAGTTGAATGTGTTAATAGAATGTCAGACTGATTAAAATTAATAACTGCACCTGTTCTTAAAAATAGATCAGACCATAAATGATTTGTATCACCTAATGCAGCTCCATCAGTAGTTGTGGGTCTAAATACATTTTCAGCGAATTCATATTCTGCAACGTTATTAACTTTAACTGTAACTTGATTATCTGTGCTAAAATCTATAAGATTATCTGTATCTCTACCAAACTTTTGGCCAAATATATTTCCACTTGAACTTATATTACCTGAGGCTGTTATATGTGTTGAAATAGGAAAATTAAATTTAATTTCACCTCCTAATTGGATTTCTGCGTTAGCTCCTACTCTAGTAAAATTACTTGAATCATAACCAAATACAGTAACTACAGTACCATTAGTTAGTCGTTGTTTAATAAATTTATTATTTTGTAAAAATATATCACCACTTGCACTTATATCACCTATCACATGTAATTCTGAATCAGGTGTAGCAGTTCCTATACCAACGTTACCACCATCTAAAATGGTAAATACTTCTGTACCACCATCATGAATATTTACTAAATCTCCAGTTCCATCACCTCTTACATCTAAAACGGTACCAGTTGAAGAACCATGATCACTTCTTATTGATACTACAGAATTAGTAGAAGTCCCTGTATGATTAGCGTTAGTATAAAAATATGCTGTAGCTTTATCTGTTAAATCTGAACTATCTATTTGGAATTTTCTTGTAGGTGCAGTAACATTTATACCAACGTTACCGTTTGCAAGTATTCTCATTTTTTCTGCTGATGTACCTGAATTATCAGTAAAGAAAGAAATATAACCATTAGTATTTCCACTAGTTGTTCCACCTTGAATCATGGCGGCAGAACCAACATTATTTGCAAAGTTAACAGTACCTATTACATCTGTGCTATTATTATTATCATGAGTTAGTCTCATTACTGCACCACCTGCATTAGACCCATCACTTTTTAATTCTAATAAGTCGTTAGGACTAGTAGTTCCTATACCTACATTAGGCCCTGCAATTCGCATTTTTTCTGATACTGTACCATTAGAATCACCTGCGGTATTAGTATGAAAAGCTAAATATGTTTCTGTTGTAGTACTAGGATCAGTATATTTGCTTCTTAGAAATGCTGTTTCAAATGCATTAGTAAATCCTAATTCAGATACAGAGGTAGTACTAACACCTCCTTTTATAGTAATATCGTCAGATTTTATTGTTCCACTTGCACTTATATTACCTGTTACTTGTAGAGCTTCTGTTGGTGCAACTGTTCCTATACCAACGTTACCGTCGTGATCTATTCTTATAGCTTCATCTAATGTTTCATCATTTTGAGTAACAAAAAATCCTAAACCAGTACTTGAATCAGCGTCACTTGCAATTTCTCTAATAGCAGCAATACTTGCTCCAACTAAACTATCCCCAGGTGTTGTTGATGCATTACCTGCTATTCTAAATTTAATACCAACACCTTCTCCACCTAATTGGTTAATTGAGTTTCCATCATCTTTTGAGGATATGACATGCGGATAATCTATAGTGGATTGTGCTGATAATTGCGTACTAATTTCTAGTTCTGAAAATGAACCTGATAAGCCTATTATATCTCCACTTGCACTTATATTACCTGTTACTTGTAGAGCTTCTGTTGGTGTAGTTGTTCCTATACCTACTTTTCCGTTTTCACCAATACGCATTAATTCAGTACCATCATCACCAGTACCATTTGCTCTAAATCTATAACTAGAAGTTCCACTACTAGCGTCTGAGTCAATTTGAAAAATCATTGAATCACCAGATATTAACCTACCTCCAGTTACACCTGTTTCACCTATTTTTATAGTACTATGAACTTCAAGTGTTTGACTAGGACTAGCTGTTCCTATACCAACATTACCATTTGAACCAGTGATAAAAATATCGTTAGAAGTACCATCTCTTCCAACTCTAATTGATCTTGTTGATGTATTTGAACCAAAAGTAGAAACACCACTCGAATCAATCATTTGTGCAGTTGCAGCTTGTACTCTACCAGTAGCATTTATATTACCAGATACATCTAATTTTTGAGAAGGTGTAGTTGTTCCTATACCAACATTACCTGTAGAACCAGTTATAATCATTCTTGTAGCACCAGATGTATAATTATCACCTGAGGCAAATACAAATGATTGATGTTTTGCGTTTGTTGTTCTACCTGAATATATTTTAAATTCACCACCTCCATTTCTAAATTCAGTAGAATCGTTGGGAGCTCCTCCATTTACTAATAATTTTATAGGCACAGTTGCTCCAAGCTGTATTGCTCCACTTGAACTTATATTACCCACTACGTGGAGTTTAGCTGCTGGTGCAGTTCCTGTTCCTAAACCTAAATTACCATTGTTAGCAAGTATCATAGGTGTATTACCGCTAGAATCATACCAAAAATGTATAGAAGGAGATACAGCATATCGTAAAGTACCTTGAGATATAATTCTTGAATAACCACTTTGTGTTCCAAATTCAGCTACTCCATTTGTGTTAATAGCTTTAAGTGTTACAAGAGCATTAGAACTTCCTATATTTGAAGCAACTATAGATGAACCTGATATGTGTCCACTTGCACTTATATTGCCTTCTACTGTTAGTTTTTCTGGGGCAAAACCAGATCCTATCTGTAGTTTACCTTCGGAACTTAAAGTCATTTGAACTTCTGCAGACGTAGTACTATTATCATTAGTTAAAAATTGTAATGCACTACTACCAAAATCTTGAGTATCGGGACCTGTATCTCTTATGCCTCTAATTCTACTTCCACTATATTGGCTACTATGGTCTAAAATTAAATCTGAGGTTGAGCTTGCACCTCTAATTCTAATATCACCACCATCAACATGTAATTTATCTATAGGTGAAGTTGTTCCTATACCAAAGTTACCTCCATTAAAGTATGAATTACCATAACCCCTTACAACAACATTTCTAGTTCCTGCTTCATTGTATAAATTAATTAAACCTCCATTTCCGTTATCATATCCTATTAATGCTTTTTGAACTCCAGAAGAATTAACTATATTTATTTTAGAATCACCCCCTGAACCTGGTTTTAGTTCTAGTAATTCGCTAGGACTAGTGGCTCCAATACCAACCTTTCCTGTAAATCTACCATCTGAAAATGAACCTGTTCCACTTGCACTTATATTA
>Ga0209535_1000875_pt1 | contig 20982 bp, 18 predicted proteins | sample LinPmetageLP28_FD_184041 | JGI IMG/M metagenome (GOLD analysis project Ga0209535, IMG submission 184041) | Marine viral communities from the Pacific Ocean - LP-28 (SPAdes) (version 2) | ecosystem: Environmental > Aquatic > Marine > Oceanic | place: Pacific Ocean | collected 2009-08-22
AATCCATTTTCTACTTCGCCAATATCTTCAAAGATATTACCACCTAATATACCACACATACATAACTATTTATTTTACTAATATACAACTTTTTTTTGAATTAGCCAAATTTTATCTAACTTCATTTAGATAAATCTGTTTCTGTTGTACTCCCACAAATCTTTTAACTTCAGTAACTCCATCTATTAACACAACTGTTGGTATATTCCTAACACCATATTGTTGTGCTTTTTCATAATCTAAATCAACATCAATCTTTTCTACTGAAATTTGAGCTGATACTTCATTCATAATTGGTGATAAGGTCTTACAAGGCCCACACCACGCTGCTGAAAAATACAAATACTTCATTTTCTTTCCTTTATTTAATTTAAATTACCCATCACAACTTATACAATCCGGGTCCATCGCTTGTGCTGCAATATCACCTCTTAGAACCGATTCGGTTCTTGTATAATACAAAGTTTTTACACCTTGTTTCCAAGCCTCCAAATGAACTGTATTCATCCACTTCGGAGTTGCCTCTGAAGGGAATGCTAAGTTCAATGAAACTGATTGGTCGATGTATTGTTGTCTAACACCAGCCTGTCTAACCAACTCTAATTGATTAATCTCTTTGAATGTTTTAAACACATCTTTGACCCTATCACATTTGGTAGTATCTATATCACTATCTAATTGAGTTAATTTTCCATCACAATAAACCCAAGTATCTAATTCTTTGATATCTTGTACAGAACCACCATCTGCCATAATCTTATCCCAAGTATCTTTATTATTGATACCCACTTTTCTTAATGCTTTTTCTAATTCTCTATTTTTTCTAATGAAAGTACCTTTTGCAGTTTGTTCCGTAAATACGTTTGCCGCCCAAGGTTCAATACCTGGTGAAACGTTACCTGCCAACTTAGAGTTGGATACAGTTGGTGCAACTGCTCTTAGGTGAGTATTTCTCATACCACTATCTTTACACCACAATGGTTCACCTAATTCAGATGCCATATCTCTACTTGCTCTTTCAGATTCAATTTTTAGTTGAGAGAATATCTTTCTAGTTTCGAACTGAGCTGGAAGTGAATCAAACGGAATACCTTTTTGTTGTAAATAAGTATGCCATCCTAATACACCTAATCCTAATGCTCTACCTTTTTCCGCCGAACGTACTGCGTTTTCGAATCCTCTCATATTCTTAGCTCTTTGTAAGAACTCTGATAGAATACCATCTAAGAACCAAGTTGCCGTATAAACTAAATCTGTATGTTTCCACTCATCATACTTTGATAGATTCAATGAAGATAAACAACATACGAATGAATGATTTTCATCTGTATGTAAAGTAATCTCAGAACAGATGTTAGTCATATGAACTTTCAATCCATTATTTTTGTATTGTTCAGGATTCTGTTTATTAACATTACCCTTATACATTACATATGGTTCACCAGTAGCTTTTCTCTTTTGAAGTACTTTACCCCATCTTCTACGAGCTTCGTTATCACCTTCATCTAACCTTCTCATAAATTTATCACCAACAACCACACATTGATGTAAATTCAAACATTGTCTGTTTACATCACCTTTAGGTTCTCTAATTTCAATCCACTCATCAAAATCATCATGTTCGATGTTGAGGTTAACTGATGCAGCTCCTCTTCTTACACTTCCTTGATTGGTTGCAAGAATAGTAGAATCGTAAATCTTAGCGAATGGTACAACACCATCGGATGTTCCATTTTGTGTAATGTTAGAACCAGCTGGTCGAATCATATTAATACCAACACCTACTCCACCACCATGTTTGGCGAGTAACATCATTTCTAAATTCTTAGTACCTATATCTTGGATTGAATCAGCTACATCGATTCCGAAACAACTGATTGGTAATCCTCTATCAGTACCAGTATTTGATAATACTGGCGTTGCGAGATTCAACCAACCCTTCCATATATAATCGAAGAACTTTGTTGCCATTTGAGGTTTACCTAATCTTCGAGCAGCTGTTGTTGCTACTCTCCAATAAGCATCTTTAGGTTTTTCACCTTCCAATAGATACCCCTTTGATATTGTCTTAACGTAGATTTCTGTGTTTGCCCAAGATGGAAAATCTACGTCTATTTCCCAATCAAATTCAGCTCCGTAATTTTTCATTCTTTTATAAACACTCCATTTTGTGTTTTCCCTTTTCTATCTTTTATTTCGTTCCACGCAGCTTCTAAACACTCTGATGGGTGTAATCCTAACTGCATTGATAGTATGATTAGTGTAACGAAAGAATCTCCGATTCCATCTACTAATTCTACTCTATCATCTTTAAGGAGAGCTCCTGCAGTTTCACCCACTTCTTCCACAACCTTTAACATCTGTTTGGGGGCGTTATCTTCTACTAAGATACCTTTATCATCTGCCCATCCGATTACGTTTGTAATCAATTCATCAAAATTCTTCATAACTTATTTTTTTATTATTATTTTACCAAATATCGTTGAAATCTTCACCTTCGTTTGCCTTACTATAATCAGTAGGTCTTACTGCGAAGAAATCTGTATGTGTTGTTCCACCAGTTAAATGATAGAACCAGTCTAAATTAGATGCTTTAGTATCATCAAATTCAAATGTAGGTTCGTAACCTAATTCTTTTAATTTCTCATTACCTCTTTTAGAGATAAATTCTTTTAGATTATCTGATTTTAGATTTTCTAAATCACCCTGCTCAAATATCATATCAATGAATTTATGTTCCATTTCTACCATATATTTTGCTGCCTGATGTACATCATCTTTAACTTCATTATGAAGTTCTGGATATTCATTACACATTTCTCTGAATAGTTCACATCCCATTTTAGAATGTAGAGATTCATCTCTTACACTCCATTTCATTTGCTGTCCTATTCCCTTCAGAAGATTTCTCATCTGAAAAGAATATAGAACCGCAAAACTACTATATAGAGATACACCTTCTGCAAATGCCGAGAATATTGCTAATGACCTAGCTACTTCTTTTCGTGCTATAGGATTTGTTTGTAAATCCGTATGTGTCCATTCAGCAGTAGTAGATGTTAGAAAATCAAATTTTTGTGCAATTGCAGGTTCGTGTAGGAAAGCTTCAAAATCTTCTAAACCTAATGATTCGTTTAGATATGAGTAAGCTGTAGCGTGTATTGTTTCTTGTGAACCAAACATCATCGCCATTTGTTTGATTTCATGTTTAGGAAACCATTTGGTTACCATTGTTGTCCAATAATCGGATACTGCACATTCTGTTTGTGCAAATCCTAAAAGGATATTTCCAACTAAATGTTTTTCAGATTCATCAAGATTCTCATTCCAATCTTTTAAATCACCCTGCATTGGTATTTCTGTATGTAACCAAAATGCTTGAGCTTGTTTTAACCAACCTTCGGTATAATATTGTGGGTACTCAAATGGTTTAAATGGGACTCTTTCTGTAAATAGTTGTTTCATATCTTTGTAATTTTTTTATTATTTGTATTGTTGTGGGTTATAATATATATGGATTAAAAATCAATATCTTTATTCATTTCATTATATTTTTGTAACAAATTCTTTCTCACTAACTCACCCCCTTTATTCATATCACTTTGGGTTTTTTTACCATCAATGGAATCATCATTGTAAATATTGATTCTACCATTACTCATATTGGCTTTTGATGGTAGAGTCATCCCATCTGGTCCAAATCTATTTTTTATTACGTGCCACCTACCTGTACCTGCTAATTTATCCTCAATCTTCCTACTAAGTGATACTACAAAATCTGCAGTCATCAGTTTTGAGAATGAACCAGCTATAGAAGTACCAGTAATAACATCATCATTTGCTCCACTACGATTTATCTGAGATGCTGTAAATAATGGAACTTCATATTCACCTGCAATACCTCTCAATCCCTCAACAATCTCTTCTAACTCTTCGTGTCTTTCTTTTCTACTATTACCCTTTAATAAATCAGCGTAATCTACGATAATCAAATCAGGTGATTTTCCTTGTAGTTTAAGTTTATCTAATGATGCTCTCATTGTGTTTAATCCTGCAGATTTAGTGGGCCAATGTTTTACAACAATATTACCACTCAAACCTTCAACTTGCTTTCTAACATCATCTAAATTAAATTTAAGATTAGGAACTGCGATACCAGTTAATACTGAATCGTATCTCTGTCCTACATATCCCTCATTTAATTCTAATGTATAATGAACTACAGTCTTACCAGCTTTAGCAGCTGCCATACCAACATTCACCAATGCCCAAGATTTACCAATACCAGGAGGAGCAGCGAACATAATCAATTCACCTTTACCAAAACCACCATCTACTAATTCATCAATTGCATCCCAACCACAAGAAACTACATTTCTAACAGTAGATTCATATCTTTCAATGATGTTTTCTTTATACTCATGTCCAACATCAGTATCTTGTCCAGCTTTCATTGCATCATCAATCTTCGATTTAATTACATCGAATTTACCATCACTTAATAAATCTACAGATTCTAATATTGCATTCTTAAAGGTTTGATTCTTACAGAATTCTAAAGATTGTTCTTTAACATACTCTAAATCGTCTGATTCTAAACCATTCCAAACTTGTTTTAGGTTATCTACTATAGATTGTTTGAGAACATCTCTCTCAACCTTATCTACTTCGTTTTTAAACACATCTAAAGTTGGTAGTTGTGAAAACACATCAAAGTGAGATAATGTTTTTGTTACTATCCATTCATTTGCCTCTGAATCAAACATCTCAGGTTTAAGAATATCATACATCTGTTGTAAGAATATCCTATCTGATAATAGAGATGAAAGTATCTTTATCTGAAATGATGTACCAAATTTGTTTCCGAATTTATCCATATTGTACCAATATACGATTTATTATTGTAACTACCAAATTATTTTCTAGTTTGTTTTGAATATTTATCCAAATCACCCCAAGAGTTTACTAACCACGTTTCTACATTCTTAAATGCAGTATATAGTTTATCAACCATAAACTCTTTTTTGAATCCAAAAGAATTTAATCCGTTGATTGGTGAATCAATGATATTTCGTACATTTGATGTAATCGATGAACCCATTATTGGTTCTGATAACTGCATTAAATCATAGTTTAATTTCAAAGTATCGGTATGTTCCAATATTTTGTTTTTCAGTTTCTCATCATCCAATTGAGATACCCTTTCGAATAAGGTATCTAATGTTAATCCATCTGATTGAAGGAAATCTAATTTATTTATTAGTGTTTTAGGCCCGATTCCTTTTACGCCAGGAATATTATCGGATTTATCACCATCAAAAATTCTATAATATACTAAATTCTTTGATGGAACTCCATATAACTCTTTTACATCCTCTTTGTGCATAAGTTTCTTTTTAGTTGGTAGATATACTGAAATTCTATCATCCACTAATTGTAAGAAATCCTTATCAGAGGAAATTATCATAACTTCTTTTTTAAATATATGTCTGGCAGCGTATGCCATAATATCATCTGCTTCGATGTAATCAATATAACACAAATCAACAGGTAAGAACTCTAAGTATTTGATTAAAGTGTTAAAGTTACGTTTCATAGATTCTGCCTGGTCCTCTAAATCTTCGTAACCAACCAATCTATTAACTTTAGTTAATCCTGTTCTACCTTCTTTGTACCCTTTATACATCTTCTTTCTACGATGAGAACCACCCTTACCATCAAAAACTACCAACACTCTAGTTGGTTTGTTCTTACGAATAAGAGCGCCGAGAGATAACAGACAACCTGTTACCCCACCGACATGCTCTCCATCATCATTCAGAGTTGGAACTGCTCCAAAACACCTGATGAACAAATTCAATCCATCTACAATCATTACTTTATCATTAACATCCTTTGTAGGTGTTTCTGATAAGTTATTAAACATTTCTTTGTAATTAGATTTCGTGCGTATCATTCAATTGTGTTGTATCTGTATTTGCGTTTTCCGTTGCTTCTTTATATCCTAAGATATATGCATCACAGATTTGTTTATACATTTGTTCCTTTACCTCTGGTCTTTCTTCTAAGAGTTTTGTAAACCCTTTTGCTTGAAATTTGATTTCTTCTCCAGTTGATTCATCAACCCAAGTATACCAAGCTCCAGCTATCTGTATTAATTTATACGTTTTCATAGTATTCAACCACGAACCATATCTATCAATACCTCTATCAAAATAGATTTCAAAATCAACTGCTCTTAATGGTGGGCCCATTCTGTTCTTTATAACCTGTACTCTGGTTTTAATACCAACAGTTTGGTCAACACCACCTACTTTAGAATTAAGTTTACCCATTTGTTTCATTCTTAATCTACAACTAGCGTGAAAACCTAATGCTTTCCCACCTGATGTAGTGTAAGGGTCTCCAAAGGATACTCCTAATCTAACTCTAAGTTGATTTGTAAATACAACCAATATTCTCTCTCTACCAATAAGATTTGTAATCTTTCTCATTGCCTTTGAGATAATGATTGCTTTTTGAGTAGCATAACCCGCCTGGTCATAATCAGCTGACATTTCTACTTTAGTAGTGGCCGCCGCAACGGAATCTACTACTATAGTTACCAATCTATCTTTATTAGTTTTTCTAATTGATTCGATAATTGAATCCATAGCATCAAAGATATCTTCTACCGCTTCTAAAGGTACATAAAGTAACTTTTTGGTATCAACACCTAATGCTTCTAAGAATTCTTGATTGATTGCGTTCTCTGTATCGATATACACTGCCATTCCACCCTTCTTTTGGGTATTTGCTAATGTATGTGCTGCTAACAGAGATTTACCACTCGCTTCTAGTCCCGTAACCTCAACAATCCTTCCGACAGGAAATCCACCATTTGGTCGATTCGATATAGCTAAATCTAACATATCGTCTCCAGTCGACACCCACTCTGTTAAATCGGTGGGTGTCTGTTCGGAGCCATCTAGGAAGTAAGCTACTTTGGATTGTCCTTTGAACTTTTTATTAAGGTTATCTGCTAAAATCGATGATAATTCATCTCGATTTGTTTTAGCCATTTATAACTTATTTTAATTATTGAATAAATCTTCAAATGCATCTTTTACATCTGAATTTGTTGAATTACTCGCAACTGCCTGTGGTTGTGGAGTTGATTGAGTATTGTTTTGAGTTGGTGTAGATTCTTCTTCTTTAGAATCATCCCCTACTTGACCAGTTTCCATCCAAGTTTCCAATAAACCTTTCATATCATCATAAGTATATTTCTTAAACATACCTGGTAATTCAATTTGGTCTTTTACAGATTCTAAAACGTTTTTATCTTCTGTAATTGGAGTTTGGTTTGGTTTAACTCTGATATAAGTTTCAGGATAGTTCTTACCTAACTCTTTAGCGGTTTTAAACTCAACAGTAATATCTCTACCACTAGTCGGGTCTGTTAAATCACCATAATCTGGGTCTGCGAAGAAAGCAAGTAGTTCTTGATACACAGTTTTACCAAATCCCCAAAATTTGATTCCTTCAGATTCTTCACCTCTAACGATAACAGGAACATAAGTTCTCATTTTCGGAGTAAGTTGTTTTGAAAGATTCCAATCGTTTCTATCACCAGTCGATTTCAATTGGTCAGCGAACTCCACTAATGGGTCTGCCTCACCATGTGTTTGAGGTGATAGAATATTCTTACCACCAAAATTGTAGTGGAAAAATAATTCGATAAATGGATTTGATGGATTGTGAACGTAAGGTACTATTCTTACTTGTTGTTTACCAGGTTTTGGTTTCCATAGGTTGTCAGTCTTTGTAGTTTTCGTTTGTAGACTGTCCAAACGGTTTCGGATTGCATTTAAGTCAATTGCCATAATTTACCTTTTTTTAGTTATTATTAATTATTTATTTAACAAATATACGAAAGTTTTTTCAAACTTCCAAGTTATATTTCACTTTTTATTTCAACACCACTATTTAATCCCATGTGTTGATATGGTACTAATATACAAAAAATATTTTAAACTACCAAATTTATTTACAACAATCACATTGATTGTTCGAACCACAAGATGAGCTACACTCTACTTTTGATTCACAAATACATTCGGTACAATTACATTCTTTCATATACTATAAATATTAAAATTTTTTACTTAACATCAACTATTCGGAACAATTTTGTATTTAAAATCTTATATCCTTCACCATCTGTTAAGATTACTGAATTACGATAATCATTCCAATTTACCTGATATGATTTATCAACTACTCCACTATTTAAATCACTAATCAATCTGTTTAATGCATTGATTGTATATATTGTGTTCGATTCTTTCTTTCTATGTACCATAATGGTATTAGGTAAGAATCTATGTTCTTTATTTGGTACTATATTATAACTAATCACCAATTCTTTAGATGGTTCTAATTTCAATATGAATATTTTTCTACTGAATAGTTCGTGTCCATCGAATATCTTAGTTAATAAATCCTCAAACGAAGATTCTGTTGTAAAAGTACATAATAGTTGCGTTCTCACTCATTCTCTCCGTATTTATCAAACACCTAATTTTCTTCGTTCTTTAGAAGAAATTTCAGGTTCAGGTGGATATAATTCCTTATTTGCATCATACAACTCTTTACCAAAATCTGTAGCTATTTGAAATTCTAAACCAACACTTGATGCGTAACCCTGTCCTTTTTGTCTACACTTAACTTCTGCTATTCTAACACTTTTAGCGGGTTCTTTAGATTCATAGACGAGATAGTTATCACCATTCTCATCCTCTTTCATAGTTAAACCTGCTTTAAAATCTTTATAGTTATTAATACCAAATATATTTTCTAAAGTTTTTGGGTCTGCGGATAACCCACCTATAGCCATCTTTTCTTCACCCTCTAGTAAAGATTTCATTGGTAGTTTTTCTGCTAAGGCATTTAAACATCCCTCTTTTGCATCTTCATCTTCAACTAAAAATTGTATCGTATCGTTTTGGTATCTTTTAATTGAACCTTCTGGATATTTACCATCATCACCCTTTTCATAACCTAAATGATTATTTAAGAATTCACTTGATTGTGTTTTACCCTCAGTACCACTTGCTATTTCATTAGCTCTTGTAACAGCCGCGTGCATAAGACTATATTTTTTAAATCTATCTGCTGCACCTGTACCCATTACTTCTTTAAATCTCTTTGCATCTATTGGTGGTGGTACATCCATCGATGATAATTTATTTAAAATCTTTTCTGCTTTAGGTTCTATTTTATATCCTTTTTTTGCATCACCTGATACAACACCTAATGCAGCTAAACTATTTTTTAAGTTTTTATCTTTTAATACATTTTTATTAAGTAGATTATTTTTTTTGTAATCTAAAGTTTTAGTATTTTCAAAATATTTTTTAGGTCTTTCAATTTCACCTTTTTTATATTGTTTAATATCAGCACGAGGTGGGACATTAGGTGACCATTTATCAATATCAGTTACAACTCCATTATATATGTTTGCGGTTGTATCTTTTTTAAGTGATATTTCATCTAAAACAGGCTTTCCTTCAACTTCTAATTTAACATACATATCACTTGAAAATCCTTTATTAGCATTATAATCATCGTTACCTAATGCTTCAAATTCATTTGGTACATCCCACGCAGAATTACTAATTTCCCAATTACCTTTTCCAAATTGTTCATCATACCTTTTATTAGTAACAGCTCTTACATTTTTTACCGATTCTAACCAGTCTTTTGTTACAACCCCACCTTTACCTTTAGGATATTTATCAACTTGACTATTTAATGTATCAATAAACCCATTAAACTCATCATCATTCATCCCTATACTTGCCATTGTAATTATTTCACCAGCTTGTGATTGTAATTGTCCTGCACCAACACCACTCATATACTCTGTAATACTTTGTTTACCATTTTTAGTATTCATTAATCTAGTAATTACTTTTTGGTATTTTTTGGGTATCTTACCACTTTTAAAATAATCATCTAATTGTGATTCTTGTAATGCATCTTTAGGATTCTCATATGGGGAAGATAATCCTTTTTCTTTGAATTCATCATCAGATATACCTGTTTCTGATTCTGTATAAACTTTAGATTCAGATGTGTTCACATCTTTTAGTGATTTATCTTTTTGACCTGGTTCACCAGTTTTTAATTCTTTTGATGTTTTTGAGATATCATCAGTAGATTTATCTGATTTATCATCCTCTTTAGCCTTCTCAATATCATCTTTTGATGGAGTTGTATGGTTTTGTGGATTTGCTTTCTTTACTGTGTAAACCGAACCTGATTTCTTATTCTTAACGTAAACATCTTCTTTTTTTAACTTGTCTTTTTCGAGAGCAGTGAGAGCACCTTTTTTGAGATTTTTGATAACTTTTTCTTTATCACCCCCACTATCAGGTCTTTCTTTATCTGTTGAATCTTTTTCTTCATCGTTTTCTTCCTCTTCGTTTTCGTCTACTAAATCTTCTTCTTCATCATCATCACTATGTAGATGTGCAGATACTGCCGTATCATTTGTACCTACTACGATACCTGATGTTCTATCACCACCTAAATGAAAATTAGTAGGAGTTTTAACTGCTGATTCAATGATGTATTCTATTACCTCATCATCGAAATTGTATTCTTCTTTTAATATTTTTCGTAAACCATCAATGGATTGCTCCGATAACGGATTTGTAAGGTCTGTTCCAACCTCTACCCACCATAACCTGGCTAATTCGTTAAGAAATTCTTTCATATTGTTCCGTTTATTTCTAAATCGATAGATTTCATCTCTGAATAACTATCTCCGATTTCTACCTTTGTAGGAAAACCATTCCCTTCTATAAGTATCTGAAAATCTTTTAAAAGTTTATTTTCAGTTGGATGTATATCTAATAAGTATGAATCATAAGTATATAAAACTATTTTTGATTGTTTATCTTCCAAAAACCCAACTAATTTACTTAATATCTTCATATTTAACTCTGTTTCGGTAGCTTGTAACATATAGTTGAATAATTTGTTAGCATTCATATCTCTAAGGTTAGATTTTGATAGTTTTCTACCCAATGGAGTTTCAACCCAACCCCTACGATTAAATTCCATCCACATTTTATCAATTTTGTGTGAAACTTTTGAGAATAAAGGAATATGTAGATATTCCTCTTGTACTCCACCATATAATTGTCGGAATGTTATTCCTTTTGAATCTCCATAAGATACTCCATACATATCTGCTAAGGTTTGGTGTCCACTCACATCCAATGGAATTGGTTCACCTACCATCTTACCAATAATACGTGGGTGATAAGCATCGTAATCGAATTGTACCAATTTACCCCCATCGAACCTACTAATAAATCTATCCCTACTACCATCATCTTTATTAAGTGCAGCATAATTTACACCACCGTAATTGTTTGAAGGACGAGATGTTGTTGTGAATGGATGATACTGAGTCCACTCTAACCCATTTGTAGTATGTATCCCATTTCGTTCCACTAAGTGTAATGGCTTTATATAGAAATTTTCAAATTTCTTCACACAATCGAAGATTTCCCCACCCAAATCGTAATACTGTAGGAATTCATCTTTCACATCTCTTATTGATTCTATGTGTTTTGATGTAGGAATAAGATTATTAACACCTTTGAGAGTATTGAATCTACGATGATAAAAAAGATGTGTTGGTGTTAGATTAGATTCTAGTGGGGAATTCGATTGTAAATATTTTACTAAACTCGCATCATATGAGTTTGGTATCTGAAGAATGTTTAAGAACGATTTGTTATCGTATATATATGATTCTTTGAAATTAAACGTAAACTTATCTAATGTGGTTGTATGGTTGTCAATATTTTTTAAGTTGATTAGAACCTCTGTATCGTTGGTTATATCGTATATATACAACATAGATAACCCATCATTATGTGGGTGCACAGATATACTCTCCCATATTGGGTGAATATATACCTTATCCATTGTGATATTACCACTACTTAGAAATTTAACCATATGTAAATATACGAATTTATTTTGAGTTATCCAAACAAACCGTACATTCTTTTCCTAAATGTACTTTTGTGTTTTTACAAACTCCACAATCAGTAACCTTACCTGCGGTTTTAGCGAACACTAACATTTCATCTAAAATTGTGTTAATTTTTTCTACTGGGTTTCCCCCAAACATATTATCTAAACTACTCATATCTTATTTTTTAAAATCATCCATTATAGAAGGTGAATTTTCATCCTCTTCCATTTCTTTTTGAATATTAACCCACTCCCATGATTGATATTTATCGTAACTCATATCTTAACTACAAAATAGGTTAGTAGGAACTTCGATTCCTTTTTGTTTTTTGATTTGGTAGAAAACGTTGAAGAATGCTTTGTAAACTTTACCAGCGTGTTCTAAATAATCTGAATATGGAGATTTCCACATCATTTCACCACCATTCATTCGGTGTTTGTTAACAACTTTGATTTCATATCCTTTAAGGATTAAATCAACAATCTTTTTTTGAGCTGGAGTGAACTTAACACCCTCAATTGATTTTTGGAACTTTTCTATTTTTGTCATTTTTTAATTATTAGTGGGGTTAAACTCTCAACCCTTATTACACTACTAATATACGACTTTTATTTGGATTTACCAAATTTTAATGTTAAGAAATTGTTAAATTTTTGTTAAAGTTTTATTCAGAGTATTCAGTTAAATTTACAAGAATATTAGATATATGGGGATATTTTTCTGCAATTAGTGCTATCGTTCTACGATTGGTATCGACTATACCACTTTGAGTTAGTATTCCACTCTTTTTATCAATTATATCAAATTCTGGTCCTGATACTTTCCATCTAAATTCAAATAGTTCCCAAAGATGTTTATCCAATCCACCATCTTTACCCCATTCACTCTTTTTATCTCTATCCAATTCAATTATAATATCATCATTTACTTTTTTAGCAAAATATCTAATCATATATCCTCTACCAAAATCTTTATCAGTAGGAGTTACTATTGTGTCGTTGGGAGTAAGAGATTTTTTAAATTTTATTTCTTTAATCTGGTCATATACATAATTTTTTGCTACATCAAACGGAATTCCACCTAATTTAACTGTATCTGAAGTGCCGATTGGTGGAACATATGGAATTAACATACGAGATTTATCTTTTACAAAATTTGGTTCTGAAAATGTTTCTTCTGTGGTGTATGTATGATACTGTCCTATATATTCTGTACCATCCATAAACATAAACTCTTCACCCTCTGTAACCAATCCTGTTTTGATTTGAGCTTTTGTGTAATATATTCTTTTTCTTTTAAATTCAGACATAATCTACCTTACTTTTTCATCATAGTCATTACAGTTTTTAAATTTGTAGTCCAACCACCCTGTCCATCGAAAGAATGTTCAACTGCAGTAACTAAAAACTTTACATTATTTCTAAATCTTGATGGTAATCTATCCGCAGTTACAGGTGCTAAAAAGTTAATACCCTCTACTCCATCTAAGGTTACTCCTAACTTTAATTGAAATGGTAATATTGCTTGTGGTGACTCTTCAGGTTCACCAGCAAGTATTTTTTGCATTGTTGCTGCAAGTGCATTTGCTTTAGTATCATCAATACCATCTTTACCAATACTCGCTTTAGTTGGGTTTTCTGTTTTAGCTTTTTCTTCGGCCGCCTTTTTTGGTGGGTCTGGTTCAATATTTGCTATTCTTGGATATGTTGATTTTATTGTATCTAATTTAATATTTCCGTTTTTAACATTACCAACGGTCATATATAACATTATATCTGCATCAAACTCTGTATCAATACTTATATCTCTTACCATAGATTCTTCACCAATTGTTTTGAATTGAAAAGGTGATTTAGATTCTTTTTTCTGAGTCTTTAGCATTTCTGTTTTATTTAATATTAAATATTTTCCAGATGCTTCTGATGAAACATCATTACCTTTAACATCTGGTTTAATATCTAATTGTACCATTCCACCAGTTGCTTCTGATAATCGTTTGGATAAGTCTTGAAAAACATCAACTACCTTTGGTGGTTGAAATTGGTCGTTTACTGTACTACCTTTACCTTTTACAATTTGTGATATCACATCTATTGATATTAATATTTCACCAATTTCAAGAGAATCAGAAATTGTACTTTGGTATTCTATTTTCTCACCATAATCTGCAAAAATACCAGGAAGTATAAACTTACGTGGGTCTGCAGAACCTAATGTTTTTTTAGCTGGAGCTATTTTTTTAAACTTTTCATCAGTTGTGATTTTAAATGTTTCATTCGCAGAACCACCTGAAAGTTGGTTTACCAATTTTACTAAAGATTTTAAATTTGTAAATGGAGTTCTAATAGGGTCATCACCCATAAAAGGAACACTTGATTCCGATTCACCCACATTCATTATAGCCCCCATAAAAAGTTCTATTTCACCACTTTCATCTGTTTTTTTAATAAGTTTTCCATCTGATACACCACTGTCGGAAGCTTCCTCATCTGCATCTAATCCAAATGCTGCCTTATACTTAGCCATTAATGCCATTGATAAATCAGCTGGGTTTGATTCTTCATCACCTAACGCCTTAGCCTCATCTCCTTCCAACAACATCAAACCACCCATTCTATTTGCACCAGGAAAAACATCACCTGCAAGTCCTTTTAGATTACAATCAAAAGAACCATCTGAATTCATTGAGAATCCAAAGTTATAAACAGACATAAATATTTCACCTGTTTCTGCGGTGTTTATTGGGTCTAACCATCCGTAATTAATTTTACACTCAGAGCCTAATCTAAAAAAGTTTTCTTCAATACCTTCTAATTGACTTAATGAGTAACATTTAAATTGAATTTCCACTTCCCTTATGTATGAATTGTAGATATCACCACCACCATCTTGATTAATACTAACCGATGTTATTTGTGGTTTTAACCTTCTAACTCCACCTTCATTATCATATAAATCTAAATGGCCGCCCTTTGGAACTTGCCCAATTACAATTTCATCTTTAGGATATGTATCAAATAGTGATGTAGTATCATCTTCTGTTGATTTGGCACCAGATTTTTTAGAAGTTAAATAAATATATGCATATCTACGATAGTTAAAATCTAACTGTCTACCTGCAATATATTTTTTACGTTTATTTAAACACTCTTTAACTTTTCCATCAAATGGTGGGTTTAATTGTATCATAACTTATATTTTTTATTTATTAAGATTATTATATTCGTCTAGGATTCCTAAATAATTTTCTGGTATTCTAATTTGTTTTCCGATTGGAATTGATAAATCACCCTTACCTAAATAATTAGCTCTTGCTAAAATCCACCATAATCGTGCATCCCCATAATATTTATGAGCTAAGTTATCTAACCTATCTCCTTGTATGGCAATTATATATCTATCATCTACAGTTTTAGCCATTTTAGGATATACTACACTTTTTTTGTATCGTTTACCCTTTTCAGTTCTTAATATATCTATATCTTCGTATCTATTTTCCATTTATTGTCTCCACCCTAAATCATAAACTTTACCGTCAAACTCTGGTCGTACCGTATCTAATACTTTAAATCCAATAGCAACATCAATTCCCATTGGTCTTACTCCTAAATCAGATTTATCTAAATTTACATCCCAAGGTGCATCATCTGAGAATGTGTATGTTAATGAATCTATAAAGGATAGTTTATTTTTATATAAATCACCTAATGTAAATTTAACTAACATTCCTTGATATCCCTTAGAACCTGCATACTCAGGCATTGTAAATGTTGAAAGTGCTTCTAATTTTTCATACATTGGTTTCATTTCGATACGAGATGTTGCCCACATTTGAAAATTAAAAGATACACTTCTTTCAAATGTACCATATTTGTATCCTTGGTCTGCTCTACCACTAAATTTAATAGAATCCCAAGATGGTGAGAATGTTTCTGTTAATCCTGTTATAGTTCCTCTAAATTGATAAAACTTACCATCTGTACTTCCTATTGGTTGTATATAGAACTTAACTAAGTCATCTTTTAGTTCACCTTCACTTGAAACAGGTCTCAATGCGTTTACTACATCCCATCTTGTATTACCAGCATGTGAATCTGTAGGAGTATAATCAACTCTATCTTCACCTACAATGTTTTTTGCAGGATTACTAAATTTTTGATTATATTCTAAATTATTTTCTGTATAATTTGATTTTTCTGAACGTTCTTTTTCTTTTCCAGTTAGTAAACTTCTAAAATCATTTACTTGAGTATCACCTGCACCTCTTGTTGGTATGTTACCATATGCAAGAGTTTCATATTGTTTTATAACATCAGATGTTTCTAGTTTTTCTATAGGATGTGATTCACCATCTGTATTTTTATTACCAGGATTATATCCCTTATTGGCCTTTTTACCTAAATCAGTTCCATCTGCAAATTCTTTTAAATCACCTGGTTTACTACTTCCTTCATAATACTTTTCTTCAGTATTATATACTCTACCAGCTGGTGATGTTGGAAGTTCTAATTCTTTTGGTAATTTTTTATCTAAATAATCTTTTTTATCAACATCAGATGGAGTAGATATTTCGTTCTTATCTGCTAATTGGGTTTTATCTCTATCAAATGGAACACCCTCATCTGGTTTGTATTGTTTTTGATAAGTGTTTCCTTCAAATTTGGTTTTTAAGGTATTTTCTCCTAATGAGTTTGCACCCAAACCTACCGCTAATCCGTATAATGATTGAGGTCCACCACTAAATGCACTTTTTAATTTAGCAAGTCCTTTTACTGCTTCATCTACACCCTTTGTTATACCAGCAGTTGTTGAGAATGTATTTGCCCATAAATTTCCTAATCGATTTGCTAAAGGGCCTTTGGTTAAGGTTATATCATCTATTTGGGCCACCTTTTTTATATTTTGAACTTCTGTATAACCACCTGTTAATGGGTCGAATGGAGTAATACCATGTCTCCTATGTCTAATACCCGTATGTTGTGTTAGAACATTTGCTAATAAGTTTACAGGTGTCCATATTTTTGTAAGTCTTGGCCCTACATTAAATGGTAATGCAGTTTCTACATTTGGATTCGATGCCTGTAAACCTAATTGTTTAACACCCCATAATAAACCTTCTACAGATGCCATCCATGCACCGATTCGTGCGGCATCTACTGCTGCTCTTACGGTAGATGTAACCACACCACCTCTGATTAATCCTTCATCATATGCAAAACCACCAATACCCCATCTTTGTGGTTCTCCTTTAGATATACCTTTTCTTTGAATACCTCTTAGTATCAATGGATGTCTAAATAATCCTAATCCTGTATTAAACGAATCTTCTTTTAGATTGAATTTATTATACATTTCATCTAAGAAAGATGGTGATTTTCTTTTGGCATGTCCCATACCAATTCCAAATCCTTCTTCACCTGAATTAATACCACCTGCATCATTATATGAACTACCATATGTTTTACCTAAAGTAAATGTATTATTAGATATATTAGAGTACAATGAGTTTGCACTATCAAATACGGTATTATTAGGATTTACTCCAATAAATTTAGTTGCCTCAACACCACCAAACTTAGAGGTAAATCCCTTTGAGTGAATATCTAACAGATTGTTTACTTCTTTAAAATCCTTACCTTCTGATTCTAACTTCTTTTTAAATGAAAAATCAGTTGGTGTTGTCTCACCTAAAAATTGAGTTGAAGGTTCTGCAGAATTAGGTGTTGTTTCACCTAAGAACTTAGAACTTCTATCTGATTCATTAGGTGTTGTTTCTCCTAAGAATCTTGATTCATTATTTGCAGGATTTGGTGTCGTTTCACCTAAGAATCTTGATTCATTATTTGCAGGGTTCGGTGTTGTTTCTCCTAATGCCTTTTCTCCATTTGGAATGTTCATAGGATTAGGTGTTGTTTCACCTAAGAATTTAGAACTTCTATCTGATTCATTAGGCGTTGTTTCACCTAAGAACTTTTCACCCGTCTGAGGATTCATTTCTGTTGGGGTTGTTTCACCTAAGAATTTAGAACTTCTATCTGATTCATTGGGTGTTGTTTCACCTAAGAACTTTTCACCACTCTGTTTACTCATCTCATTAGGAGTGGTTTCTCCTAAGAACTGAGATTGATTATTCATTTCCGATGGAGTAGTTTCTCCTAAGAATTGTACCCTATTATTAGCTTCTTTTGGAGTAGTTTCTCCTAAGAATTGTTCAGAGTTGTTCATTTCAGTAGGTGATGTTTCACCTTTGAACTTTTCTGATTGGTTAACTAATGTGGGTGATGTTTCACCTTTAAACTTTTCCGATTGGTTAACCATCGTTGGGTCTGTTTGCCCTAAATATCTTTCTACTAAACTCATTGGTTTAGGAGTTGTCTCACCTTTGAACTTTTCTGAGTTATCCATAGGTTGAGGTGAAGTTTCACCTTTAAACTTTTCTGATTGATTTACTTTTTGAGGATTTACACCTTCTTTATTAACTGTAGTAGTAGAGCGTGGAATCTTAGGAGCAGATTCTGCTAAAGAACTCAAAGGAGTTTTATTTAAATTTTTGTTTATACCAGGATTTTCTTTAGATTTCAAAGGTTCTTTCTTTGGCATCCTAAACTTAGATAAATCCGATTTCATGTCTTTTAGTGCCATTTATTATCCCCCAAAATAACCAGCTGACCTGGTACTTAATTTTCTTGATTGAACTTTTGTTATCTCACTTACCACTTTACCATCTACATTAATCATAATTGGTTGATTTTGTATATCTTGTCGTAATCCTTTAATCTCATCTACTACTTCTGCCATTGATGAAGAATCACCACCACTACTTTCACTATCTCCACCACCACCTAATGCATCTGATATAAGAGGTAATGCGAATGCAAGAGCAAATAGAGTTGGAAGTAATAATGTTACTATTGCCAATCCACCACTTAGAGCTACTAACGATGCTGATAAAATTAGGAATGAAGCAGATAGTGCAATTAATCCTGGAACTAACATAATCATTGCGGCCATCATCGGCATTACTCCTAAGAACGCCGTTAAGTTTGGCATCAATCTTTCTATTGAGTTTGATAAAGCTGATAATGATAAAGCCCACATATTTGTTGCAATTGATGATATTAACATTGCAGGTACTAATGCTAACACCCCTAACGTTGTTGCGGTAAATGTTGGGAAGAATGGAATCATTGCTGCCGTTGTAGCCAATAGAGCTCCACTAAATACCATAAATGCAGAACCTACTGTAATTAGATTAGGAGCTTGTTCTACTAATTTTGTTACACTTTCAACAAATGATGGTAATACCGCGGCCAATGCTGTTATACCAGCAACAAATGGTATCATTGCCAATCCAAACATTAACATTGGTGGAGTTGCAATTAGTAATCCTAATGCAAATGGTATTAAAGCATATCCAAACGCCATTAAAGGAATAACCGCACCTAACATCATTGGAGCTATTGAAATTAGTTCAGCCATTTTCTCAACGAATAGTGAAATATTATCTCCTAATCCACCAACTCCTTTATTGAATAAAACTACACCTGCACCTAATACAATTAATGCGGCTCCTAATGCTAATAATGCCAATACACCAGCTCCGAATATCATCGCTCCTATACCACTAAACATTACTAAACCTAACCCCATTATAATTCCTGTAAATATAAGGATTCCGGCCGCAACCGCTAAGATTGCACCTATACTAATATCACCAATTAGATTCATTGCGAATGCAAATGGAATTAATGATACACCAACCACTGCTAATGCGAGTGCTCCTTTTAATAAATCTGCAGTTGGGAATTTAGCAAGAAGATAAAGTGCTCCTAACATTAATCCCAATCCAACCGCCATTCCTAAGTATGGAGCTGGGTCTGTTGGCATTTTTGAAATCGCCATTGCCATAACAAACATACTCGCCGCAACTAATAACATAGCCGCCGCTCCTTTAAGAACATCACTACTTCCAAATTTACCTATAAAGTTTGCTATAGGGTTTGAACCTTTTTTGGATTGAAGAAATTTAGGTGTTGGTAGTTTCCCCATCAACAATAAAATACCATATACAACTAAACCACCTGCTGCGATTGCAGCTAATACTGTTACAACAGTTCCTAATGTGCCTAATGCATCTGAAGGGCCTGCATCTAATTCTTTTCCACTATTTACAGCTTCAGCGGTTGCGTTTTGCATACTCATCATTTCATCAACAGATAATCCTGTTGCTTCTGAAATTTGTCTTTGAAGTTGTAAGTTACTACCTAATGATGGCCCTACCGAATCAATTAATGCTTTTTGTTCTTTGGCCATTGCCAATGCATCACCAGATGCTTGTGCTGCTCTAATTCCATCGAAACTGATATTTTTACCTGTTATCATTCTCAACTTCATTTCATCCTTCATAGATTTTTCGATATCTAAAGATTCAGATGCTAAATCTTTCATCTTCTTCATATCAATACCCATCTTTTTCAGTTGGATTACTTCGGTAGCTCTTTGTTTAAGTTGGTCTTTTGTTAAAGTTCTAACTAATGCTTGATTATCTGCGAAATATTCCATCGCAGGGCCTGCATCTTGTCCTAAACTTTGACCTATTTCTTTTACTTCGTTTGCTAAATCACCCGCATCAATTCCAGCATTTTGTAATGTTCTGGTTAATGATGTTGCCGCTTTAGGGTCTGATAATAATGCATTTACTTCTGTAATATCTGCAAGTAATGATGCAGGTGGATTGATTTGACCTGTTGCATCTCTAAGTGCTTTTGCGGATTCGGCAACTTCTTCAAAAGAATATAAAAATGGATTTAAGGATAATTGTGCACCTTTGATAGAACCTTCTAATTCCATCGCTTGAGATGCTGATGCACCTGTTTCTTTGGATAAATCTTTCATCCTCTTAACAGCATCACCAATAAAACTTGCTATTTCTTTAAAGATTG
>Ga0209535_1000876_pt1 | contig 20953 bp, 16 predicted proteins | sample LinPmetageLP28_FD_184041 | JGI IMG/M metagenome (GOLD analysis project Ga0209535, IMG submission 184041) | Marine viral communities from the Pacific Ocean - LP-28 (SPAdes) (version 2) | ecosystem: Environmental > Aquatic > Marine > Oceanic | place: Pacific Ocean | collected 2009-08-22
CACGCACATGTAATCCGGAATCTATCATTTGGTCTAATAGCTCATGTACGTTAGTACCTAAACACTTATACTCTTCTGATGATTTAAAATTATCATTAAACTTGAAAATATCACCTACGAGAAATCCACCTCGTTCAAAACGTTTCATGTAACTTTCAAAAAGATTAACAAACTTCTTTACTTTAGCCATACAATTATTTATGCAATATAATAAATAATAATATGGAATTTAACAATTTAGTTGAGGGTATCCTACAGTCCTTAAATGAGACTAAAGAAGCGCCTGATGGTTATTACTATACTGAGAAAGGTAAACTAAGAAAGGGTAATCCAGCTTCTGATGGAAGAGGTGGTCCAAAGTATGCTTCTGATCCAACTGATAGGAAAAACTACGGTCCTAGAGAGGACAATGAAGAACGTAAAAAGGGTAAGAAAAAGAAGAAAGGCCTTACCGGTTTGGCTTTACTCGCTCAACAAGAGCAAGGTGAGCAGATAGGGAGAGATGGTAGAGGATTAGGTCCGGATTCAAGAAAGGATAAGGAAGAAGATGCTGAATATAGAGGACGTAAAGTTTCACTTAATAAGCCAACTCGTGGAGATGTTAAGAAGTTTAAAGTATATGTAAAGGATCCTAAATCAGGTAACGTTAAGAAGGTTAACTTCGGACACGGTGGGACATCAGCTAAACGTAAAGGTGAAAAGACCATGAAGATACGTAAGAGTAATCCTAAAGCTCGTAAGTCTTTCAGGGCTAGACACAATTGTGACAATCCAGGACCTAAAACAAAAGCAAGGTATTGGTCATGTAAAAAGTGGTAATGAAAACGTTTAAAGAATTTTTTACAGAAGGGCTATGGGCCAATATAAACGCTAAGAAAAAGCGCGGTGGTAAGAGTGCTCGTAAGGGTAGTAAAGCGTATAAAGCAGCTAAAAAGGCTGGTAATAAGCTTAATAAGACAAAGCATTCTGATGAGGAAGATGCAGAGAGTAGCCCTGGACGTGTTAAGAGAGCCGGTGCTAGTTGTAAGGGTTCTGTAACTGAGCTTCGTAAGAGGGCTAAAAAGTATGGTGGTGAGAAGGGCAAGATGTATCACTGGTGTGCTAATATGAAGAGCGGTAAGAAGAAGAGGTCTGAAAGCGAAGAGGTAACTGAAGAAGATGCTCCATTTACGTTAGATGATGTATTAGAAAGTGGGATGGAAATTCTAGCTGATTACGGAGCGTACGAAGCAAATCTAAGAGGTTCCGAAACAAAAGATGCTGGAGTAGACTCTCTTAAAGAACTTGTTGAGTATTATCTATCTAAATTAGAGTTAACAGATACAGATGCAGAGTATTATAAAAAAAGGCATGAAACATATCAAGCTATTTGGGATGAGAACTTTAGACTTAATAAAGAGTTATTAAGTCATGCATTTAATAAAGATGAAAGAAGGGATCAAGAGATTTTAAATCAACGATACAATGCTATGATATTATCTGCTATGAACGCACCGCAAGAGGGTGAGGAAGAAGATGCTGAAAAGAAGGTATCTAAGACTCGCGCTAAGTGTCAGGCTAAAGCTAAGCGTAAGTATGATGTATGGCCTTCTGCTTATGCATCTGGGTATGTTCAGAAATGTGTTAACCGCGGAGGTAATATAAAATGACCCAAAAACAGATATTAGAAAATTTAAGAGATTGGTTTAAAACACGTACAGATAAGAAGACCGGTAAGAAATTTAAAGGTTGGGTCAACTGTAAAACAGGCGGTCCTTGTGGTAGAAAGAAAGCTGGTAAGAAAGGTTCTTCATATCCAGCATGTAGACCGACTCACGCTGCATGTAAAAAAATTAAAGGTAAAAAATATAAGAAAAGAGGTCCTAAGAGGCAGCAGTGGAAAAAGAAGTAGCCATTAAATATATACATGGCTCTAATAAAGATAGATACCGTATCAGTAAGTAAGGCTGAGGACAATGCTATAAAGCAAAATTATCTTTATAAAGATCTATTTCTTGATATAAAGAACTCTTACTCCTATAACTCTCAACTTAATAGAAAAGAAGAATTAAAAGACGTAGCTGGGTTATATGATATAGAGGCTATTAAAAATAGTATTGCTAATGCTCTTTTAACATCACCAGGCGAAAAGATATTAAGTCCGGAATTTGGCATTGATTTAAGGAGGTTTATATTCGAACCTGTAGATGAGTTCACAGAAGAAGATATAAAAGAAGATATAGAGTCTAATTTACCTAGATTTGAACCAAGAATAGAGTTAGAAAATGTTGAAGTTCAGGGTCTAGAAGATGAGCAACAGTATAATATTCAACTACAAATAAACGTACCATCACTTAATGTATACGGTCTTTCACTTAGATCAGTATTAAATAGTAATGGATATAACTTCATATAAACATTATGACTGATAAAAATAACGAACTTCTAGATTTTAATTTACCACAAGATGCTTACGCCGCTTTTGATGCAGTAAGCTTAAAAGATTTTATTGTAAAACGATTAAATGAAAATGAAAAGTTTACAGATCAAAATTTTGAAGGTAGTAATCTAGCCGCTATTATAGATATTGTAGCGTATTCATATCACGTACTACTATTTTATCTCAATAATACTGCTACAGAAGTCTCTTTTGATCAAGCTACATTATACGAGAACATGAATAAGATAGTCAAGACGATTGGCTATAAGCCGTCTGGTAAACAAACTTCTTTAGCTTCTATTAACGCTACAGCTGCAGCTAGCTTAGCGACAGGCAATTACACGATAAAAAAATATTCATACTTTCTTGTAGATAACGTACAATATACTACAAACAAAGATTATAGCTTTACTATATCAGAGACAAAAAAGCAAAGTTTACCAGTATTAAACAAAAATGTTATTTTATATCAAGGTACAGTCGGTGAATATCCAGATTACACAGCTCAAGGAAGTCAATTTGAAACTTTAAATATTGTTGTAGATAATATACTAGACAGTAATGATAGTAGATTTATAGCTGATAACACTTTAAGCGTATATGTTAAGGAAGCTGAAACGGGATTATATTATGAGTATAATGAAGTTGATAGTCTGTATATTGCAGATAAAAACGAAAGAGTTTTTGAAAAGAGGCTTAATGAAAATGGTCATTTTGTTATTAAGTTTGGTGATGGTGTTTCAGGTAAAATGTTAGCCCCGGGTAGTATTGTATCGGTAAATTATATTTTATCTGACAATCAACGCGGTATTATAAGTAAGAACGCTATTAACGGTGATAAATTATTTGTTTATGATAGTTCACGTCAAAGAGAGATTTTTAATGATACTTACACTAATAAAAATTCTACTACTTTTGTAACTGCAGCTAATAGTTCGCTGCTAACGTTTAATAATCCTAATAATTCTTCACCTGTTGTAGATGAAGAGACTGTTGATCAAATTAGGGAAAACGCTCCTAGAGTATTTAGTTCGCAATTAAGATTAGTTTCTACACAGGACTATGAGGCTTTCATGGACAAAAGTTTTAATAATATAGTTATTGATTCAAATGTAGTAAATAACCAGTCGTTTATTAATGAATATATTCAATACTTTTACGATATTTGCGTAGACCCGGATAAATCAAATAGAGTCTTAATAAATCAAATTAACTTCGCTGATAGTTGTGATTTTAATAATGTTAATATATTTACGGTTCCAAGATTCACAATAACTAATGATGGTGATTATCCTGAATTCCTAAGTAATTCTCTTAAAAATCTTATTATTGATTCTGCTAATGAAAGAAAAAGTCTTTCACAAGAAGTAGTTCCGCGAGATCCAGTATATATGGCTTTTGATTTAGGGATTTCTAATCAAAGTAATATAGTTCCTAATATTAGCCAAGATACAACGTTAGTAGTAGTAAGAGAGTCTAGAAATAAGATAAACAGTGAGAGGCTTAAGTCTCAGGTAAGCGCTGCTATATTAAATTTCTTTAACCCGATATCAAATATTCTTGGCCAAGAGTTAGCATTGAACACCTTAACATCAACTATCTTAAGTATAGAAGGTATTAAGAGAGTAGAAACTAGAAATAATAGCGAAAATATTTCATTTAAGGGTATTTCTCTTGTATCATATAATCCTCTATATCCTACTGCTGATATAGAGTTAGTAAATCAAAATATAACCTTACCTTACTTTAAGTTTCCTTATTTTATCAATCCTAATTCGTTATCTAGTAAAATCGTAGTAATAGATGAGTAAAATAAATACAACTTATGCACTATTTGATGTACATGATTATAAAAATGAAAGTGTTCTTTCTTCTTATAATTTAGATATTACACCCTTAACTTTTAAGGCAGACTTACCTTCGACAAGCTTTTATTCAGATATAAATAAATTTGAAGCGCTATTTGATTTTGGTGATGGTACTATAGGTACAGGATTAACAGCATCACACACTTACTCACTACCCGGGTTGTATAAAGTAAGAATGATAATTAATGATTGTGAGAATAATGCTCTATTAGCCTCTTATTCAACTGACATAAATATCTACGATTATATAGAAAATACATTTTCAGTAGAAATAGAAGATAATATTTTACCGCTATCAGCAGGTGAGTTTTCAAAACCAATTACTATTACTAATAAAGCTCCGTTTTATCAAGATAGTAATAATATATTCTACACTGTATCCGGGTTAACTATACCTAACTATTTTGATCTTACACCTTATAAGTTTAATCACCTTCAAAAATACTACTCTTTCTACGAAAAGTCTTATATTGAAAATTTATCAGCAAGTGAATACAATGAAATACCCTTTATAGGCGTTAGTGGTTCAAATATATATGTAAAGCTATCTGGCAACAAGATAGTGGATGCTAAAAGTACAGATATTGATAGTGTGTTTGTTGGAACGTCAGGTCGCGAATCATATTATTTTTCATCAGATCAAATTGCAAGTGGTATAACGATTAACCTTTTTAAAGATAGAAATAAGATTTTTAGTAAAAATAGTAATTTAGATTATTCCCTTAATAATTTTAATAACAATTTATCAATATCTTTAACTGCTAACGTTGGAACTACCTCACTTTCAGCTAATTTAAGTTCATTAACCATTAACGATAATGGATTAACTGAAGAGGGAGACGACGAAGCACAAATTTTCGATATTAGCCCAGTACAGTTCAAAAAGGCTCCCATACCGTTCTTTATTAAGCCTACAAGTATATCTAATTATACTGTAAAGGGGTTAACATTAACCGGTAGTATTACAGGTAAATTGTATGATAGTAATAACCAAGAAGTAAATACATCTTACTATAGTATATCTAGTCTAAACAGTTCTATTTCCGGTATAGATACAGATTATTGGTTTTATGGAAACTTAACCTATGATGATGGTCTTTCAACTGTCGACTCTTTTACACTAGTAGTTAGTGCGGAGTTTGCAAACTCGTCAGAGAATTTCATATTGGGCGGTAGAAGTGTTAGCTTTAGTATCTACCCTAAAGATTATTACTATTTTGCAAAAGAGAATGAAGATATTGATTTTACAGAAGTATTTAAAAGCTTAAGATTTCAGGAAATCCTTTTAGATAAAAATATACTCTTTGATGATTTTATAGGTTCTATTTTTGGTAATTTAAGTTCTAGTAATTCATCTCTCGGTAAGACATTAAATGAAAAAATCTTTAATTTTGTAGATAATAACGCTAATATTGACAAATGTAATTTAAACAGTCTTATTAATATAGGTAATCAACTAAATGAAAACACTAACGTTTATGACGAATCACTCTTTAACTTTCCACCGGCGATAGTAAGATTAATGAGCATGTTTTCTACTGATTATAATCAGTTTAAAGGAACTACAAACAAGTTTAAAGAGAACTTTAACGATAGAGGAATAACGACGAGAGATAAATATGGAAAGAATTTAGGCTCAGAAATTGATATTTATTCCTATACAGTGACCGCTGGTACAGATATAGTAGCTTTGGAAAAGTTTAGCAATAACTATTCTCTTCTAAATACCTACCAGCCAATTTGTGCTGTAGATGCATTGCAATATAAGTTGAGCGAATTCAACACCGACTGGGGATGGCCGTTAGTATTACCTAATAATTTTATATCGACTGATTTATCTAAGTTTTATACCTTTTACGAATATACTTCTGGGTTTGAAGGGACTGTATATGATGGAATCTTAAACTATGCAGATAGTTTAAACTCCTTTGACATAACTACAGCGTTAAGTAGTTTTAGGGGTGATAATAATATAGAGGATATAGCGATCCGTAACTCATTGTTCAGTAGCTTATCTATAATCTAAAATAAATAATATTAATGGAAAATGTAATAAAAGGTTATCCTGAAGTACCACAGTCTATTACTAATAGCAATGTAGTGGGTTCTAATGCTTTAGATCGAAACCAGGCTTTTTCCCTGATCGAATTTATAAAAGTAGTAAAGGTAGATTATGACCCAGATACATTACAAGGGTATTATACTACATATTTAAATAACTATAATAAAAAAACTAATAATAAAAACGTCGATAATGACTATCTAATAATAGATAGATATAGGGACTTTTTGAAGGAGATTACTATCAATTTTAGTAATAAGACTGAAAAGAAATTTCTGCAGCATCTAGATTTTAGCGATAATAATGATATAGCTATAGCGATTTCATTTTTTAGTAAGAAGTTAAGAGAAGTAGTAGATTATTATAGAGTAGAACGCGTTAATCTAAATAATGCATCAAATAAAGTTAGAACTAAAACGAGTAACTTTAACGTAGTCAAAAGTGCTTACAGTACAATACTGAACTTTCTTGATAATCGTGAAGATAGTTTAGTAGATTATAACTTGGTCAATATAAAGAATAATATACATGTCTCGTTGACTGAGTATTTCGATGTTTATACTTCTTATTTCAATCAAGAGCCGGTTGAAACAGAATATGGTAAGCATTTTTTAAGCTATAGTCCAGATGATCTACCTACTGATAATATTTTTCTTGCAAGTAACTCTGAGTTAGTAACAGAGGTATTCGAAGGTTATACTGAAATTTTAAAGTTATATTTAGAGGCAGATAGTATTTTTGATAATAAGAGAAACCTTACTGAAAAATATATTGGTACTGATTTTTATTATATTTCTTCTAATTCAGCTGGTGAATATGTATACGATATCCTTATTAAAGCGGAGAAGCCGTATAGTGATTTTTTAAATCAGCAATACCCTACCACAGCTAGTGTATTTGCTAATAAAATAAGTACAAAACGAGAGGCTGGGTTCTTTAAACCTACTAATACGGGTATTAATGTTATACAGGCACCGGCTATTGACTTTGAGTTAAATAAGCAATACGAGCCTGATAGTCTTTTTATATTTCCTGACCCTAAAGTATTTACTAATAACCAGGATATATTAGTTTTTAATATTGAGCCTAGTGATTTCTTTAAAAATATTTCCAGCGGTGTAGCTAAATTACAGCCTAATACAAGTAAGGATGATACACCCTATATAGGGTATAGCTCTAAGTTTGACAACAGAACTGAGAGTACTGATTTAGCATTTCTTTTTGATCAAGGTTACATAGATGATAGTAAAAAGGATCTATTTGGAAATATTTTTGGATTAGTAAAAGATAATAACCAATTTAGAGATAATTTAACTGTTAAAAGTCCTCCAACAGTAAAAAATCTTATACTAAATGGCTATCAGTTTTATGATAGTTTATACAATGAAGGTTTCAACTTTAACTATAATACAGCTGATATAACTACCTTTACTGAAACTAAAAGATCAGGTCTATCTTCGTTCACTAACGGTTTAACTGCCCGTGAAACTTCACCATTTTTCCCATCTTCTGCATATAATATATTCTTTAGATATTTTTGCCCTTACGAGGAGCTTATCGAGCCCACAACTACAAACGTTGATTTTATAAACAGGAGTATTGATACCGCTGGTATTATAGACGGGGCATATTTTATGAAGTCTGATTACGGGTTTTTACCAGATCCTATTTCTTCTGATTTAAGCGCATTTTCTGATACAACCCAGCAATTCTACTATTCTGATTTAATAGAAGGTGGTATTGCTAGTTTAAGTGGCGCTTCTATACAACGTGCTTTATTAGATGATACTACTGCAGTTACTGAGAGTTTAACCGGTAACTTTTCTTTAAGTCTTCAACTTACCGCTTTAAATAGTTTGTATAGTAGTTACGAAGGTGGTAGATTTACAGACAAGCTAAACTTTGATTATAGCTTAACACCAGAAAGCTATTTTTACGACGATACAGTTTTAGAAACTACTACTGTAGTTAGTAATACGTCTGCTGCTTTTGATAAATTTAACTCTAAAAATCTGCAGGGTAAAATTTACGTAAAAAATACATCAACTAACACAGGAGGAGAACTTTTAAATTTAATACCGTACCTTTCATCGAAATATAACGCGACTATAGTCAGCGATCTTTCAAGTAAAGTTTTAAATTTCGACTTAATGTATGATACATTATTCATACAAACAAATAGTTTCTTTGTAATTGAGCAATTAAAATTTGAAGATAATAAATTTAATGACCCGTTTAGTGATAATATTTCGTTAACTCTTAATACTAATAATTTTGATAAAATAAGCAATAGATTTAAAAAAGATCTTAATGTATATTACTATAAGCTTAAAGTAGAACAAGATTCTACACAAACTAAAACCCTATCTGTCTACCCAGAAATATACGAGTATAATTATACTGCAAAAACTAATATTAAGATATTTCCAAGAAATACTTTAGAGCTTAGTAATAATATAAATAGATTTGTTTTATCAGGTTATGATGTATTATATGATAAGGTTGATACACCTATTATTACATATAGAGGGGATTTAGATTTATTTAATTTGAGTTATCTAGTGAAGGATCAAAATATGTCACCGGTTATAGCTAGTCATAACTTTTTTGTAGATAATAATAATAACGTAACGTTTGTAAGAGATGACTACGTAAGAGCTGTCCACGATAACAAGACATTTACATTTGAAAATACTGATACATTAAATTCGTTTAGCTTTAATTTGAGCTCTGAACCTTTAACTGTTAGTAATAACTCCTTGGTATTATGAATACATACAATATTTCTCTTTCAACAACCTCAACATCGTCAACTTCTAATTATGATACTATAGATCTTTTTGATCAAACGGAAGTATCAATAGATTTAAGTAATATTTTTTCTGAAGTATTCCCGTACTACGTTGTTTTTGATTGGGGTGATGGGTCAGAGGTTTTAGAGCCTGAAATAAAGACATTTATAAATTATAGAACAGAGAGTATATTAAATGAAATTACAAAAGGAGTATCTCCCCCGTTTCTTAACACTACCTATAAGCATATTTATTACCCATCCCCTAACAGTCTAGTAAAGTCGTTAACATTAAAAGTTGGTATCCAGTACACTACTGGTGAAGTTACTCAATTTAATATACCTATTGATATTCGAACCGAGGGATACTACGAAAATATTAGGGATGTTAAGCTTGAGGGAGTTAAGATAATTAATAATGTTAATCTCGATACCACCCTACAGCTAAGAACGGAGATAGATAACTTTATTATTGAAACAACAAACAACACTAATGCGGATTCCTTTACTTCATTTGTCGTTAATGATGTGGGAGAAAATTTGCAAAAAGTTGAGCGTAATAATAAAAATGTTGTAGTAGATAATAAAGACGGTACTGAAGTCATTATTGTTGAGTGATTTGATTCTTTAAAACATAGATAATGGCTTAAATATATAGTAATGAGCTCAACTACTGTAAGTTTAAGTACATATAAATCTAACAAAGTAGGTTTGTGTGTAGACTCTCTCAACCTAACACAGTTTAGTAGAACTTATGCCGGTAATTTTTCTTTCAATTTTATTACAGCGCTCTCCGGAGCAGTAGACTTTAAGAATAAAAATTATACTGATTTCTATCTAACTAATTCAAATACGCTTAATAAATTTATCGAATTCAAATCAGATAGATTAAAGCCTAGTTCTATCTATTCTTCGTTGCAGTTCTCTAAGTGTGAAGGGGCGGGTAACTATCTTAAATTTGTAAAAAATATTAGACCTGAATTTTTTAAAGGTTCAGATAGCTTTGTAGATATAAATTACTATGGAGCTACCGGTTTTAGTGATAAACAAAATGACAGTCTTACCCTATTTAATATTGAATTTATAGACGATTTTTATTGTTCAGTATCATATATCGAAAATAATAAAAAATATTATCTAGTAGCTACTGACGATCCTGAAGTGGAGGGTAATATACCTGTGTTATTTGTAAACGGGAATAAACTCAACAGAGAGAGTAGAAAGGTAGAGTATATTCTAACCAAAGCAGGTAGCGTACAATATCTAACGTTTATAGTTAAAAAGGGTAGTAAGAAGTATATTTTAAGAAAGCATAAAGAGGTGTTAGTAGGTCAGGTTATTGATAAATTTGAAAATATTAATTACTTTTATATTAACGGTACCTCTGCTAAAATAATTTTTAATCAAAGCACGTTAGTATCTGATCCTATAAATACTTCGTTTATTGAGTATACAGATACAGAATATTTAATAAATGAAAGTAGGAGCTCATTTGATATAGAGTCTAATTATATTTTTTATAAAAATAGTAGTGTAGATAATAGTACATTTAACGTAATAAATTTAAAAAACATAGCTGACACCGCAGATAGCTTTACTTCTTCTAACAATTTACTTAGCTCAGATAACGACTTAGTGTTTAACGATAGGATAAGAAATTATACTTCCATACTTAACGATATTAACGCTGAAGAAGATGCATCTTTAGAGTTAAATTTTGTAACTTACAACCTTTCCTATAAAATAACTCCCGGTTCAACTTCATTTACAGCTCCTTCATCTCTAAATCCTTTTGGTAAGCTTAATATTAACGATACAAAATTCGTAGAGTCAGGATCCTTTGCATTTCCTTACCCTTATTTTGCTGACAAGGTATATAAAAAGCTAGATAATATACCTGTTACAGAGGGTCAATATTTATGTACTTGGCTATCAGGCATGCCAGGAGAAGCAGGAATATGGGTTGATAGATATTACTACCCGGACTTAGTCTCTAAAGCGACAGCATTAGGTAGTAAACCTATTTACAATATTACATATAACGATGCCATAGAAAATCTTATTGAGAGTAATTCTAATTTAAAAGCCTCGGTAACTGATAAATTATTTTTCGATAAATTGAGCGATCTTACTTTTGAACCTAAAAAAGAATATATTTACGAAAGAATTAAGGGTGTAGAGAGGATAGACGAACAAATGCAATTAAAATATTGCGATTTAAAGAATCAAGAAAGGAGTGCACCTAACTACTATAAGGCTATTAACACTAATGGAGGTTATACCTTAGCGTTTAAGTTTTTTAGTAATGATTTTTCTATAAAATCTCATGTAAATGAAATAGATGCAGGTATTTCTATTGTAAAAGTTGGTACAATTTTAAATTTAGAATTTAAGTTTTTCGACAATGCATCAAATAGGTATGAAACTTTTACAAAAACAATTACATTATCCGATTTAACTAACAACGATTTATATATATCTTTTAATAACTCTACTGGCACCGGTATAGTGTATTTAAATACTATAGAAGTCTTAAAATATAATTTATTATCTTTTCAATATACTAATAAGCAGATATTATTTGGAGATATTAACTTAACAAGTGAAGATTTTAATGGGGATATTCTATTATCAAATATTACGACTAATAACGCCATAAGTGATCTATTTTTATCACTACAGCCTTTATCTATAGAGGATGAAATTGTAACAGTATTTACAAGAAATATAAATAAAGTTGATGATCTTTATATCTCTCTACCTTGTGGTATGAGAAACTATTCTGATAACATCGATACGCTTAATACTTTAGGAGCGAATTTAAAATCAAAATCAAATGTAGTTGATATTAACATCGACAATTTAAATATTACAGATTTAGATGTTTTAAATCAAGTAAAAAATAATTTGTTAGCTGATATACAAAAAAGTTTACCAGCTACAACAGTAATAAACAAAATAAACTTTAAAAATTTTAAATGATAAACTATTTTAAATATACTTCTGGTAACGCATTTACACTTAGTGGTGTAGACTATAGTGGTTTTGTAAATATCGATGACAGTAGGCCATTTACAGGTCGTGTTAGGGACTCGTTTTCGGTTGAATTGAGCTCAAAAGGTAATTTTTTAGCGAGAAGTATTATAGAAAAGCGTGAGTTTGATAATTCACCAACAGCTTCTACAACTAATAAAGTAGCAAGTCCTGAATATTCACCAAGAAATGTTCTTAGTAATGATTTTTTAAGAAAAAACTTTGGTATATTGTACCAGAATAATCTTTCTCTTTTTAGTTTAGGTCAGGTCTATAATAATTCTTATTTAGATACTTCTAATTTTAAAGATAAGTCGACATTAGGTGGATTTTATGGGTTATCATCTACAACTATAGACGATAGGGATGATGATAACAACACATTAAAAGACTTAGTTACTCCATATCATATAGATACTTTTAAAAGTGCTAGTAAAGAGAGATTTCCCGATTTATTTGAATTGGATAATGCTAAAAAATCGTATATTGAGACATTTGATGATGGATTTGTATATACTATTTCTACAGACACAAAAACAATTGCTTTTAGTGGAAGCTTTACCGGTCAAATCGAAAAAATTAGAAATAAAGCGATTCAAGATGGCTTAGCTGGTATAAAAAGACTAGATGCTGATAAAGCAAACGGAGTTATTTATTCTCCCTCCTTAGAAGATAGTGGTATAAACTATACTAATATATATGATAGGGATATTTACCGTGCATGCACTAAATTAAAGTTAGTAGATAGAGTAAAAACTTCTAATTTTAGAGTTGTTAATAATAATGTGAGCTTTGGTAAAACATATAAAGTAGTACAAGTAATAAACAATGAAAATAATGTTATATTAGAGATTTCACCTAACACAACAAGTGAGGTTCTTGCTACTTTACCTGTATCTAATTTAAATAACCCGGAATATGTTAAAGTTGAGGCGAGATTTACGGATGATTTACTACTGATAGTGACTAAGCCTGTAAGTAACACTAAAATTTATAACGCTTACTTTATTGATTTACCAGAATTTATAGAAAATGGTGTAATTCCTGAACCTAAAGAAATTAATAGAGTTAATTTTGAAACAAAATACAAATCACCTATTAGTTTGGATAGTATGTTTACTGTTTATGGTACAGCTAGTTCATCATATATTGAAAATGTCCTAAATGGTGAACTTTCTTCAGAAAACCGTTACTACTACCCGTTATTCGAAAATAAGTCCGCTGTAAGAGAGTTTAGCTTATCAGAACCCCGAGAAATTACCTTCCCGGAGGAAAGCTCCTTAGCGGGTAAGGTTTTTTACTTTCCGGAGGATTATTTGAACGGGTCAGAAGAAAGACCAGATGGATTTTTTATTTATCGTGGAGATAGTTCATTAATTGACATGGATGTATCTTTTTCTGATTATGATAGTAACTTATTTATACTAAAAGATAATGGCAATGTAACAGAACGAATGGTAACTAATCCATTACCTATTACATCTTATGTTGATACAGAAGATTTATTATTTCCACCAGATATTCTCTTTACATCACCTTACAAATTTACCACTAATTCATGGAAGTTTAATACTAACCTATTCGAATCAAATAGAATATCCTTTATTAATACCTTTACAGATACCTTTGAAGATAAGACCTATTCCTATTTTCATAACGTAGGTAGAATCTATTTTTCTTCTTCTAATACCAATAAAAAGCGAATAAGCTTAGTACCTGCCGATCTACAAAGCTTTTTTAATCCAGATATTTTTAATACTATTTGTGAAACAAGTTTAGGTATTAATTTAAACGTTCTAATTCAAGATATTTTACGAGATACTATTAATATCTATAACAACTTTACAAGAATACCCACAGCAGGTGAATTTAAAAGTCTGAAGAAGTATTCTGTATCTAGTACCTCCGCTATACAACAACCGAACCAACAGATTAAATTAGGAAATGTTACTTCACGAGTTGAAAATGGTCCGTGGGAGCCTCTAACAGTCGAAGGCTTTAAACAGACAGATATTTCCCTACGCGCGGTGAATAAGGGGACGGAAACTGAATATCTTGATGCGGGAAATCTTTACTTTAATCCATCAACCGGCTCTCAGCAAAATTTCATCACCCGGACTATTTGGGGACCACCGTTTACTCTAAAATTGCAGCCTGTTTTTGAGTTTTATGGAAAACAACCTACTGAAGAAGGATTAATAATTGGTACGCCAGACCCGTTTGTCTTTCCAGAGTATTACGGTGGTAATGTTAACCCACCTAGTTTGAGGGAAGTTATATATAGTGGCATTAATGATACGATACAAATTTCTCGGCAGCAGTATGATCAATTTAAAGGATTATCTAAAGAAGCAAAGATTGAAAAGTACTATGATATCGTCGGACGAAAAGGATCAGAGAGGTACTTTATTATTGTAGAAGATCATCTTGGCAATATAAGTCGGAGAGTAGTATCTTATGATGAGTATAAAGAATTTCAAAAAATGTCTGAAGCAGAAAGGATGGAGAAGTACTATGACGTTGATGAAATTTTTGATTGTAAAAAGGCAAATGTTAGATGGAGGGAAGGAGTAGATCCAGATAATTTGCCAATAGGGGCTAACCTTAATCAGTTAATTGAGGTCAGCGAAGGTACAATTTTAAACATTACCCCCTCTCAGCTCGTTGGAGACTACGATGGAGAGATGCAAACGTTTACAGTAAGAGTAGATATTCCTGAGGGGTATGCGGCTCCTAGCCTTGATAATTTAGAATCTATATCTTGCGTACTACAAGGTACAAATGGTGATAGATTTAACAGAGTAAAGGTGTTTAACGATTATAAAATACCTACACCATTAGAGATAGATACTCGTAATTTTTACTTTCATAGTAATGAAAGTGTAAACTACTTATCAATAAACAGAGTATTTTCTAAATTATTTGAACTTCAGAAAACTATTTACGATAGCATTCTAAGCAGCTAACATAAATATATTATATGTCGGCGAGTTTAGAAAATCAATTTATCTCAGATAGATATACATCCCTTTTACATTTAAGTGGTAGCTCAATTACAGGGGTTTTAGATTCGGTACACGATGGGTTAGGCAACGCTACACCTATTCAAATAAGCGATGCTAGGGTAGTTATTGGAGCTGGTAGTTCAATTATAGATGTAAATGAAGATGAGGCGTCTGTTTCAATTAATAATATACAGTTACCTACTGCTTCAACTGCTACTACGTTATACGATGTAATATTTCCAGTTAATTCAATATATCTTACAGCAACCAATATTAATCCTAGTAACTCATTCAGCGGTACAGTATGGGAATTAGTTTCAGAGGGTAGGTATCTAGCAGGTATCGGTACTGATAGTGATAAAAATGGCGAACAAGAAACTATTAGAGAGGGTTCTAATCTTGACACTTTTGGGGAATACAAACACACACTAACAGAGTCTGAGATACCTAGTCACTCTCATGAACAAAACAATCGGATTGAAAGTTCACGTCAGTTAGTTGATAGAAGTCTTGGAATTTCTGTACAGCGCGGAAGATCCGATGATATCGATGATGGTAATAGTAGCTTATCAACAAAAACAACATCTACAGGTGGAAGTCAATCACATAATAATGCTCCTCCATACTTTGGAGTATACGTTTGGAAAAGAACATCTTAAAAAATTTTAGCAATGCCAGATATTACAATAGTAAAAATAAAAGTGAGACGTGGATCTGATGATCAACGTAAGCAACTAGTATTAGATCAAGGAGAGTTAGGTTATACTATAGACACAAAAAGAGTGTTCGTAGGCGATGGTTCTTTATCTGGTGGTAGGGTAGTAGGTAATAAAAACTTTGGTGTTTTTAATTTAGAATCTGGTCTAGGTAATGTAGCAGGTGCTCAAATAGGAGATATCGGTTATGCTAATTCAAAACTATACACTCTTACTGCAAGCGAATATGACTCTTCACTTACAGGTTGGGCCTACGTAGGTCCTGCGTTAGATAATGAAAATATTGAATTTACGGCCTCTAATACACTAACTGTTAAGCAAAGCTCTTTAGATGCTAATGATATGACTAGTTCTGCTTTTGGTAGTGGACTGGTAAGAGACGGTAGTTCAATTTCAATTGATTTTAATTCTGATTTCTTAGAGCTCTCTTCTTCAAAATTATCACTAAAAGAAAATTCTATTACGGAGCGGGAGATTACAACCACATCTATCTTGAGTGGATTAGTTGGAGGTGGAGGAGCTCCAATTAGTATTAATGTTGGAGAAGGTCTAGAGATCGATATTGATAATAGATTACAAACTTCCCCCGCAAAAAATAATTCAGTATCTTTTAGCTCATTTGATAATCAAGCGTTTGGAGAAGGCCTAGTATATAACAATTCTACTAATCAAATTCAAAGTATTTTATCTGGTGTAAATTCTGAAAATTTTGACCTTACTAACAGACGTTTATCTCTTATACAAACAGGAGTATCAGGAGTTTATGAAATGCCTCAGCTCTCATTAGATAACTACGGTATATCAAATATACCACAATCCACTTTCTTTGATTGTTTAACAGCGACATCGTTAACAGGCGCTGATTTTGTACCAGTCGGGGCTATATTACCACATGCCGCCGCTATAGGTAACGTACCTGATGGTTATCTACTTTGTAACGGGCATTATCTATCACGTAGTGGGTACAGCGAACTTTATAGTGTTATAGGTACAGAGTACGGTAGTACAGATAATACTGACTTTAGATTACCTAATCTAACAGGCGGTAATGTGTTACAATATGGCTCAGGTGACCTTCCACCTACTTCCCAAACGTGGTATTTAACAGGTAGTACAACTGAGGGTTCCGGATCTACTTTAAATGCTGTTGCTACAAACTTTATAATTAAGGCTACTTCTATTGAAACTGGCTTATTCACAGGTGCACCTAACCAAGGGTCGGAAGGATTAACACATAGTGGTACAACATATTCTACAACTGATTCAGACGGTAATTCCTTTATTCTCAGTTCAGCAGGTTTTTTAACACTAGCTTTATCTGGTAGTACGCGAAATAATGGCGCTACTTTTGATAGATACGCAATACCAATTTTTAACTACTAACATATACCATGGCTTCAATTGAAATATTAGAAAACACACTCTTAAAACTATTAGTACGTAGAGGTACCAACGAAGATAGAAAGAATATTACCTTAGATGAAGGTGAATTAGGATATGCTTCTGATACTACGCGACTGTTTATAGGAGACGGTACTACGGTTGGAGGTAACTTAATAGGTAATAAATTCTTAGGTAGTAGGTCTGATGTTACTCTCGAAACTGGTGAGATAAATGATCTAGCTTTCGATAATGATAATAATACATTACAACGCATTAAGCAAAATAATGGTTCAGCTGCTTTAGATTGGGAAACAGTATCAAATTTATTGAGTTCAGGTAATGCGTCTATTGTAATTGATGCTGCTCAACGCGCAACTGTAGGTACTCTTTCTGCTGGTAATTTTTCTGCTGATGCTCTAGGTAATAGTATTGAGCTTGACACAAGTAATAGAATAGCCTTAAGCAGTAGTATTAGTATTAATGAGATTAAACAACGTACAATTGATGCTACTAGCTACTTAACTTTACCTTCCAAGCTTAAAATTAGTTCTATTAATTACGATTTTCCTTCAACAGCCGCATCTACAAATAATAGTTTTCTTATATCTAATACTAATAATGAATTATCGTGGGGGTTACCTCCAGTTATAACAAGTACTGTACCTACAACTACTGCAAATCAAATACCTGCAGGTACAATAGTACCTTTTGTAACAGGAGCTGATTTTATACCTTACGGTTGGTTAAAATGTGATGGATCAGAGGTATTAGGTACAGATTACCCTGATTTATCTGGGGTTATAAGTACACGATATGGGGGAACGGTATCAAGTTTCAATCTACCCGACTTTACTAATAGTGCATTGTATGGTACAAATGTGGATGATCCGTTTTTATCTACAAAATATAGCATAGCTTCAGGTCATAGCACTGATACGAACGAGCTTTCTGCGTTTGGTACTACGTTTATCATAAAAGCCTTCCAGGATAGCGTACAAGCTCCTACTATTAACTTTAGTACACCATTATCTGCAACCTTAAATGGGGTTAATATTACCGATACTACAACAGAATTCTTAAGCGGTACGATAGAAGTTGGATTATCCGGGTTTAAAGAAGATAATTGCATATATAAAACTGTTTATCTTGATGAACCTGTGATACTTGCTGACAACATCAGCTTAGATAGTGGTATGACGTCATGGCAAACATTTAGTCTAGGTAATATTGGACCTTCAAATATAAAAGCAATCTTTGGTGTAATAAGACCTGGACAGATGTCGAGCGCGAATGGATATGAACAAATTATATACAGTACATATGATAACACAACTGCTCCAGAGGGTAGTACAAAGAAATTTATGTTAGCGAGGCATAAAGGTCCTAATAAGAGAAATGATATGCACACAGCAGGATTTTCTGCTAGGGTTGATAGGGCTAATAATAATATTTACCTGGCTAGAGCCGGTAGGAACCGTGCCATATACATTGAAATACATGGATATAGTGTTTAACTGCTGTAAATATCTATATGGAAGAGTTAATAGTTGAGGGTCTTGATTACGAAGACTTTGTTAATTTAAAAGAATATCTACTTAAATTATCGTTTAATGTAGATGAATTAGAAGAATTAGTAAAAGTAAAAGACATTATAGGTAAGCTCGACCAGATAATTGACGCGTTTAATTAGTTCTACAGTATAAATATGTATAATGGCCTTACCATCCGACATTCTTCTTCCATCTGATGCAAGATACTATCAGTTTGTAGAGACAGATTTAAGTTATAACTCAAATTATGACATAGTATGGTCGTTACAGTTTAAATTACCTGGTGATAGTGTATACAATAGTAACTACGAGTACGCGTTTGGTACTTTTTTAACTTCATTAACAGGAGAACTTTCATCCTTACCCGGTCAATATGTTGGAGATACTGACCCTCTATTAGTATCAGGTCAAACACAACTATTAACAGATCAATCACCTACTTCTGCAATTACAACAGAAGGTGAAATAGATTTAATGGTTGATTCCACTACTTTAAGTGGTCAGCTTATTAAAGTAGTGTTCGATAGTACAGGTTTATATGGACTTTCAGGTAGAAACGGTAGAGGCGGTGTTGGAGAGCATCAGATAAAAAGAAATAGCTTATGTATACGTGATTATTTTCACAATCTAGTGTTTTACGAGCATTTATCAGCTTTCTCACCTACCTTTTCGCTAACTTCTGATGAATTTGAAACATTAAGAGTTAGATATGCTAATTTGGGTACTAAGATCTCTATAGATAAGAAGATAAATACTAAATACCAAACTCTAACCACTGTACAGTTACCATTCAGACTAAAGGAATTTGATAATCTTGATAATGTTTTTGTTGGATATTCATTTAGTACACCTATTTCTACACAAAACACAGCATTATCAGTAGGAGACTTCTTTATTAAAAATGCTCATATAGAAGGATTAGAGACTACAGAAGTATTAACACAAACGATTACTTCAGCACCGTTAAGCTTCAATCCAAATACATCTTTCTCTACAGTTTCCTTTGTTAGCGCTATACCAGTGTAGATTAAAAGCTAATACGGTGTAAATAGTTGCGTGAGTAAGCTGACTATCGGTTTAGCCGTGTATGATGATTATGATGGAGCTTTTTTTACGCTTCAGTCGCTAAGAATGTACCACTCTGAGGTAATGGATAGAGTTGAATTTGTTGTTATAAATAACAACCCTACAAGTGACCATGGAAAAGCTCTTAAAACTATGGTTGATACTATAACTGAACCAAAAACCTATCTAGAGTATACAAAATATAGTAGTCCTTTTATTAAAGGTAAGATTTTTGATATAGCAGAAACGGAATATGTATTAGTTATCGATAGTCATGTTTTGCTGGAACCAGGCTCCCTAAAAAAGTTACTCGATTACTACGATAAAGGTCTTGATAACGGTAATTTATTACAGGGACCTCTATTGTATGATGATTTACACAATGTATCTACTCATTTTGACTTTTCATCTAAAGAATGGAGTGGTTATATGTGGGGAGCGTGGGCTACTGATAAGAGAGGTACTAAATCTTCTAACAAGCCATTCACCATACCTGGTAATGGTATGGGTCTATTTAGCTGCAGAAAAGATGCTTGGTTAGGCTTTAATAAAAGTATGAGAGGCTTTGGTGGAGAAGAAGGTTATATACATGAAAAGTATAAACTTCAAAATAGAGAAACAATATGCTTACCATTTTTGAGATGGAATCACCGATTTGCCAAACCTAGTGGTACTCCTTACAAACTTGATGTAAATCAAAGGTTTAGAAACTATATGATCGCTTTCCAAGAGGTCGGTAAGGATACAAAAGAGGTCATCGACAACTTTCAACGTGTAGTTTCAACAGAATATATAAAGGAAGTTAAAAGGGAATTAAATATTACCTAACTTACATTCAACTTTTAAGTCTTGATAGAGGGAAGGGAATCTCTCTTCAACATATTTATGAAATGCGAGAGGTTTAACCCAATCGTTGTTATGCATATTAACACCCTTCTCTTCTAGTTTATCAGCCACCTTACCTACCCCTTCAATAAGACAAGCCCATCTTACAAATTCATCAAACTGCATTACTTTAGTTGTACCATCTTTAAGATTAAATTTAAATGTCTTTTCGTATT
>Ga0209535_1000877_pt1 | contig 20947 bp, 27 predicted proteins | sample LinPmetageLP28_FD_184041 | JGI IMG/M metagenome (GOLD analysis project Ga0209535, IMG submission 184041) | Marine viral communities from the Pacific Ocean - LP-28 (SPAdes) (version 2) | ecosystem: Environmental > Aquatic > Marine > Oceanic | place: Pacific Ocean | collected 2009-08-22
ATTGAGAATGAAATTAGGCCTCTCTGTCCAATTGTTTATTACCATGTTTGGGACAATTTCCCTGCACCACATTTTAATGATTCATTTTATAGATCTAATGATCAAGTGGTGTCAATATCTAAAGTAACTCATGATATCGTAAGGGAAGTGTCACCAGATGTTCCATGTAAATATATTCCCCATGCAGTCAATGAGAGCGTCTTTAAGCCAATCTCATCTGAAGAAAAAATTAAAATGAGAGAGCAAACTCTCGGACCAGACAAGGATAGGTTCATTGCCTTTTGGAATAACAGAAATGCTAGGCGTAAACAGTCTGGTACATTATTGTTTTGGTGGAAAGAGTGGCTTGACAAAAGAGACCTTCACCAAAAAGCCCAGCTAATAATGCATACAGAACCAAAAGATCCTCATGGGCAGGACTTGGGTCTCATCGTAAATCAACTAGGTCTTGACTCAGACCGCCAAGTGTTGTTTTCAACGCAAAAAGTTCCATTGGAGCAGATGGGAACATTCTATAACATGGCAGATGTGACAATCAACATCTCCGATGCAGAAGGTTTTGGTCTTGCTACTCTGGAATCTTTGTCTTGCGGCACTCCAATTATTGCGAACATGACAGGTGGGTTACAAGAGCAAGTATTAGGCCCTGAGGGCGAAAATGGCGTTGCTATTTATCCTGCATCTAGAGCAATAATTGGATCCCAACAAGTTCCATATATATATGAAGATAGAATTAGCAAAGAATCTTTTATATCAGCTTTGGACAAAATGTACTTTAGTAGTCCTGAGCAACGACGTGAATTGGGGATGCAAGGCCACCGACATGTTAGGTCGAATTATGGTTTTGATAATTTTGAAAAACAATGGGTTGATTTAATGTTAAATATCCATGAGTCACATGGCTCTTGGCCAACAAAAGTTTACTCGAGTATCGTGTTCAAGGAAGTGGCGTAATGCTTTCCGGAAGTTTTGTGGATGAAATCACATTCAATATTCACAGAGAGGTTTATCATGATATTAATAGATTTAAGTATGGCGATATTGTTGAGACCGCTGAAGGGAACGTAGGTCTGGTTTTAACTGAAGAAGAAGGCGATAAGCAAGGGTTCTTAAAGTATCAAATCATGGTAGAAGGGAAAAAATACATATACTCAGCTTTGGAGTTATATCCATTGGAGAAAAAGTGAATAAGATGATCATGGTGTCTGGAGGTTTCGATCCACCGCACATTGGACACATTAGAATGTTCAAAGAAGCAGCTAAGTGGGGCGATGTTGTTGTCGCAATAAACTCCGACAATTGGCTAATGAGGAAGAAGGGTTATGTATTCATGCCATGGAAGGAGAGAGCGGAGATTATTCGCGAATTTGGATCTGTAAGTGTAGCGATTGGATTTGATGATGCAGACAATACTGCCTGTGCAGCAATAGCTAAAATGAAACCGGATGCTTTTGCCAACGGTGGAGATCGTAAGAAAGAAAACACACCAGAAATGGACCTGTGTGACAAATTAGGAATTCAAATGCTTTGGGGAATCGGTGGGAATGACAAGCCGCAATCATCCTCATGGCTTGTAAATAAATTTTTGGAGAAAAAATGAAAAAGAAAATTTTTGTGAGAGGCCCAGTACTATCTCAATCGGGATATGGAGAACAATCTAGGTTTGCTCTAAGAGCTTTAAGGTCCAGAGAAGACCTGTTTGATATTTATATTCAACCACTTCCATGGGGTAAAACCGGATGGATCTGGGAAGAGAATGAGTTTAGACAGTGGATGGATTCAAAAATATTGAAAACCCAATTGGAGATCCATCAAGGACAGTTGGCTCCTGATATTTCATTGCAAATTACGATACCAAATGAATTTGAAAAGATTTGCCCTGTCAACATAGGGTATACCGCAGGTATTGAAACAGATAGGGTTGCTCCAACATGGTTGCAAAAAGGAAACGATATGGATAAAATTCTTGTAGTTTCTAATCATGCAAAAAATACATATGTGAACTCTAGCGCCCAAGCAAAAAATAATCAGACAGGAGAGGTTTTTCCCTATAAGTTGGAAACCCCAGTAGAAGTTGTCTGGGAGAACACTCCAGCCGCCACAACCATTGAAGAGATTCCTGGTTTTTCTCCAAGGCATGATTTTAATTTTTTATGTGTATCTCAATTTGGCCCACGAAAGAATATTGAAAATACAATCAGATGGTTTGTCGAAGAATTTATTGATCAAGATGTTGGCTTAATTTTAAAAACAAATACTCGTGGCAACAACCGAATGGATTTAGGTCACTCTGAGAACCTCTTAAAGGAGATCCTAGCGACTTATTCTGATCGCAAGTGTTCTGTGTCTCTGCTTCATGGAGATCTCTCTGAGGGACAAATGAGAGCCCTTTATGAGCATGATAAGATTAAAGCGATGGTGAACATTTCTCACGGAGAAGGCTTTGGGCTTCCAATGTTTGAAGCTGCAAGGTTGGCTTTGCCAATTATTTCGATTGGTTGGTCCGGACAGACGGATTTTCTGCAAAAAAATGGAAAAGATATGTTCTTGAAAGTTAAACATGAATTAGCTCAAGTCCAACAACAAGCTGTATGGGAAGGAGTCATTGAAGCAAACTCTCAATGGGCTTATGCTGAACAGGGATCCTATAAGATGGCACTAAGGCAGATGTATAAAAAGCACGATATGTTCACAGAACTAGCTGAAGATCTGCAAAAATATATCAGTCTAGAATTTTCAAATGAGACTTTATATGCCAAATTTTGTAGCAACTTCTATGAAGAAGAAACTCCAGGAGTATCGATTGATGATATACCAAAAATATCATTAGTAACATCGGTATATAAGGCTGATGAACATATCGAACAACTTATGGAAGATGTTACCAGACAAACGATTTTTGAAGAAAAATGTGAATGGATTATCTTAAACGCAGACCCTGTTGGTGAAGACTTTGACGAAGAAGTTATCCTAGGATATGTTGAGAAGTATCCCAATAATATTGTGTATAAAAGACTACAGGAAGACCCCGGTATATATGATACTTGGAATATGGCAATCAAAATGTCCACTGGTGAGTTTATTACAAATGTTAATTGTGACGATAGAAGGCCATCTTGGGCTTATGAAAAGCAAGCTAAGTTACTTGTCGACAACCCGGATGTTGACTTGGTGTATAACGACTCCTATATTGTTCATGAGCCAAATGTTATGTGGGAAAATGTAGATAAAGACGCTCAAAGGTATAATTTTGAGCAATTTTCTAAAGAAGCAATGCTGAGAGGCAACTTACCACACAACAATCCAATGTGGAGGAAGACTGTGCACGATAAACATGGCTACTTCAATCAGTATTACAAATCATCTGGAGATTGGGATTTTTGGCTGCGATGTGTCTTTGGTGGATCTAAATTTAAAAAATGCCAAGATAACTTAGGTGTTTACTATTTTAATCCAAACGGAATGTCAACCAATACAGAACATGACTCTTGGAAGAAACAGCATGAAAAAGAAATTTTTATGACTTATTTGGGCAAACTACAAGAGCAGGTAGCTAAATAATGGATCTTGTAACAGTCACAAACAATGTTTTTGCACCCTGCGTGTTTAATTTAATAGAGAGTTATAAGTTAAATTCTTCAAATCAGCAAGTACATGTAGTGTATTTTGATCTTGAGAAGGAGTACATTGATTTACTTAAGAAGACATATGGTGCCCAAGTAAACTTAATTCCTGTTCAAAAAGATTGTGACCATGCTTTTAATCCTAGGTTTTATTTTCCGAAAGGGTATGCACTAAAGTATGCAGCAGAAAATTTAAAAACTTTTTTGATGTGTGATGCATCACATGCTTTTGTTAACAAGACTTTGGATCTCGAGTATTTCATAGAGAAAGATAGAAGGTTTTTCATAGAATATCCAAACGATATTTTTAAGAACAAACATTGGTGCTCAAAGAAAAGTATGCAAATCCTAGGATGTGACACAGAAGAAATAAGGGAATCTCAATCTTATTGGTCTGGGTTACATGGGTATGTTGTTGACGATGAAAATAAAGCAATGCTAATGGATCAATATGACGCCCTGATGAACAAGGACGTAGCTGGGCCTTCAAATCTCATAAGGTACCCTGATGGTCAAGACGCTGACTGTATCGGACACAGAAATGATCAAACTGTTCTATCGCTAATGATATATAAATATGGCTTCAGACAACCATTTGATTTATATAAATACAATAGATATGGAGACCTGCAGACAATGCAAGTGATGCTACCCGATATTTATTCTCAATTTGACCTGAACAAGGTCGCTATTTACTCAAGATTCTCTAAGGGTAATAATTTTTATTTCTTAAGAAGTGACTTACTAAAGGAAGTCGAAAAAATATCAGAAATTTACAAAATAGACAGAAATACCGGAAAGGTGTTTGGATGAAAGCTATTCTCTCTTGTGATGAAAATCCGTTTTACTATGATTTTTGGCCATTAGTCAAACATGTTTGGAAAAATCATTTAGGTATTGATCCATTTCTGATTCATATTTCTGATGAAGTAGGAACTGACGAAGATACAAAATACATAAAGCCTGTTCCTGGTATACCCATTTATTTGCAAGCTCAATTAGCTAGAATATATTTTACTCAACTCTTTGATGATGAAGTATGTCTTGTCTCAGATATCGACATGATTCCTGTTTCTAAAAACTTCTTCAACAAAGATGTGATACTGGCCAATGTAAAGAAAAACTCTTTCTATCATTTAAATCCAGAGATAAGAGAGTTTGGACAACTTCCGCTGTGTTATTATTGCGGATTTGGATCCACATACAAACAGTTGTTTGATGGGATGACTTGGGAAGAGTTTTTAAATTTTATTATAAAAAAAGATTTTAATGTAGACAAGACAAACTACAGACTTCCGCAAAGGCTAAGTGAAAACAACCTTTGGTTTAGTGATGAGTTGTTTTTGCACACACAAGTTGTAGAAAAAAACATAGAGGTTAGGAAAAGCAACACATACATCCCACCTCATAAAAGAATAGACCGTGAACAAATATTAAATTTAAATTACTTAGATTTATTTAACGATGAGATAATAGATGTTCACTTACCAAGACCGTACTCAGAATTCAAAGAAAGTATAGATAAGATATTATTTGCCCTAGGAATTTAAGATAAAATGACAAAAGATCCAACTAGAGATTCGCACCCTTATGTTACTGGAATGGGATTCCGAAACAGGTGCCATATGATATTCGATGAGTATCACAAGGATGACCCAAGCAAGATCACAGCAGATGGGCAAATTGTGCATGTGAAGACTGATTATGTTCCACATTTTTTTTCACACGTTCTCCCTTTAATTAAACATAAGATTGTTATATTGACACATAATAGTTCTTATGGTATTGATGCATCTTACTCAAGCTTTTTAAATAATGATAAGATTCTAAAGTGGTTCGCGCAAAATGCCAACTTTCACCATGATAAGTTGATTTCCATTCCTCTGGGAATAGCTAATCGACGTTGGCCCCATGGGAACATTGATTTAATTGATGCAGTAAATAACTCTCCAATAGAGAAAAAATATTTGTTGTATATGAATTTTGACGTCAATACGAACGTAAAAGAAAGGTCTGCCGTGTTTAACGCTTTTGAGGGAAAAGATTTTGTACTCAACGCAGAGAGAAAACCCTTTGAAGATTATTTGAAGGATCTGAGAGCAAGTAAATATTGCTTGTCTCCACCTGGAGCTGGAATAGATTGCCACAGGATTTGGGAATCAATTGCTGTTGGCACAATCCCAATTGTAGAAAGTTGCCACAATGTACTTTTTCACTCGAGGATGCCAATCATGATTATCAATGATTGGAGTGAGGTAACAGAGGACCTCTTGGAGCATAAGTATGAATTTTTCCAAAGCATTCTTTATGATAAATCTCCTCTATATTTGGATTATTGGATAAAAAAAATAGGATTAAAATAAAATGATTTTAGATAATTTTAAATTTAAAAATGTATTGATAACAGGCGGCACTGGTTTCCTAGGAAAAAATTTAGCCCCTTATTTAAAGAAAGCTGGAATTAAAGTAACAGCCACAGGTCGAGATTATGATTTGACCGATCCCTTGAGGTGTAAGGAGCTCTTTACTTTGACTGAATATGATTTAATTATACACGGCGCAGCATTCCAAGGAGCAGGAGATTTTACTATAAAATATCCAGCAGATCAGTTTTACAAAAACAACTTGATACACACCAATACCTTGCATGCTTGGCACAAATATCAACCACAAGCCACTATGGTGGGCCTAGGGAGCACCTGTTCGTACCCCGGGAACCTACCCGTGCTATCTGAATCGGATTACTTCACCGGACCTTTACATCCATCTGTGGAGACGTATGGTTTAACTAAGTGTGTTATGCAACAAGGTATCAAAGCATACAAGAAACAATATGGATTAAAGGGAACTACTGTGGTTTTTGCAACATTATATGGTCCTCATGACGAATTTGACATTACTAGAAGTCACGTTGTATCAGCGTTAGTTCAAAAGTTTTGTGATGCTGTGAGGGACGGTAAGGACCAAGTAGAGGTCTGGGGTGATGGATCGCAAACTAGGGAGTTGATCTACATAGATGATCAAATTGATGGGCTCTTAATGGCTGCTGATTATGAAGGAGACCTCATAAATATAGGTAGCGGAGAAGAAACCGGGATCAAAGACTTAGCAGAAATGATTAAAAAATTATCTGGCTTTCAAGGAGAGATATTTTATAACACCAACAGATTTGTTGGCGTGAAAAGGAAAGTTTTAAATATTGATAAAGCTAGAGAGTCCTTTGGTTGGACTGTAGAAAACAACTTACATTCTCTCGAAGAGGGTGTGAGAAAAACAATAGATTGGTACAGGGAGAATGAACAATGACAGAAAGAAAATATTTACCGACACTATCTGAATTAGTAGATAGACTTTCAATTGCACAGCTAAAAGAAGTATTCATAGCAGAGCACAAAGAAGAGTATGCAAAAGAGATAGAAGACATTTGTCACGACATTGATATTTTGCTAAGTGATTCCGGGAATGTCGATGCTGAGATGATTCGTGCAATTGTAGTTTTATCTCAAATGAACCTTCATATCTGGCACAACGAATCAAACTATAGGAAGGGCATTAAGGATGGAAACGATTTAGAATTGACTCATGGGCTAAATGGCATAAGAAATACTGCTAAGAATAAAATTCAAGAAGTCGTAGGTGGTCGAAAAGATTATAAAATTGATTGCCTTGCGGCGGATTTTAAAGATTGGGAAATTAGCTGGAAATAAATGAAAATATTAGTTATTGGCGATAGTTGTAAAGATGTTCATGTTTATGGAAAATCTGAAAGGTTATGTCCGGATGCTCCGGTGCCTATATTTATACCTCTTTTTACTAAGACAAATAGGGGTATGGCTGGTAATGTGTACAACAACTTAATGTCATTAGGTATGGACTGCGACCTAATAACAAACGACAAAGAGATAACAAAAACCAGGTTTGTTGAAGAAAAGACAAATTACATAATCGTCAGAGTTGACTCTGGAGAAGAAAAAATAGACAGAGCCTCAAACCTTGAGCAAATAAATTACGGTCAGTATGACGCAGTCGTTATTTCAGATTACGATAAGGGATTTTTAACTACCGATGATATTAAGTTTATAGGTAGGTCACACGGCTTAACCTTCATAGACACAAAAAAGGTTTTGTGTGACTGGGTTGAGGCAATTAATTACGTAAAAATTAACGAAGTTGAAAGGAAAAGGTCCGAGCATTACCTGGAAAAAAATCCACTACTTGATAAACTAATAACGACGGTTGGTTCTAAAGGTTGTGAATATCAAGAAATAAGATACCCAGTTGAAAAAGTAGAGATAAAAGATCTATCTGGAGCTGGCGATAGCTTCTTGGCTGCTTTGGTTTATGAGTTTCTTAGATCTAAAGACATAAATAAGTCTCTTGTGTTTGCAAACGCTTGTGCAACAAAAGTAGTTCAACAAAAAGGAGTGACTTTGATAAATGACGTTTAAAGAATATTATAAACACTACCTATCCCTCCATGAACATCCATGGAACCGCAGGCTTCATGTAACAGGTCAGTTCGCTACAATTATGTATGTGACCTGTATAGTCTTGACTGGATATTGGTTAATGCTTCTTGGTACACCTTTTGTAGTTTATCCATTCGCTTGGAGTGGACACTATTTTTTTGAGAAGAATAGACCAGCTGCATTCTCGAGACCACTGTGGGCCAAAGCTTGTGATTGGGTGATGCTGAAAGACATATTATTAGGAAAGATAAAATGGTAACAGTTTGGGTAAATGGCTGCTTCGATGTGCTCCACCGAGGCCACATAGAGCTCTTATCGTATGCAAAGTCTCAGGGAGATAAGCTAATAGTTGGTATTGACACTGACGAGAGAGTAAGATCCAGCAAGGGCCCTTCACGCCCTCATAATAACTTGTTGGATAGAATGTATTTTCTTGAATCCATACGCTCTGTGGATAAAGTTGTTGCATATGACACGGATGAAGAGCTTGAAAATCATCTTGTAGAAAATCATGTTGACGTCATGATTATAGGATCTGACTGGAAAGGAAAGAGAGTAGTAGGTCAGCAATTATGTGAGAAATTAGTTTTCTTTGATAGAATAGGTTCTTACTCAACAACTAACATTTTGGAAGGTTAAAAATGAATATATTGATTACCGGCGGTGCTGGATACATAGGAAGCGAACTAGCTTCCGTATTACTTAAGAATCACAAAGTGACGGTCTTAGACAACATGATGTATGATGACAATAGTCTTTTGTCGTATACCACAGACAAAAATTTTAATTTTATTAAAGGAGATGTGAGGGACGCTAGATTGCTTGAGCCCTTGATGTGTACTCATGATGTTATAATTCCATTAGCTGCTTTGGTTGGTTTTCCCTTGTGCGACAAGCACCCTAGAGATACACAGGAAATAAATCATGATATCAACACTTGGATTGCAAAGAATAAATCCAAAGATCAACTAGTAATATACCCGTGTACAAACTCTGGGTATGGAGTAAGTATAGATGGATCTGTATGTACAGAAGAATCACCCTTAAACCCGGTCTCCCTATATGGGAAGACTAAAGTAGCAGCTGAGACTGACTTTAGAGCCGTTGAAAACCATGTCACATTTAGATTGGCTACCGTATTTGGTCCAAGTAGAAGAATGCGGAGCGACTTGCTTGTCAATAATTTTGTATTGAGAGCCTTGAAAGATAAGTGCTTGGTGTTATATGAGTGCGAATTTATGAGAAACTATGTGCACATTTTAGATGTGTGCAATGCTTTTGATTTTGTATTGAACAATTGGGGTGATTGCAAAAATGAAACATATAATGTTGGCAACGACTCCATCAATATGAACAAGCTTCAATTAGCTGAGACGATAAATGAACATATACCAATTGAGATAATAAAGGCTGAGTTCAATTCCGATCCTGATATACGAGATTATATTGTCAGCAGCGAGAAGTTTTACAACAAAGGCTTCCAATGTGAATATGATTTAGATGATGGTATTGAGCAACTAATCAAAGCTTACAGCATGATTGATTCGCCATGGTATGCAAACTATTGAGGAAAAAATGAAAGTAGCAGTCTGTTTTACAGGAACCGGTCGATCACTCCAATATACAATCGACAATATAAAGAAAACATTAATAGATCCATTTGAGGATTGTGATGTTTTTGCCCACCTAACAAGCACAAAACATGTAGATAAGTTGCATCAATATTTAAATTTTGAACAAGTTAAAGAATTTGTGATAGAAGATGATATAGGAATGCCAATAGCAAAAGTTTTAAACTGGCGTCACATGTGGCCAATGGGTTTGCACTCAGGATTGGATCCTAAAAAGACGTATTTGAATATGCTACGCTCACGACAATTATGTGGGAATCTGCTAAAGAAATACAGTGAGGAAAATCAAAAGACATATGATATGGTAATCTTCTCGAGATTAGATGTTGAATATTACACACCACTGCCGAATAATTTAAATTTAAATAACATGTGTCTCCCTGATTTTCATAATCACTACGGATCCAATGTTGGCTGCAATGATAGATTCGCCGTAAGCAATTACGAGAACATGCTGGTATACCTAGATGCATATAGCAGTTTACCGGACTATCACCTTGCAGGAGGCCTAGTACATGCAGAAACTACTCTAGAGTGGCACTTAAAGAAAAATGAAATTAATATGGAAAAGCATTATTTTAGATTCGGCAGGGTTAGACCTGACGGTACTCGACAAGACGAGAGACTAAAGAATAAACAATTAAAAATTTTAGATAATTAAAAAGGAGAAATTATGGATCCATTACAACTAATGGTTGAGTTAACCATGAAGAATGAAAGAGATATTGATGAGCATTTAATGACCTTGTTTTCGCTAGTTATATCTTTGAAGCCAACAAAAGTAGTTGAGCTTGGAGTAAGAACAGGGAGATCTACGTTGGCATTCCTTGTGGCATCGCAATATGTTAAATGTAGTTTGACGTCTGTAGATATAAACGACATGGCCCCTGATTTTAGATTTCCAGAAGACTGGAAAGAGAACTGGAAATTTATCAAGAAAGATGCTTTAGCTTACTTAGAAAGAGATTTTCAAATTCTTATGGCAGACAGGAAAGAAGGTGACCCAATCCTAGTTTATATTGACGATTGGCACGATGGTTTGCACGTACAAAAAGAACTAGATTTGATTGATGAATATATTACTCCCGGAGACCTTATTGTGTTGCATGATTTGATGTATGGTAACTCACAGCCTCACTATAAGACAGAAGAAGATCCAAAAGACAAGCAATGGGGTAATGGAGGCCCTTACAAACCTATATCAGAATTAGACCTCAGTGTTTGGGAGTATGTAACTATTCCTAGATGCAATGGCCTCACGATACTTAGAAGAAAATCAGACAAAATTGTGACGGAGTAATTGTGTTAAACTGGATATCTTTAAATCCTGAATTGCTTGAGCTAGTTAAAGGCAAGAGAATTTCACTAATTGGCCCTGCACCTTATTTAAAGGGGCAATCTAGAGGCATTGAATTCGACAGCTATGATTTAATAGCGAGACCAAATGAAATAATACCACTGCCTGAATTAAGGCAAGATTATGGTTCTAGGACAGACATATTCTTTTGCAACTTTGGAACTCCATGGATGCCTGGTTTAAAAAGAAAAATTTTACTAAATGACAATGAAAATCATTTTAAGAAAATACAGATGGTTGTAGCTTCGGCAATTAAAGCCGATCATTCTGAGGGAGATTTTATGACATGGTCAGACAATCACGTAAGTGCAATTCCTAGTAATTTTGACAACATTAACACCCCTCAACTACCTTTTTATTGGATCGGTGTAAAAGACTATAAAGCTTTATATCAAAGAATGGGGGTTGAATTTAATACGGGCATTGCAGCCATTCTCATGTTATTGCACTATCCAATTGCAGAATTAAATCTTGCAGGATTCACCTTCTACAACGGTGGTAATTCATATGATGAATTGTATTGTGAGGGTCACATGGATTCTATAGATACGGATGGTCGTAAATTTGGATTCTCTGGTGGTCATGGAAATTATGCTCATGTAAGACAGATAGAATTCTTCAAAGCTTTATATAACTATTTCCCAGAAATCATAAAAATTGATGAAGATATGAAGAGAGTGTTGTTATGAAAGAAGTTAAGTTATATAATAATGACAAAATAAAACTTCAAGGTTTGCTTTATTATCATGATTGTTATAAATATTGGGACTTAAATAATTGCAAAAAAGCTTTTGAGAATGACTACCCGAACCTGCCAAGCCTGATTAACTTAGATGGTAGCCTACCCGGCAGAAGAGGGGTGCACAATGAATTATATCCAATGTGCGTTATTGAGTTGGGCGACTACAACAATTCATATCAAGAGTATTACAGTAGTTTGTCTCGCAACATTAAGAGGGATGAACAATCATCAAAGAAAAAAAAGTATTATTTCAAAGAATATAATTTTAATCATAATATAAGTGATTTTGTAGAAATTAATTTATCAAAAAAAAACATCAACCCATGGTATTATAAGTCGAAAGATTATTTTAAAAATTCTCATTCTGGATATACACACCAGTGGGAGGATGACTTACACTATTCTAAGTGGTATGGTATTTTTAAATATTATAAACATTATAAACAAGATGGTTTGACAACTAATGAAAAATTATTTGGGTATTGTAAAATAGCCTATGATGGCGAGGCGGCAATAGTACATCTTATTTTTGGACATGAAAATAATTTAAGTGATGGTATAATGTCTCACTTAATGCTATCAATAGCAGAAGAGTGTTTTCAAAATAAAAACATTAAATATTTGATTTATGGATCTTGGAAAGAAAAAGATTTTTTATGGAAATCAAGGTTTTTATATAAAAAACAGAAAATAAAATATATTTTATAAATATATTTGACAAAACATAAAAAGTGTGTTATAATAGTATTATAAATTACGGGGAAGTAATTTAATGGGAAAATATTTGTTTGCCATGAGCTTAGAAATGATAGTTCGAGTCTATCTTTATAGTTTAATTGGAAAAACATTAGGGTCGCAAATAAAAAATGTAGGTTCGATTCCTACCTTCTCCACCAAATAAGAGATTTTTCACAACATGCTAGCAATATTCATATCCGTCAGAGCAAACTCAACTAGACTTCCAAACAAGGCTGTTTTGGATATATGTGGACTATCAACAATTGAGTATGTCATACAAAATATGAAGAAATCTAAGTTCGCAAGTGAAATAATTTTGTGTACAACTCTCCTGCAATCTGACGACATCTTGTGCAGGATTGCGAAGAAGAATGATATAAAATACTTCAGAGGATCAACAGAAGATAAATTGACCAGATGGCAAGGAGCCTGTGAGAAATACGATGTTGACTTTTTTGTAAATGTCGATGGCGATGATCTATTTTTTGATTTCGGATTAGCAGACCTAGTATTCGACCAACACAGTAAAAATCAGTCAGACTTTATAGACGGAAGAGGTTTGTACAACGACGTATATGGCATAAGCCGCAAAGGAATAGATCTGGTGTGTAAAAACAAAAAAAACACAGACACAGAGTTTATCAAAACATATTTCGACAACATTGAATCATTGATAAAAACTCAAAAATTAAATAATGTACCATCAAAATATCATAAGAAGAAAATAAGAATGACTCTTGATTATATTGAAGACTTTGATTTCTTCACCACAATTATAAAATATTTTAAAAATAAAAAAGAACACATGTGTTTTGAAGCGATACTTGAATACCTTAATGAAAATCCGGATGTCGTACAAATTAATTGGCATAAAGAGCAGGCATGGAAAGACAATCAAGGAAAAATGATAAGCAAAATTACAAAGGAAGGTCTTTAATGAAAAATCCATCAAAATACCTAAACAATGAAATCGAGTATTTAAAAAGAGTTTTGAATACAGAGAAGTGGTCTTCAACTTCCGGCACTTGGTGTCAAGAGTTAGAGAGATCTTTTGCGGAGAAATTTGAATGCAAATATGCTGTAGCCATGAACTCCGGTACAGCAACTCTACACTCAGCCTTAGAGGCCCTTGGTGTAGGACCGGGAGATGAAGTTATATCCCCAGCCCTCACAGTTATAATGGATACCACTGCGACATTTCACGCTAATGCGATACCTGTTTATGCTGATATAGACCCTCTCACATTTAATATCGACCCTGACGATATCGAGAGAAAGATCACAGATAAAACAAAGGCCATCATTGTTGTCTCCCTTTACGGGCTACCTTGTGACATGGATAGAATAATGGAGATATCCAAGAAATATGATATTCCTGTAATTGAAGATAACGCTCAGTGCTTTATGAGTAAATACAAAGGCAGGTTAGCCGGCACATTTGGAGACATATGTAGTTGGAGTTTTGAAAACTCAAAGCATATGAGTTGCGGAGAAGGTGGCATTATAACAACAAATAATGAAAAGTATGCTGAAATGTGTAGAAAGATTGCTGGACATGGATATAAAAACCTTAGAGCAAAAGACGGACAGATAAAATTAAATCAAAGCGTGTATCAAGATCCAAACTACAAAAGACATAGTGAAGTTGGTTGGAATTATCGCCTCAGCGAAATATCAGCAGCAGTAGCCATGGCTCAACTCGAATACTTAGATGAAAAAGTAGACAATAGAATGAAAGTAGCAGAAATGTTTATAGAAGCCATAGGCGACTGTGAATATCTCAACGCACAAGTTACTCCTGAAGGTGTTGAAAATAGTTACTTTACACTAGCACTGCTTTATGATGGCCAAGAAAAGATAGGCGTATCATGGCAAGACTTCAGAGAAAAATATGTTGAATTTGGTGGAGATGGCTTCTACGGTGCGTGGAGCGTTCCGTATCTAGAACCAGTTATGGTAGAGAAAAAATTTACCAAAAGATATCCTGAAATATACAAAGACTTAAAGTATCCAAAAGGACTATGTCCCGTTGCGGAATCAATACAGCCTAGGATTATGCAATTAAAAACAAACTACAGAGATTTAAACTTGGCAAAGCAAAAAGCTGAGTCTCTCAAGAAAACATTACAATTTTATAAGGAGAAAAAATGAGTAATATATACGTAATAGCTGAGATTGGAATCAACCATAACGGTAGTTTGGATCTAGCAAAAAAACTCATCGATCAATCTCGTGATTCAGGTGCAGACGCTGTCAAGTTTCAAAAAAGAACAATTGATATAGTGTACACACCAGAAGAATTAGATAAATATCGAGAATCACCATGGGGTACAACAAACAGGCAACAAAAAGAAGGTCTGGAGTTTTCACCAGAACAATATAGGGAACTGCAAGAGTACTCTAACAAACTTAATTTAGATTTTATTGTGTCTTGCTGGGACACAAACAGCATAGACGTGGTTGAGCAAAATTTGAACGTAAAGTATCATAAGATAGCCTCTGCTCTAGCAACTGATAGAGAGTTTCTAGAAAAACTAAACTCGACCGGCAAACCAGTCATTCTATCAACCGGAATGTGTACAGAAGAACAAATTAAAGCTGCCATTGATATTTTGGATAACGTCGAAATAGTTCTCGCATGCACAAGTACATACCCAACAGTATCAGAAGAGATAAACTTAAGACACATTGTAACTCTTGGGGATAATAATCCAACTTTAGATATTGGTTTCTCAAATCATTACAATGGCTTGGATGCTTGTGTTGGAGCGGTTGCCCTAGGGGCAACTTGTGTAGAGTTTCACGTAACGAATGATCGAACAGCTTATGGATCTGACCAGTCTGCATCGATTGAGAACTCAAAGTCACTAGTTGATGCGATAAGAAAAATGGAGACAATGTTAGGTAATGGTATTAAGAGAGTCTATGATTCTGAGAAGCCCATTGCAAAAAAATTAAGGAAAAAAGATGACACAACAAGCTAAGACCGTACTCATTACAGGCGCTTATGGTGGTTTAGGAATGGCCTTGGCTAAAATCTATTTAGAAACAGGTCATAAAGTTGTTTTATTAGGTAGAGACATTGACAAATTAAATGATATGTGCGATGGTCTTGAGAAATTTGCATATGACAATAGTGTGAGGTGTTGTGTTTGCGACTTAAATGATAATGATTCATTGTTGTCGACAATACAAGAAATAAAAAACAAAAGCAGCATTGATATACTCATCAATTGTGCCGGCGTCTTTCCCATAAATTCTTTGGAGGATACCACAATTGATGAGTATGACAAGTGCATGCAAGTTAATCTAAGGGCACCATTTATTTTAATGCAAGAATTTTCCAAAGATATGGTTAAAAACAAGTGGGGTAGGATCATCAATATTGCCTCTTCCTCGGCTTATGGAGGTTCGCCCAACACTTCTGTCTACTGTGCTTCTAAACATGCCTTGTTGGGCCTCTCACGCTCCTTATATAAGGAATTGAAAGGCGACGGGGTTAGAGTTTTTTGTGTCTCCCCTGGATCCATCCAAACAGAGATGGGTAGAGACGTTGAAAAGTTAGGTCAAATTTATGATACTTTCATGACCCCTGAAGAAGTCGCAGACTATATTTTGTTTGCTACGTCATATGATGGAGAGATGATCTCCGAAGAGATAAGATTGAACAGGGTGTTTGTACAGTGAAATTAGGGATCTTACAAGGAAGGCTATCTAAGCCTGTGGGTGGATTATATCAAGAATTCCCAAAATATTGGAGAAATGAGTTTGATGTATTGCCACAACTTGGATTGGTTGGCATGGAGTGGTTAATAACTCCTGCTCTATTCGAGGCAAACCCGTTTTTTATTGATGGTTCTAACATGGGAGAACTTCCCATATTATCAGTTTGTGCTGATACTTTGGTCGATGGCCGCATATGTGATAAAAGCTTCCTGAAGCATAACTTAGACCCTATCTGTGCACAAGCACTTAAGAGTGGAGTTGAAATCTTAACAATTCCCATTTTAGATGAAAGTGACTTGAATGATGATAAAACAAGGGAATCTTTTTGTTCGATAATTGAATGGTATGGCAAAAGTTATCCTGAAATTAAATTTGCCTTTGAAGCGGAAATGCCACCCAACAAACTAAATGATATAGTGAGTCTATGTGATAACTTTTATGTAACGTATGACACAGGCAACATCACTTCCTGTGGAGTTGATCATAGTGATTTTATAGATTTTTTTAAAGATAAAATAGTAAATGTACACATAAAAGACAGGACCTTTGACAGGCAAACGGTCGCACCCACCACTGGTGATACAGATTTTGAATTAATATTTCAAAAACTAAGTTCCATCGGCTACGACGGAAACTTTATTTTGCAAACCGCCAGAGGTAAAGACGGTCAAGAATACAACACAGCTAAAAAGCATATAAAAATATTTAAGGATCTTCATGACAAACATTTTTAATCTATCAGATAAAACCGTCTTCATCACTGGAGGCGCTGGACTTCTGGGCAAGGCGCATGCTGAAGCTATCTTAGAACACGGTGGGTCGGTAGTTATTGCCGATTACGATGTAAAGAAAGCGCTTGATGTTGCAACAGAGTTGAGACTTAAGTATGGTTCTGAGCGTGTTCGATCTGTTTTTGTTGATGTAACAGACAAAGAGTCTATTGAATTGGCCGTGTCAGTATGTCCCTCTGTAAATGTATTGATTAACAATGCAGCCAAGAATCCTATAGTTTCCTCTGATGGTAAAGTCACCGGTGCTTTTGAAACGATGACTCTAGAGGAGTGGAAGAGTGGAATAGAAACTAGTTTAGACGGAACGTTTTTGTGTTCACAAGTATTTTGTAATAAATTTGTATACGAAGGTGGCGGAATAATTATAAACATTTCCTCTGATCTTGGAGTCATTGCGCCAGACCAAAGAATATATTTGGATGGCAAAAAGCCAATAACGTACTCTGCGTCTAAGTTCGGAGTGGTAGGAATGACAAAATATCTAGCCACTTATTTTGCAGAGAAAAATATTAGAGTCAATTGTCTAAGTCCGGGCGGTGTTTATAACGACCAACCAGAAGATTTCGTAGACCGACTCACTAACTTAATCCCCATGGGAAGAATGGCAAACAGAGATGAATATAAGGGCGCGATTGTATTTTTATGCTCAAAGGCTAGCTCGTATATGACTGGGGAAAATATAGTGATGAATGGAGGCCGTGCAGCATGGTAGAATTATGTTAGTTTTAGGCTGTATGAGATCAGCTAGCACAAGTTTGTCAGAATTTTTAATGTCTGTTACCGGCTTGCCTAGGCACTTCGTGAGAAGTTTACCAGAAAGAATAGAGGGTTACGAACATTACCCCAGTAGCACAGCTTCTCGCATACCAAAAGAAATGCTAGTCGATTGGGTCTGCTCTAGAGACTATATAATTCAAGAGCACCTTTTACCCATACCTGAACACAGAGAAATACTGCTTTCTATTCTTCGCGAACAAAGGAAAGTAGTCATAACAAAAAGAAAATGGGAAGACTCTTTTGAGTCACAACTGAAAAGAACAGGTGATTGTCCGTACGGAAGCAAAACATTGAACAAGGAAGGGTGTAGAATGAGTTTTAAGAAATTTAGACAAGATCTGGAAATTTATTTCCCTCCAGAAGACGGATATTTGCATGTTAATTTTGATAACTTGATAGGTAATCAAGCGGAGACTCTTGCAAAAGTTTTGGATTACTTTGAAATAAATCATGACCCACAGGACTTGATCCTAGGTCGCCACCGAACTAATAATGAATAATATTAAGGAGAAGATAATATGAAAATAGCGGTTGTAGTTTTAGCAAATGATGATGTTTGTGTTTGCGGAAGATGTATTAAGGCTGGTCGTGCAACCAGTTACACAGATATGTTGACATCGGTACGAAGAACTTGGGCATCAGAACAAGTGGATGGAGTAAAAATTTTTTACATATATGGCCATAGAATGGGAACTGATTTTCCAGATGATGTCGAATATAGAGATGTTGTTGAGGATGCATGCATATATGAGGAAGAACCACCTCCAGGCGCAAATACGAACGTAAGAAGGAAGAGACGCCCCTTTGCAATCGATGACTGTATCTATTCTGACACCCAAGAGGGTCGAGAAAACATATATTATAAAACAATTGATGCCTTCGAATGGATGCTTGAAAACGAAGAGTTTGATTACATACTTAGAACAAACTGTGGAACTTATATAGATTTGCATATTTTAAAACAGTATGCTGAATCCTTAGGAGTAAAAGATGATATTTACGCCGGTTGCCCAGGGGCATATAACAACAGGCATAATCCAGGTCAACCACCCATTATAAGGTTTGCTAGTGGTTCTGCTTTTTTAGTTAGCCGCAAACTCGTTGAGGAATTGGTCAAGGATGAAAGAGAAGGCAATGTAGATATGGTTCGCAGCCCGTACAAAGAGAAGTGCATTGGAGATGATTTAACGTTTGCAAAATTCTTTACTTTTGACAAAGGTGTCGAGCTTAAAACATGGAACAAGATAGATATGAGAAGGGTCGAAGAAGCACTGCCACTCAATGCAAAAGACCAATTACAGTGCTATTTTTGCCACACAATTAATCCTGATCTCATGTATGCCGTTCACAAATCTAAAGGTCTTAATCCAATAGATGATATGACTAGTTTATTAAAAGGCAGGGCATGATGAAAATATTAATCACTGGTGTAGCCGGTTTGTTAGGTTCTCGCTTAGCAGACTGGATTTTAGAAAATACAAAACACAAAGTTGTTGGAATTGATGACTTGAGTGGCGGTTACCGAAGTAACATAAGCTCAAAGGTAAAGTTTTATGAATTTAACTTAAAAGATTTAGATAAAGTAAAAGAGTTATTTCAGAAAGAGAAGCCTGATATCATATACCACTTCGCAGCCTATGCGGCAGAAGGATTAAGTCCTTTCATAAGAAAATACAACTACGAAAATAACTTAATATCATCAACTAACTTGATTACAGCTAGTATTGAATTTAATGTTAAAAGGTTCATCTTTGCTAGCTCCATGTCTGTTTATGGTAATAAATATGAGCCACCATTCCACGAAAACCTACAACAGTGCCCCATAGACCCCTATGGAGTTGCAAAATTCTCTGTCGAACAGGATCTGAAGATAGCCTATGATCAGCACGGCTTAAAATATACGATAATAAGACCTCACAATTTCTACGGAAGAAATCAGAATATCTGGGATAAATATCGAAATGTCTTAGGTATTTGGATGTATCAGATTATGAATGACATGAGACCCACCATCTTTGGTGACGGTGAGCAAAAAAGAGCATTTAGTTATGTTGACGACTCTCTGTTGCCATTTTGGAACGCATCTCAAAACTTTGAATGTGTTGATGAAATAATTAACCTAGGTGGAATTAAAGAGAATACAATCAATGAAGCTTGTGAGGCCCTGATAAAAGTAACGGGAACTAAACTGAAACCAGTCTACCTAGAACAAAGACACGAAACCAAACATGCGTGGTCTACTTGGCAAAAATCTGTTGATATGTTAGACTTTAAGCACACAATTGGTCTTGAGGAAGGTTTGACACTAATGTGGGACTGGGCAAAGACTCAGCCCATGAGAGACAGGTTTGTCTGGGACAGGTATGAATTAGATAAAGGTATTTACGAATTTTGGAAAAAATAGGAGATAAAATGAAGACTTACGTTTTTGATATTGATGGAACAATTTGCACCAACACAAATGGGGCATATGAATCAGCAGTTCCATTTGAAGATATGGTAAAGAAGGTTAATGATTTATATTCAAATGGGAATGTAATAAAAATGATGACTGCCCGTGGTTCAACAACGGGGATTGATTGGACTGACTTGACGTCAAAGCAGTTAAATGACTGGGGTGTTAAATATCATGAGCTGATTATGAATAAAAAACCTCATGCTGACGTTTTTGTAGACGACAAGGCTATTAATGCAGCTACATTTAGGCTTTTGTAGGATAGGGAGAAAGGGTGAAAATTCTAATAACTGGTGGTACTGGAATGGTGGGCTCTGCCTTCAATGACATACAAACTAATCACGATTTAGTCTTAGTGGGGTCGAAGGACTATGACCTTACTAGCAAGCGCGAAGCTAATAGAATGCTAATGCACATTCGACCGGATGCTATCGTTCACTTGGCTGCGAGGGTTGGAGGCGTAAAGGGCAACTCTGACTATGTTGCAGATTTCTTTTACGATAACATTATGATAAACACAAACATTTTACAAGCATGTAAGGATCATAAAATTTCAAAAGTTTTATCTTTGTTGTCAACTTGCATATATCCCAACAACCCAATGTATCCATTGACAGAAGATCAAATTCATGATGGAG
>Ga0209535_1000878_pt1 | contig 20926 bp, 31 predicted proteins | sample LinPmetageLP28_FD_184041 | JGI IMG/M metagenome (GOLD analysis project Ga0209535, IMG submission 184041) | Marine viral communities from the Pacific Ocean - LP-28 (SPAdes) (version 2) | ecosystem: Environmental > Aquatic > Marine > Oceanic | place: Pacific Ocean | collected 2009-08-22
AAACTTCTCAAAAAGGTCCGTCGTTATTATGAAAACACTGGAGTTGTCTTTTCAGGCGATGCTCTTGATGATTATGATATTTTGATGGAACAAATCTCTGTCGATCTTGAAGCAGTCGAAGCATGAAAGTTCTACTAGAACGTTTCCCGTATCGTTATGTTGAGTGTGGCACATTGGAAATCAATGGTATGCCAGACTATCGTATTCAAAAAGCAAACAGTTGGTCAAAAAGATACAGTGATATGTACCTCCTTGACAACCAGATGCAACTCTTGACTGCGATTGATGACTTTGAGTACACCAAATGGTTGGATCCTGATGGTGTACCTTGCTATATAAAAGACGATGTGTCTTCCCCTTATTAAATGGAAAATGATGCCATCAACCTAACTCTTATACATGAGTGGATGACGGTACATGACGCCAAACTTCTACTCCATGATTACTATATGAAAGTAAGATCTCATAAAAAGTATCATGGATGGAGTAATGTTCAGACTCATATGAATATGTTTTATGGACATCTTCAAAGAGATTCTGAAGTAAATTTAAGAGCAAGGATTGATCTCATTAAGTCAATTCGATTATAAAATTAATTGGTGGTATGAATGATGAAGTATAACTCACAGGCAAGAGAAAATCAAGATAGATTTGCACTAGCAATTCTTGATAGTAAAGAAAAGGGAACTTATGTTGAGGTTGGTGGATACCATCCAATAGAATGGAGTAACACATTCATGCTTGAAAGAGAGTTTGGATGGACTGGTATTAGTTTAGAACTACTTGAACGATTTAGTTCTCAGTGGAATGGTGTTCGTTCCAATCCTTGTTTTACATGTGATGCTACTAAAATTGATTTGAATAGTTTGATTGAGGATAATAATCTTCCTATGGTAATCGATTTTCTACAATTGGATATTGATCCAGCACCAAATACTTTTAAGGTGCTTGAAAATATTGATTTTGATAGACATTCATTCCGGTTCATTACATTCGAACATGATGCTTATTGTGGTGGAGACAATATTGAGATTAGAAAGAAATCTAGAGAGATCTTGCAGGGTCATGGATATACACTTTTAATCCCAGATGTAAGTCATGATGATCTTCAGTTTGAGGATTGGTATGTTAAAGAAGAACTAATGCCATCTAATACCTGGAAAAAGTTTATTGGTATTGATCCAACATTAAATACTGCTGGTTTAACTGAAGAAACTAGAAACTTATTTGAAGAGTTGTTATGAAAAGTGCATTAATATTTCTTCCAAAAATATTAATCTCATTAAGTCACGGATGGACTTTAACAGAACTGGTGGAGTCATTAGACCCTTCTAAAAACTAAATAAAAAAAGAATTATTAATTTATTAAAATGTCAACACAAGGAAAAGCAGCAAAGTCTGCAAGCGGAGCAGCGATGTCAAAATATGACGTTGAGGTAGAAGCTAGACTCAAAGCACTTGAAGCAAAGGTTGCAGCACTAGAATCTAGTGATAAAGCACAACAAGAAGTTGATGCAAGGTTCGTTGAGTTGGAGAAAAAAGTCCAAACACTTTGGAACTAATAGGTTTCTTGCTTTACCTAAGAGCAAGTGGTGCGGATGGAGGTAGCACTCCCGCCCTGTTTCTTGCTTCAGGTTAAAGAGCAAGTGGCGTGCATGACAAGACCTTATAGAGACCCTTGACAACAAGGGTCTTTTTTTGTATGATACATAAGAAGAAACTTTTCTATTAATGTCTGACTATAAGAAGACTGCACTTGTACTAGGTGCAGGTGGATTTATCGGTTCACATATGGTAAAACGACTACGCTCTGAGGGATACTGGGTGCGTGGTGTGGATCTTAAGTATCCAGAGTTCTCTGAGACTGAAGCAAATGAATTTGTTCAGGGAGACTTGCGTGATGTAAGTTTTGTTAGGGAAGTTATCCAATTCAAAGGATATTCTGGCAACTATAATGCAAATGTGCCCTATCAATATATCCAACCTTTTGATGAGATCTATCAGTTTGCTGCTGATATGGGTGGTGCAGGATTTGTATTCACAGGTGAGAATGATGCAGACATCATGCATAACTCTGTAACTATTAATCTGAATGTCCTTGAGGAAGTTCGTAAATTAAATAAGACCTTTGATGGTGTAGTTAAGGACTGGACTGAATGTAATCGTCCTGCTTTAGATCAACCCACTAAAATCTTCTACTCTGGTTCTGCTTGTATGTATCCAGAGCATAATCAACTAGATCCTGATAACCCTGATTGTCGTGAAGAATCCGCATACCCTGCAAACCCAGACTCCGAGTATGGATGGGAGAAACTCTTCAGTGAGCGTCTCTATCTTGCCTACAATCGCAATCACGGTATTCCTGTTAGGATTGCTAGGTATCATAACATCTTTGGTCCTGAAGGGACCTGGGACGGTGGCAGAGAGAAGGCACCAGCTGCAATCTGCCGTAAGGTCGCTTACCTCCCGGAGCAAGGTGGAGCAATCGAGGTGTGGGGAGATGGCTTACAAACTCGTTCCTTCTTGTTCATTGACGAATGCGTTGAAGCAACTTACCGATTGATGCAATCAGACTTTATGGGACCGGTTAATATTGGTTCTGAAGAGATGGTAACTATTAATCAACTGGTAGATACTGCTGCAAAAGTTGCAGGAAAAGAAGTTTCTAAGATTCATATTGATGGACCTCTTGGAGTTCGTGGACGCAACTCTAATAATGATGTAATCCGCAGAGAACTTGGATGGGATTATTCTCAGACTTTAGAAGAGGGTATTCGTAAAACTTATAATTGGATTAAGGAGCAAATCAATGTCATTTGATCATAATATTATCTCGCAAAAGATTGGTAGGGTTCTTCATATTGGTGCAGACCGTGGTGGAGAACTCCCTCAATACAAGAATATGGGAGTTGAGGAAGTAGTATGGGTTGAAGCAAATCCAGAAGTCTATGGAGAACTCTTGGAGAACCTTGAGATCATGGATATCAATGAAGTTCAGAGTCGTCCTTTCAATCAACTTATCTCAGATAAAGATGATGTTGAACTTGATTTCAATCTTTACTATGGTTGGGATGCGGGGCACTTAGTTGGAAACAAAGGTATGTCTTCTCTCCTTCAGGCTAGGAATTCTTGGTGGGGGTCTGAGTGTTATCGCGGCACCATTCAACTCAACTCTCTTACTGTAGATACTTTCTTGGAAAGGAATGGGATTGATAATTCATTTGATATGATGAATATTGATACTCAGGGTGCAGAACTTATGGTACTTAAGGGGGCAACTGAAGTTTTAAAAAAAATTAATGCAGTTAATTGTGAAGTTACTTTTCATACACCACAGTATCACAAAAACCCAAAATTTGATGAGGTGTGTGAATATCTTAAATTATTTGGATTTAAACATATTCACACTGATTATTGTCTAGAACGTAACTGGGGTGATGCTGTATTTGTGAAAGAATGAAAAAGTACTGTATAATTAAGCAACCTGCGGGATTTGGAGACATACTATTTTGTCAAAAAATTGCAAAGGTGTTTCAAGAGAATACTGAATACAAAGAAATCATATGGCCAGTTGCTCCAGTATATTCTTATATTCAAGAATATATGGGAGATGATAACCTTCATTTTCCTAGAGAAGATGAAGATTTTCCTTTTAAAGAAGTGTATGAATCCAATAATTATAGTTGTCTGCAGTCTGATCAGTTCCTATTCATTCCTTTGCAGACTTCTGACTACACTCTATCATCCTGTACATGCCATAGTAGTCCCAGGGCCCATGGACATATAAAGTATAATTTCTGTAATATAGACTATCTTGATTGGAAAGATTATCTTGCGTTCAGACGTTTTGAAGATAGAGAGAACGCCTTAGTAGAACACCTTGACCTTAATTTAAATGAACCTTATAATCTAATCAACAAAAGTTGCGGCACTCCTCCTCATTGTGAGTATCGTGAAAACATCAAACCCGATAATGATTATAAGAACATTTACATGAATCCTATTGAAGGATACTCTTTATTTGACTGGTGTAAAGTGTTTGAACATGCACATGAGATTCATACCATGGAAACTGGTGTATGGTATATTCTTGATAAATTGGGTTTAGAGAATGTCTATATTTACTCTAAATATACAAGTGATTGGAATCCCGAAAAACATCTTCCCGATGACTTTTCGTATATGAAAGATAACTGCAATCCGAATTGGAAACTTATTAACTAGGAGATTTTATTAAATGGGATGCTTACGACGACATGAGTTGACTGGATACATTAAAGATTATGGTTTAGAATATTACTTTGAAACCGGAACTGGTCAAGCAGAAGCCCTGCAACACGCTGTTAAATATCCATTTAAAAAGTGCTACACTGTGGATATTGATGAAGATATGGTGGAGTATTCATACAATAAACTTAAGAACGAATCAACTTGTGATATTGAATTCTTTGTAGGAAAGTCTACTGAAGCTCTAGATGAACATGTTCCTGAGTTGCCAAAAGATGCTCCGACTCTTTTCTTTTTGGACGCACACTTTCCTGGAGCAGATTTTCATAAGTGTACTTATGAAGAATCGATTAGAGAGTACAAGCAAGATGCCTTTCCATTAGAAGAAGAAGTAGAGATTATTCTTAATCATAGAGATATTTCTAAAGATGTTTTTATTATTGATGATTTGATTTTGTATCAAAAAGACGCAGAAGTTGAACATGTAAAGAAAGGACATAAGTGGGAATATGACTGGCTTCAGGAAGAATTGAATCTTCAGACCAGTACAAATTTCCTGTATGAAAAGTTTGAGAAAACACATGACTTTAAAACTGACTTGAGAGATCAAGGATACCTTATTATTACACCCAAATTTAAATGAAAACAATTGTTATTTCCTCTGACCATAACGGAGTTGAAGATAAAGAACAACTGAAAAGTTATTTGAAAGGTGAAGGATATCGTATTATCGATATCGGACCTTATACTCCAGAAGTTAGTGTTGACTATGTTGATTATGCTGCACAACTTTCGACTATTGTAAGTAACAAAGAAGCAGACCGAGGCATCCTTCTTTGTGGCACTGGTGTTGGTATGAGTATTGTTGCTAATCGGTATCCTGGAGTTCGTGCAGTGCTTGCACATAATGAATTGACTGCCGTTAAGTCTAGAGAACACAACGATTCTAATGTTCTTTGTCTTGGATCTTGGCTTTCCTCTCAGATTGAGATGAGAGAGATGTCTAAGATGTGGTTAGATGAGGCATGGGGAGAGGGTCGTCACATTAAACGGATTACAAAAATCGATGTCAATACAGGTATTGTGCTGACAAACGGTGTATTTGATATTCTTCATAAGGGACATATTGAACTTCTAAAGTTTTCCAAGATTCAAGGTACAAAATTGATTGTAGCTATTGATTCTGATCGTAGAGTTAAAGAATTCAAAGGCAATGACCGACCAATCAATAATCAAGAAGACCGTAGAAGGATTCTTGAAACTAATCGGTATGTAGATGAAGTTGTAATCTTTGATTCTGTTGAAGAGTTGCAGGGATTTTACGATACTTTGTCTCCAGATGTGATTGTTAAAGGGTCTGAATGGACTGCAGATGAGGTTAGAGAACGTGATAATATTCCAGAGAACATTCAGATTAAAGTTTATCCTCTGGTTGGAAACTATTCCACCACAAATACTATGAATAAGATTAGGGATATGGAAACATGCGAGAAAATCTAAAGTTTCTAATTATTGGTGATACTATTATTGATGAGACCATTGAGTTAAAAGCCAACGGTCTTTCTTTGGAATCACCTACACTCAAAACCACACCCGTTGACAAATACTATGACTACGGTGGTGCTGCAAACGTGGCAAAATACTTGTCAAAGTTTGGTAGAGACGTGACATTTGTCACTTCCATGGACATTTCAATGGCAGAAATGTTTGAACAGAAGTATAATGTCCGAGTATTAAACTATTTCCAAGGCAAATCAAATGTCAAAACAAGATACTGGGTTAGTCATGGTGATTCTAGATACAAATATCTTCAGGTAAATGATGTAAACGGTGAGTTTTCTTTGTCAACTCTGGAAAATTTTAATGTAGATGGGTATGATATCGTTGCATTTTCTGACTATAGATGTGGATTTATTAAGGAGTCATTTATCTCTCATGTGACAAACAACGGGAAGATTACTTATGCGTCTTCTCAAACTTCTAGTCATCAATCTAATTACGATCGGTATTTTGATATCGACTACCTTGTTTGTAATAAACATGAGTCTCAATTTACTGATAGAATGACTAATATTTGCATCACGATGGGTGCTGAAGGGTGTGTAATGAACGGTGTAAAGCACCCTATTACCCCTGTGAAAGACCCAATAAATACGATTGGTGCGGGTGATTGCTTCTATGCTGCTCTGTTAGCAACAGGCGATCCCAACTTTGCTAATAAAAAGGCGTCTGAATATGTTTCTAACAATATTGAAAGAGATTGAGGACTGTCTCAAACTTAATAAAAGTTTAAAAGAAAATAATTTAGTAAAGTTAACTTGGGGTAATGCTAGCGTGCTTTCGAAGGATGGAAAGTATGTTGTGATTAAACCATCTGGGGTTGACTTTGATAAAATTAATTTCAGTGATCTCTGCATCATAGAACTTTATACTGGAAAGTTAGTTTCTGGGATGAAACCATCAGTAGATACTGCTATTCACTTGGAAATTTACAAGGCGTTTCCAGAAATTAAGTCTATCATTCATAGTCATTCTAAGTTTGCAACCTCTTGGGCTCAGGCACTGAGGTCTATTCCAATCCTAGGAACCACACATGCGGACTATTTTTTGTCTGATATTCCTATTGCAAGGCAACTTGAGAAGAACGAACTAGACGAATATGAAAAAAATCTTGGACAGTCTGTCGTCGATTATTTTCAGAAGTATAAAGTCAATCCACTTAATATTCCTGCGATACTTTTACCTGGTCATGGTGTAATGGTCTTCTCAAATTCAACAAAGAGGACTTTAGAGTGTGCCATCGTACTTGAAGAAATAGCAGAGATGGCATATTATACTATGAGGATAAACCCAAATATAGAACAAACAGAATTATCTGAAATTTTGTATGAAAAACACTTTGAGAGAAAGAATGGCATCAACAAATACTACGGACAATAGTTATGGAAGACAGGACTTGCCTCCTGTTCTTAAGTGTGAAGAAAGGAGAGAAAAATACTGGGGATACATAACTACAGTATTTGCCACTGAAGACTTTACATTGAAAGAAGTCTTCATGAAAGCAGGTACTCAAAGTAGTATGGAGTATCATGTAAGGAAGGATGAATACTATTATATTCAGTCTGGAAAACTTAAGGTTGGTATGCGAATTGGTCGTGCCAAGAATAAGTCTCTCATTTTAAAAGCGGGAGACGTATTCCATATTCCTCCAGGTCTTATGCATATGCGTATTGCACTAGAGGACACTATTGTGGTAGAATGGTCAAACAAAGACGATGATACTGATTCTAACATCGTTGAAGATGGCAAAACCTACGTATTTACTGAGGACGAATGAATTATCTATTTGCGGACACAGCTAACCTTGATGAGATCAAGGTAGCGAATGACATGGGTGTGATTCAAGGTGTAACAACCAATCCATCTATTATTGCTAAAGAACCTCAGGGAAGTTTTGATGACTTGATCATGAAACTCTCTGAGTATTGTGGTGCAGAGAAACTTTCTCTGAGTGTAGAGGTCTTTGCTGAGGAATATGATGCGATCGTGAAGCAGGCATGTGAGATCTATGAGAAGTTCTCTGCTATATGTCCTGATCTTTATGTCAAAATCCCTGTTGGATTTGATGAACTGCGAGCAATCAAGACTTGTTCTAAGAATGGTGTAAAGATTAATGCCACTATCTGCTATAGTGAGCAGCAACTTATTCACTGTGCCTCCGCTGGTGCCAAGTATGTTTCTCTGTTCTATTGCCGATTGAAGCAACATGGTGGTGATGTAGAGAGAGCACTTCGACGGACCAAACAATACATCAATGTGAATGGTCTGGACACTCAGATTATCGCTGGCAGTATTCGTACACAGCAGGACGTATGTGATGCGTGGGATTATGGTGCTGATATTGTTACGACTGGTCTTCCTGTCATTAAAGAGATGGTTTCTCATCCCAAAACAACTGAATCCTATAACGGATTTATGAATGATTTTTCTGCTTGGATGAATTGAAGATTTTTACAAAAGTTAATTAAATGGAAAAAACAAAAATAGGATTAATTTAAATGGAAAAAACAAAAATAGGATTAATTTATCAACCTTGTGGATTAGGGGATATTTTATTTCTTCAAAAAGTCGCACATGATATGAAGGATAAGGGATATCAGGTATACTGGCCTGTAGTTCATGAACTTGCATGGTTAAACGATTATATTCCTGATTTTAATTTTGTATCTTGGGGTGATACTGAAACAAAATTAACTGGTCCTCCGTTACCTGATAGTGTTGAATTTCCATTTAAGGAACAATATCTGCAGGAAAAACAAACTGAAATTACGGATGAGTTGTATTACTTTCAAGGATTTTATCCTTGTAATCCTGTTATGGCAGGAAAGTATGATCAAATTGGACTGGACTGGAATGATTGGAGAGACTATATTAAGTTTAATCGTAATAAGGAAAAAGAAGATAGATTATTCTATGATGTTTTGGGTTTAAAGGATGGTGAGGAATATGTACTTGTCAATCGAATTTTTTCAACAAGACCTCATCCAATGCTTTATGAAAGTATTCCTAACTCACCAAATTACTATGGATGTAAAGTTGTTGAGATGAATGTTATACCTGAGTATTCTTTATTTGATTGGTTTAAAGTTTTTGCTAATGCTAGAGATATTCAGATGATAGAAACTGCTACTAATTACTTCTTGGAATCACCAGAACTTTATGATATAATTAGTAAAAAGAAATTATCTCTATACCATAGACCTTGGGGTTCATGGTCAGATGTTAATTACTTGTTTAATCTTCCTTGGGAATATAATTAATCGGAGAAAATAGTGATTGAAAATATTGAATATAAGGGAGACAACTATCCCTCTTTTCAAACTACAGGCAATGCATCACAGTTTGCTATTCCATTTGCCAAGCATTTGTGTAAGGGATTTGGATATGATATTGGATGTATGAAAAAGGAATGGTCTTTTCCTGGTTCACATCCTATTGATTTAAATTTTGATGATGAATGGCATTCTAATAATTTGCCACCACAAGATCCTGATTATATTTTCTCAAGTCATTGCTTAGAACATGTTGATGATTGGGTTGATACCATGAACTATTGGTATGATAAGTTAGTTAATGGTGGCGTTTTATTTCTTTATCTTCCAGATTATAGTCAGAAGTATTGGAGACCTTGGAATAATAGAAAACATAAACATGCTTTTAAACCAGAGATTATTAAAGATTATATGACCGATAAAGGTTATAGTAATATTTTTGTATCTGGTATAGATCTAAATAATTCATTCATGACAATAGGTGAAAAATGAAATTTCCTAGAGAATTAACACTGAGAATGTATACGACTATTGATAGTCCTCCCTGCAATCCTCCACATCCAATCTTTACAGTGTTTAAGACGGAAAGTAATCCTGAAGCACAATTTTTACAATACTATGATCCTTTGTTTTATAATCATTTAAGGCATAAGTTTCCTGGTGCAGAGAATATTGGAAGAAATTTCTCTGGTGCTATGCACGATATGTTTGTTCTTTCTGCTTTGGATGGAAAAAGGAATGGAACTTATGTTGAAATAGGTGGTGGGTTACCAATACATGGAAACAATACTTATCTTTTAGAAAGTCAGTTTGATTGGAAAGGTATTTCTTTTGATATAGATCAAGTTGGTAAAGTTGATGTGTATAATAAGGTTAGAAATAATCCATGTTTCTGTGAGAATGCTACTACTATAGATGTAGATAAATTCTTTAGTGAAAATAATTTAGGAAATCATATTGACTATCTTCAGATTGATATTGAACCTGCATTTCAATCATTAGCTGCGCTTAAAAATATTCCTTTAGATGATTACTCTTTCTCTATCATTCATTTTGAACATGAGTTCTGTCATAGGCCAATTGATACTTATGCTAATGAGGCTTATAAGTATCTAAGTTCTTATGGTTATAAGAGAGCAATTAAAAATCAAGGATCAGCAGAAGATTGGTACTATAATCCAAAGACAACTGATCCAACTATCATGGCAAAATTAGTTAGAGATGAAACTTTAAATCTTCCATATGAATTAGGATATGATACTCCTAGAGGAGTTTATATAGATAATTTCCTTTGGGGTCATGAAACAGTTATGGATTTACCTCATGATCTTTCACCACTAATTGATTTTGGTTAAAAGGTTATTACCTAGGATCTGTAAAATATACTATAATGAGATTAGCACATCCGTTTGCACCAGTAAGAGTTTTTGTTAATGGTACTTTTGATCTTCTTCATAGGGGACATTTAGAACTTTTAAATTATGCTAAAGAATCTGGAGATTATGTTTGTGTTGGTATAGATACTGATGATAGAGTTAGAGAAAAGAAAGGTCTTACAAGACCCATACATAATCAAGAAGAACGAAAGTTTTTTCTTGAAAATTTAAAGGCAGTAGACGAAGTTAAATTTTTCTCTAACGATGAAGATCTTGAAACATTAGTGAAAGATTTTAAACCAGACATAATGATTGTAGGATCTGATTGGAAGGGGAAGTCTGTTATAGGTTCTTATTGGGCTTCTAAATTAATTTTCTTTGATAGAATAGGTGAGTATGCAACAACGAAAACAATTGAAAGTATTATTGATAGGCGATAGTTGTACCGATGAATATGTCTATGGAACCTGTGAAAGGTTGAATCCAGAAGCACCAGTCCCTATTCTTAAACTTAATAGAAAAGAAACTACTAAGGGGATGACATGGAATGTAAAAGAAAATCTTATTTCATTCGGAATAGAAGTTTGTATTATTACTCATGAAGAAACTATTGTTAAGACAAGGTATATTGATGAAAATTATAATCAACAAATATTGAGAGTTGATTATGAACCAGATATTAAACCAATAAATTATGAACTACCAGAGGATGAATATGATGCGCTTGTAATATCCGATTACAATAAAGGGTTTTTAACAGTAGAAAAAATATCTGAGATAGTTAATTCTTTCCCTGGACCTGTCTTTATTGATACTAAAAAAAATTATTTACCAGAGTTAGATGCTTATGTAAAAATAAATGAGCATGAGTATGATAATTTTAAAAGTTCTATTAAAAAACTAATTGTTACTAAAGGTGGTAAGGGATGTGAGTATAATGGTAAACTATATCCAGCAGAGAAAGTTAATGTGTTTGACGTAGTTGGCGCAGGAGATACTTTTCTTTCTGCATTAGTATACTTTTATCTAAAATATGATACAATAGAAAAAGCAATACCACATGCAAATAAAGCAGCAGCCATTGCGGTTTCTAATTTTGGAACCTATGCACTAACTAAAAATGATGTAGAGACAATTTTATGAAAGTATTAAATTTTTTAAGACCTGAAAATGGTATGACAGAGGACCCTCTGTATTATATGAATTTCGAAAAATATGAGGATGAGGTTAGGGATTGTTATTTTTTCATGGCAGATTTTTCTAAAGATTTGTTTTCTGGTAGATATGATGACAAAGAAAAAATTGTTCTTACTTTAGAAGAACCTAATTCGTGCGTAGGAGTATCACCAAATGCACAATTTCATTTAAAAGCAGATCAAATATTAACACTCTGTCCTTATACTGCTGAATTATTTGATAATAGAACTTTCGTATTTTTTCCTTTTAGTGAGGATTGGATACCTGAAGAGCAAGAAAAAATTATAGATGTATCATACTTTGGTAGTATTGATACAGTTCCTTCTTGGAGTAGTTACATTCAAAATGTTTTTACAAAGTATAATTTTAGATTTGGGCATTATAATATGGGAAATGTTCCCAGATGTTCTTATCAAGATAAGTTAAAAATGTTATCACAAAGTAAAATTGCTGTTGTTCATGGATTGTGGAGAGCACCTTCAAACAGTGGGCATACAGATTTTCCCCGAGCATCAGAAAATTTTGCTTTTAAACATTTGGATAAAGGTGTAGGACCACAAGTAAAATCAAGAATGTTTGAAGCTGCCTTTTCTAGATGTGTAATCTTATGTCAAAAAGATGAATGGAATGTGATTGAAAATTGGTTTACGCCAGAAAAAGAATTTATTTATTTTACTGATGAGCAAGATTTGGATAATAAAATAAATCATATTGTTAATCATTATGATGAGTTTGACGATATGAGAAATAACGTTTATAATAGAGCAGTTAATAATTATACAACTAAACATTTTGTTGATAGGTATTTAAATGCATAAATTTACTGAACAAAATCAATCTCCTTGGTTATTGAAATATTATAATGAATATTTTGGAAATAAAACTGATGGATATTTTATAGAAATCGGTGTGGGTCATACATTATATGGTATTGATAATATTAAAGAAGGGACATTAAAAGATTTAATCAAAATCAATCCCAGAAGAACTGGTAGTAACACTGCAGATCTTTTAGATTTGGGATGGAGTGGTCTCTACATCGAACCTGTTAAAGAATATTGTGAAGAGGCATTGATAGCACATGCTAATAATCTTGATAGATTACTTATCGCTAATGTCGGTGCAGGCAATTCTTCAACAGAGTTACCACTCTTTTTAGGTGATAGTTTTATTCCTAATAGTGCAGGTAATAGAGATTATAATTGGATTGGTAGAACAATCCCTATTAAAAAAACTTCTACAATTCTTGAAGAATATGATTGTCCTAGTGATATAGATATTATGTCTATTGATGTGGAGGGATTTGAAGATAAAGTAATTTTAGGTATGGATTTTGTAAAGTATGATGTAAAGATGTTAATTTTAGAGATTAATCATGTTTCTGTTGAAGATGTAGATAATTTGTTACCAGACTATTATAACTTTAAAGAATCTGATGGTTTAAATGCAGTATGGAGTAAGTTGTGAGTTCAAATAAAAAAAAATACATTGTAACAACTACAATCAATCCTCCTACTTTAGCAACGCATAGATTTGCCAGTAAAAAAGATTGGACATTAATAGTGGTTGGTGATAAGAAAACACCGCATAGTGACTATGAATCTTTAGATTGCATTTATTTGCATCCAGATGAGCAAGAAGAAAAGTATTCAGAGTTAAGTAAAACCATAGGTTGGAATTCTATCCAAAGAAGAAATATTGGTTTTGTTGAAGCATATAATTTGGGAGCAGATATTGTCGCCACAGTAGATGATGATAATATTCCTTACGATGACTGGGGTAAAGATGTTCTTGTTGGTCATGAAATTGAGTGTGATCTTTATGAACCCATTGATTCTGTATTTGATCCTCTTTCCGTAACCAATACACCTCATATTTGGCATAGAGGGTATCCAATTCAACTATTAGAGCGTAGACATCAAGTTGAATATAAAGGAAAAGTCATGCGAAAAGTTCTAGTTCAAGCAGATCTTTGGGATGGTGATCCTGATATTGATGCTATGGCAAGACTTACAATGAAACCTATTGTAAAATATAATGTAGAGAGTCCATATTGCTCAAATAAGATTGCTCCATTTAATAGTCAAAATACCTTTCTATCGCGAGAAGTAATTCCATATTATACTGTCTTTCCTCACGTAGGTAGGATGGATGATATTTGGGGTGGATATGTAATGCAACATTACTTTCCTAACAGTACTGTTTATAATAAAGCATCTGTTTATCAGGATAGAAATGTGCAAGATTTGGTCACAAATTTAGAAAAAGAAGTTATAGGATATAGACACACGGCAGGTCTTATTCAAGATCTCAGTAATTGGGAAAATATTGTTCCTAAAGAAACTCTAGAATTTTGGAAAAAATATCGGGAATGTTATGATGAGATATGTGATTGATATTGATGGTACTATATGCATTCCAGGTTCCACAGAGGAGATGAGATATGAACAGGCGATGCCAATTCAGGATCGTATTGATAAAATAAATAAACTATATGATGAAGGTCACATTATTGTATATCTGACTGCCAGAGGGATGGGTCGGCACAATAATATTGCGGATCTGGCAACGAAAGAATTTTATGAGTTTACTAAAATACAATTAAGTTTGTGGGGATGTAAGTATCATCAATTATTCCTTGGTAAACCCGCAGCAGACTACTACATAGATGATAAAGGAATCCACTCTGATGACTTCTTCGGAAATTAAACATGTCCCTAAAGGATGGGGATATGAAAAATGGATTGTCAATACTAATGAGTATTGTGGTAAACTCCTTTTCTTTGATGAAGGGAAGAGGTGCTCCTGGCACTATCATAACTTAAAGGATGAAACATTTTATCTGCAGTCTGGTAGAATACTTTTATACTATGGTGATAGTGACGACCTAGCAAAAGCAAGGGACCTTATCCTAGAACCAGGAGATAAATTTCACATCTATCGTGGACTTAGGCATCAGATGATTGCTGTTGAATCATCCGAATTATTTGAATTCTCTACAGAACATTTTGATCAAGATAGTATTAGAGTAAAGAAAGGAGATTAAAGAATGAGTAGAGTAAAGTATAATTTGGTTGGTGATACGTTCACTCACCTTACTAATGGGAACAAAGGATACTCTGTTCATGGAAAAGATGCCAGGAATCTTGAGTGGGTGAGAGATAATCCCTCTGCAGAGGGAACATTCTATATTGACAATACTATTAATGATGGTATTAATGATGGTCGCAAAGGTTTAAAGTATCTTTGGCTTCTAGAGTCCAAGTATATTAAACATGGATTAGTAGAAAGTATTATCGCAAACCGTCAACTGGTTGAGAATACTTACGAGACTATCTTCACTCACGATCAAAGACTACTTGCACTGGGTAAAAAGTATAAGTGGGTTCCTGCCCAAGGTTTCTGGATCAAGGAACCAAAAATATATGAGAAGTCGAAAATGATTTCTATGATTGCTTCTAATAAAAATATGTGTGAAGGTCACAGACTTCGCCTTGAATGGGTAGATAAGATTGGTGATCAAGTAGATCTTTACGGTCGGGGATTTAATGAGATTGCGGACAAAGAAGAAGGACTTTGTGACTACATGTTCTCTGTTGCAATTGAAAATGGACAGTATGAAACATATTTTACTGAAAAGATTCTAGATTGTTTTGCTACAGGAACTATTCCTGTGTATCTTGGTGCTCCTGATATTGCTGATCACTTTAATATGGATGGGATTATTCAGTTGGGTGATGAGTTTGACATCTCAGACGACATTTATTATGATAGGATGGACGCTATCAAAGATAATTTGGAACGTGCAAAGAAAATGGAAGTTTTAGAGGACTTCATCTGGGAAAATTATTTACAATAAAAGTGTAACATGAAAGTTTTAAATCTTGGATCAGGTAGGTAAATATGAACAGAATTGAAGATTACCTTGAGGTAAAATTAAATATTGTTGAATGGATTAAGGACTATGTAGATAAAAGCAAAATCAAATCTCTTGTTGTAGGAGTATCTGGTGGAATTGACTCTGCCGTAGTATCTACTCTTTGTGCCGAGACTGGACTCCCTACTTATGTGATAGGTATGCCCATTCATCAGAAGGAGGATCAGGAGAATCTATCAGATGGACATCTTGATTGGACGTTAGAAAAATATTCTAACGTAACTAAACTTAAGTATGATTTATCAAATACTTTTGATACATTTGTATCCACTATGGATGGATATAATGACAATAAACTTGCCCTTGCCAACACTAGATCTCGTATTCGCATGGTGACTCTGTATCAGGTTGCTGGATCTGTGAGTGGTATTGTGGTTGGAACCGGAAATAAGGTTGAAGACTATGGTGTTGGGTTCTATACTAAATATGGTGACGGTGGGGTTGACATCGCACCTATCGCTGACTTATATAAAACTGAAGTATGGGAACTTGGAAAACATCTTGGCGTGGACCAACGAATCATTGCTGCTAATCCTACAGATGGTCTGTGGGATGATGGACGAACTGATGAGGATCAAATTGGTTGCTCATACGGTGTCCTAGAGCGAGCAATGGAGACGGGTGAGGGTCCAGGTGTAGATATTCTCTATCGGTTTAATCGACAAAATCAACATAAAATGAATCCTATTCCAACATTTAAACTATGAAAATCGGAGTTATTGGTGCAGGTAGACTTGGCATTTGCTTTACTCTACTTTGTGAAAGAGCTGGGTATGATGTCCTTGTTTCTGATATCAGAGAAGACTATGTACATGATCTGAATGCAAAAAAAATCTCTACTAATGAACCAGAGGTAGAAGATCTTCTTCGTATTTCTAAAAATTTTAGAGCGACAACAAATAATAAGGAAGTCATTGAAGAGTGTGATTTGATTTACACTTTGGTTTCGACTCCCTCTCTTGAGGATGGATCATATGATGTCTCTGCTGTATGGGATGTTGTTGAAGATCTGAAAGATGTAACCAAGAAAAAATACTTTGTGGTTGGTTGTACTACTAATCCTGGTGATTGTGATGCATTCCAAAAGTATCTGCCTCGTAACGTCCATGTGATGTATAACCCTGAGTTTATTGCACAAGGTTCTATCATCAGTGATTTAAAACAAGCAGATATGGTTTTGCTTGGAGTTGATTCTGAATTAGAAGATCATATAATTCAAGATATCAAAACTCTCTACCAGAAAATTCAGACTACCAGATCTATTGTTTGTGTAATGACTCCTAAATCTGCAGAGATTACCAAGATTGCGGTTAACTGTTTTCTTACAACTAAGATCAGTTATGCAAATATGCTTGGCGATGTTCTGCATAAGTCTGGTTGTGGAGATGAGACCGTTTCTGTTCTTAGAGCAATTGGAACTGACTCTAGAATTGGTAACAAGTATCTTAATTATGGTCTAGGATATGGTGGTCCATGCTTACCTAGAGATAATCGTGCGTTCGCACACTTTGCACAAAAGGTTGGATTAGAATATAATCTTGGGTATGTCACTGATGGATTCAACAACGAACATGCTCAGACAGTTGCCGACTACTGGGAGAAGATGAACACTCAAAGAAAACCTTTCTACTTTGAGTACATCTCTTACAAGATAGGTACTGATATCATCACGGAAAGTCAACAGTATCGTCTCTGTTTAGATCTCTTGGAGCGTGGATTTAAGATCTACATTCAGAATGATCGTAGAGTTACTTCACAAGTATCAGAGTATTTGAATGAGAAGTATGGTGACAGAGTAAGATTTGTTGATAATAAGTTCAACATTACAGAAGATTGTTTCATTGTAAACCTATGATTGGATATGATAGACTCGGAACTAATGGTCGCTTAGGCAATCAGATGTTTCAATATGCAGCACTTCGTGGTATTGCTGCTAATAATAATTTGGAGTTCTGTATTCCACCAGAGGATACGCCAAACTATGCCAACTATGGTTTGTTTGATTGCTTCAAACTAAAAAATGTAAAGCATGTTGGACTTATTGGACAAGTTGCTCCTGGGTTCACTGTTGCTGCTGGTAGTCTGGATGAACCAGGATTTGAGTTTGATGAAGCACTCTTCAACAACTGCCCAAACAATGTGAACATTGATGGGTATCGTCAGTCAGAAAAATACTTCAAGCATATTGAAGACTCAATCCGCGAAGACTTTCAATTTAAGGATGAGATCTATGAACCATGTGAAGAGTACATACGTCAATTTAATGGCAATATCATTCTACTTCATATTCGCAGGGGTGATAATGTGGGTCGCCCTGACTGGTATCCATTGCCCACAGTCGAGCATTATGAATATCTGTTAGACAAACATTTTAATGATAATCGTCCCGTTTTAATTTGCTCTGATGATCTTGACTGGGTAAGGGAACAAGATCTGTTTAAGAAGGATCGCTTCTATCTGTCCGAAACTCGCATCTATTACCCCAATCAGGTAATGAATGGAACAGGTGGAATGGAGCAGTCCCTGGTGCCCTATTACGACCTGTGTATGATGACTATGTGTAATGATGCTATCATTGCTAACTCCTCCCTGTCTTGGTGGGGTGCATGGTTGCAGAAAAAGAAGGATAAGAAAGTAATTGCACAAGATCCCTGGTTTGGATCTCGTCTTGCATTTAACAACCTTAAGGATTTGATCCCTGAGAACTGGATTGTGGAGACCATTCCTGAAGAGAGGATTCAACAATGATGGATCTTACCTTTCTTATTCCTACTAGAATTGAAACCGAAGACCGACTGAGAAACATCATCTCATCGGTTTCTTATTTGTTGCGACACACTAATGCCTATGTGATTGTGAAGGAGGTGTCTTCTAAAAATACGTTCTTATTCAGAGCACTTCCTGAAATCAAGAAGTACGCAGACACCACTAATCTGACTCACTTGTATGATGAAACTGATGAACCACTTTTTTGTAAGAGTAAGGTTCTGAATGATCTTATTGTTGAATCCAACTCAAGAGTAGTTGTTAACTATGATGCTGACTGCATTCTTCCTATCTCATCATATCAAGAAGCATATGATTTGATTACTAGTGATAAGGCAGATATAGTGTATCCTTATCAGTGTGGTATCTACCAGTGGTGTGCTGATTTTAATATGGAAATTTTTGATGAGTTTGTCAAATCTTGGAGTGGTACTTCTGTTCTTGATAAAAGCAAAAAACTTTCAAACTCTACCATAGGTTGGTGTCAATTTATTGATCGTCAAAAATATATTGATTCTTACATGATGAATGAGAACTTTGTATCATGGGGGTGTGAAGATGATGAATTTTATTTTCGTATGAGCACATTGGGTAATCGTATTGCGAGAGTCAATAATTACGTCTATCATTTAGAACATAGTAGAACACACAACTCTTGGTTCAGTAATCCAAACTTCAATAACAATTATCAACTTTGGAATATGATCAAAACATTTGACAGAGATCAGTTGGTGAAGTATTATGAGAACCAGGACTATCTGAAAAAACGTAAAGCACAACTGAAATGATAGGATTTAATGCACTAGGACGAATGGGTCGTCTTGGTAATCAGATGTTCCAATATGCGGCTCTTAAAGGATTTGCAAAAAATAACGGAGCAGATATTACCATCCCATACTATCAGGATGCCGTTGATGATGGCATTGGTAACATGCTTCGGACTGAATTGTTTGACTCTTTTGATCTGAAGGTGAATATTGGTCTATTAAATAATGGCCATGCCCCCATTGTGCAAGAGAGGCATTTTCATTTTGATGAGGAACTCTTTCGCTTGTGTCCTGATCACGTAGACATTCGTGGTTATTTTCAGACAGAGAAATACTTCAAACATATTGAAGATGAAATCCGCGAAGATTTTATATTTAATAATGAAGTTCTAAATCCATGTAAGGAGATGATATCTTCTGTTGACAACCCTATCTCTCTTCATGTTCGTCGTACAGACTATGTAACTAACAGTGCTAACCACCCTCCATGTACTCTGGAGTATTATGTAGAGGCACTGAAGCAATTCGATGATGATCGCAATGTGATCGTGTTTTCGGATGATCCTGCATGGTGTAATGAGCAAGAGTTATTTTCTGGAGATCGTTTCCTCATCTCTGAGAATGAAGATAATAGGGTAGATCTTTGTCTGATGACGCTCTGTTCTGATTTTATTATTGCCAACTCTTCATTCTCTTGGTGGGGTGCATGGCTTGCTAATAGGGGCACAGTAGTTGCTCCTCAACAGTGGTTTGGCACTGATGGTTACACAAAAGATCACAATACAAAGGATGTAGTACCCGATGGATGGACACGCATTTAGTAAAATGGACAGGAACAAGTCCGCATATAAACTTGAAGGTCTTCCTGCAATCTATTGGTTAAACTTAGATACTGATACTGATAGACGGTTCTATATGGAAGAGCAGTTTAAGTATTGGAATGTTAATAACCACACTCGCATCTCAGGATATGATGCAAGAGAGGATGATGCTGCCGAATATTTGAAGGGAAGAATTCCTGACAATGTAAGTCAGACAGAACTTGGATGTTGTATGTCCCATTTGAAAGCAATTAAGCACTTCTACGAAGAGACTGACGATGAGTATTGCATGATCCTTGAGGATGATGTAGATTTTTCTACAGTTAGGTATTGGAATTTTACTTGGCAAGAATTTATTAGACTGGCCCCATATAATTGGGATTGCCTTCAATTAACTACGATATGCACTGGTGACATTCATGTCAAACTACATTTAAAGTTTATTAATGATTTCTCTGCTGCTGTGTATTTGATTACACGGCATCATGCTGCAAAGGTATTAAAAAATCATATGCGTGGTGATAAATGGAAGTTGGATAATGGAGTTAAACCCAGAGCAGTTTCTGAAGATACTATTTTAGAATCTGGAAAAACTTATACTATTCCGTTATTTTTATATAACCTTTCCTTTGGTTCTACGATTCATCAGGAACATATTGGGGTATTTCATCAAGGTCCTCATACCGCATTATCTAACTATTGGCAGCAGCAAGGACTATCAGTTGACATTCGAGAATGGATGAACTATGATCCTTACCTGGGTCGGATTACTGAAAACTCTGCTGCGAAAGCAGCACAAGAGTCGGCAAACCCACCCTCTTGACATACTACGAGACTTCTAGTAGTATAAATACTTAACCTTTTGTGATAAAATAACAAAGGGTATTCATAACACGGGACAGTCGAGTCCCTATTCATCTGCGGGTATTCATTCCGCAAGTAACTAAAGGTAAAACAAATGTTTAAAACGACTATCGCTGCAGCTGCCGCTGCTATTGCTCTT
>Ga0209535_1000879_pt1 | contig 20891 bp, 14 predicted proteins | sample LinPmetageLP28_FD_184041 | JGI IMG/M metagenome (GOLD analysis project Ga0209535, IMG submission 184041) | Marine viral communities from the Pacific Ocean - LP-28 (SPAdes) (version 2) | ecosystem: Environmental > Aquatic > Marine > Oceanic | place: Pacific Ocean | collected 2009-08-22
AGAACGCATCCTATAACTAGTAACGAATTCATAACATCTAAAACCTATTCACTGTTCTTGGCATTCCCCAGATTGAGTGCCAGTACATCGACAACCTTTCTGATCTGAGCAATCACCCCCGATGCAGCGGAAGCCTTCGGGAAGAGTGCGGCCACTGCGGCAGCGACAGACACTACTGTTGTCAACACGTTGAAGATCCCACTTACGTTCTGAGCTATCCATTCCATTTTTTAATCCTATTCAAAGGGGAAGTTCTTTGATTCATCGCTCCCACCCCCCTCCATGAAAGCGTCAATAATTTCACCATAGGCAGTCCAGTATACCGGACCATGCTCTGGCCTATCAAACTCAACCCTTGCGGGGGGCCACAGGTAAGCATGCGTGTACTCATGAAGGACCGTCTCAATAACTTGAGATATCTGTAGACAGTTCTTCATGGAGATATGTATGACGAACCTATTCCTCTCCCTGTATGTCACCCCGTACCATCCCCTGGATAGCTTGGTTGCATTCCCTGCCTCTGCGGGCGCATAGTCAGGGAACCTAACAACGCACACCTTCCCGCAAGGCCAAAGAGACTCAGCCCATTTCAATACCTGGGTGCATCTCTCCTTGCGATTCAACCTAGGCATTGATTGTTTGAACCTTGTCCACGGTAGAAGTCTCGTGATTAACAAATATCAATTGCTGGCTAGGAGGTTCCGGCCTAAAGCCTGAATCATTTGCGTAACCGTTATGCCCTACGGTGCTTCCGTTGCTGACATGAGAGAAGAACGGTGAGGAAATAACATTAGATGAATGGTAATGGCCCTGAATCCAGAGGTTGAAGTCGTAGATCTTCTGCTGCTGGACTAGCCACGCCCATCGCGGCACCATCGCCCCGGCTGCGTTCTCTTTCATAGCCGCCCCCCTAGCGTGACCGTGGTGAGTCAGGGTGACGAAGTCCCCCACGCGCACAGGCGTGTAGTAAGTCCTAGCTATATGCCAATCAGGCTCAGGGTAAACCTGAGATAATCTATGGTAGATAGCGGTGTCGTAGCTCCTGTCAGAAGACATCCCCATCTGCATTTGATCGGTGTCTCTGTCATGGTTAGATACGTCTCCAGTAATTGTGACTGAGTCGCATGGTTGCTTGGGTAGCAATCGTCCAAGTTCTTCATGGAGCATTGAGTAAACAATCTCCATCTCCACCAATGGCTCATGCGGCGTGCTTCTCTCCATCTTGTAGTGAAGATCGGCATTAACCATGAAGTCGCCAAGCAATGCTATGTGAAGATGAAATAGATCAGATTGCTTCGCTTCTGCCTTTAACGAGGAAAGAGCCTGATCCAGTACGGATCGGACTCTCTCTCTGCCTATCTCTTCATTGTGTTCATTAAGATTACATGTCGTCTTGGGATTAACTAACTCCGTAAGATGTATGTCCGACAAGGCTATGATCGCGCTCTTGCGAACCTTGCCTCTTCTCCGGGGGACTTTCTTTTTCTTCGGATCAGCTAATGACTTTAAGTTCTCCAGAGCGTTGACCCTATCTCTTAGGAACTCGTTCTCCTCATCTATTTGCTTGAGGTAAGTCTTCATCCTCCTTATCTCAAGTCGCTCCTTGGAATTAAAGAAGGCGCGCAACCCACTAACCCCGTTGCCACTAAGGACATCACTTGCTTCTTGCTGAAGTGATTCGGCCTGCTCAAGTATCTCTTCTACTTGATCAAGTTCGCTCTTCTTCTTCGACATATCTTCTCAACGCCACACGGACAGTAGTGATCGAACCGGGAGGCCCGCCTAGTACTTCCTGGCACTTACTAACAACATGCGCCAAAGGAAGCCCCCTAAGCACTGACTGTTTCACGGTCTCGATAAAGACACCCCCTTCGTCTGGGTTCTCATCAATCCACTTGTCTACCTTGCTTTTACGCACAGCCCTAGATTCTACACTAGCAATGATGTCATCAACGCTAGGTATCTTCTTCCCCAAGCTTTACCCCTGACCGCCAAATGACTTCGGCATTCTTGAGAAAATTCTTATCTCTCTCCTGCGGAGGTTTCGCAGACGCTCGCCCTTCTCTTCCTTAGAAAGACCAGACTCTCGTATAAGATCCCTTTGAGCCCTAATAACCTTCAGAGCCTTGTCCACTTCCCTAACGTAGGATCTAGCCCTGAGTGCTTCAGAGTTTTCTCTCCGATACTCATTTACCCTTGAAGGGTCGCGAGTCTTTAATTTGTTAACCGTAGTAACTACGCGGGAAACTTCATCTTTCATACGGTAGTAATCTTCCGCATAGCCTCTGCCAAGGTTGTTAACTAGGAACCGTCTAAAGAAAGGTTTTTGAGTAACAAGCTCCCCAACATTGTCAGTCAGACCAAAGGCTGGTCTATTAATAACAATGTCAGTAACCAAGTCTATGTAGTTCCAGCCTGACCCAATGTATCCCCTCATTAGGTTGTCTATCTCAAGAGGAGATATGCCAGCCCACTCGGGCAACAGATTGCCAGTAACCCTGGCGAGAGCCGAGGTGCTTCCCCTGTACTGCTGCGCCTGATCCATCTTCTCCATATAGAAGGGAACGATGGGCTGACCAGTGAAGAAGTTGTAGTTGGTTGTCTGCTCGACTAAGGGTCGAATAGCTTGAGGGAGCGGGTTAAACGCCAAGGTGTTAGCAATGGAGTGACGCACCGCTCGCAGTCCTTCACCAGTAGACTCTCCAAGTGCCAGACGAACTAGCTGTTCAGGAAGAACCTTGAGTAAGATGCCCGCCTCGAACGGAATAGGGATGGCTATGTACTTATTCGACTCTGTAGCAAGCGGACCAAGAGATATTAACCAGTTATCATTCCGCCGGTACTCCGCTTCGTTCTCGAAATCATCGTCGTCTATCCCGTGCATGAGGGAGTAGAGGACACCAGCCCCGAATACCAAAGAAGCACGATGCATCAACGCTCTTTTTGCTTCATCAGGATCCACGCCCAGAGTATTCTCACCGTTGTATGCGTTTCGGTAAAGGACATCCATGCCCTGGATGCGGGCGTTAAGGAACGGGATCGTCGCAGTCAAGAACCTCAACATCGGAGAGTTGCCCCTCCGGCTGAAGTTCAAAACTTCCATTGCCTGAAACGCAGCCTGACCTGTGGCGTGAGTATCAGCGTACTGAGTTAGGGCTTCACCAGTGAGACCTTTTTCTTTACCTTGCTTTCTAAACCTAATCAGCTCGCGATCATAAGTCCTCTCGAATACACGCTGACGAGCAGCCGACTCAGAGAAGTTTCCTACGTCGCCAAGGAGATCCCAAGTCTTAGTCAGGATTTCAGGTACAGAACCAGCGGAAGAGATCTTGCGACTGAATCGTTTTTCAATACCTTTGAGATCCACATCTTTAAGCTCTAGCCCACCGACAGCCCCAGCTTTAGTTAGCCTTTGCTGAGTAGACTTTCCGCCCTCTTCTCTAGCCATAGTGTCATTGAAGATTCTTTTAATAGAATCAGTCGTTGCACTAATTGGATTACTGCTGGTCCCGTGCGTTAGCCAACTCAGAATTGCATCGCGAGTAGTATTCGCAAGAAGGAAGTCAGGCATTCTAGTTACGCCCTCACGAAGGATCTTTGCTGGCAACGCAAACACCTTAGTGATCCCCTCAAGCGGACCCTGACCATCAAATGACCCAACCATCACATCGTGAAGGAAGGGATCTTTGACGTAGTACCTAACAGTCTTTCCATTCTCATAAACACTAACAGCACTATGCTCAACTTTGCGATCAGCGAAGTTAGTCTCATCGAGACGCCTTGCATCACCAGTCACAACCATGTTCCTAAGGAACCTACTGGATGCCACGTTCTTCATACCCTCATTGATGAGAGCCATAGAGTTCTTGATGGTGGACTCAATCGGATCGTCGAGGTTGCCCTCATCGAAGCCTCGGTACTTCTTGGACGGGCGCTTGGGCAACATGCTGTTAAGCATCTTGAAGTCGTCTTCAGAGTTGGAGGCTCTCCTAAACTTCTCCCTAAGTTCACCCTCCATCTCGCCGGTTGTGTCTAGGTAGAACGGAACGTAGTCAGCATACTCAAGCCAAATTTCTGCTTGCTGATCGTTCAAGACGCCAGTCTTTACAGAGAAGTCAACCAAGGACTTATTCCACTTTTGAAGGTTCGCAAAGGCAATGGCAATCTCAGGATTGTCATAACCAATCTGTAGGGCGTTCTCCATGTTCTCGCCCTTGAACTGATTAGGAACAGGCTTGCCCTGCTTATCAAGCCTATAGGCACGAACAGCCCTACCGTAGGTGAAGAACTTCTCAACATTGGAGTTGTTCATCCTAGATATGGAACTCAGGATCTTTATAAGTCCACCACTCCCTTCATACACTCCAGGCTTTTCTACTCGCCTTCTAACAACTCCCTCCCCAGGGACAAAGATGAGCGCATCATCAGCATAGTTTTCAAGACCCATGTCATTCACCATGACCGTGCCGTCCATCCAGTCACCACCCTCAACAGTGGTGAAGTCGATGGTTCCGTACTTGAGCATTGCCTCAAGGAATGCACCAGCCCGATCCTTCAGCATCATCATGGCATATGCCGAAGTGGAAGCCATCTCAGGGATAGTCAGGCCAAGCTTCCCTTCCTTGCGGAGCTTGGCTGCGGCAGCTTTCTCATTCCTGAAAATGGCATCATACTTATCGATGTACTGATAACGGAACTCTTCCCAGAATGGAATATCTTGATAGGTTCGGAATGCGCTTGTTATGGAGTCTAAGAAGGATTGCTTATTCCCCCTCTGCCTCATACCACCCGGACTCATGTAGGCATCAATTGCCTTCTGTTCTCCAGCAGAAGAAACAGCAGCAAGGCGACTAGCAGCACGCCTACCCGTAAATGGACTGCCGAAGGATTCATTGACATCGTAAAAGTCTCTGACCGATTCGGGCTCTGCGGCTATGCCTTCACGGGGGCCAGATGCGAAGCTGCCGTCCGGTGAATTCGCAGAGTAATTTTCATTAGCGTAAGCAGTAGTTACGGTGTAACGAGGGCCAGACAAATACTCAGTTGGGGTATCGGAATACTGCATAACAACAACAGCCGGTGAATCAAAACCTTCACCCTCCCAAAAGAATTTAACCTTCTTACCCCAAGGATCATAATGAGCAGAGATCTCCCCTGAAGAAAGATCTTTTGGTGAGTTCTTTAACTGCCGAAAGAAGCCCGAAAGAAACTCTTCAGAATTAGCGTATGGAGTATTTCTTTCAATGTCAGCATCATGCCTCTCGATGTGCCTCTCACCAAATAAATCAGCAGATCCAGCGGGAATAAACACCGGTATACCGACGCGCTTATTGCCCGTAAACTTGCCAACAGGAGATATGCTGACATTACCCCAGGTTAACGCTTTCAATATTTGATTAGGATTGCGTCCTTCTGGAACTGCGTTGTACGGAGGAAGGGTGGGCTTGTCCCTATCTACAGGATTCTTTTCACTATCCTGACGGGGGTCTCTCTTGAAAGAGGAACGGCTAAGCGACTGCCTGCCCTGCCCGCCGGTTACATCGGGCTCAGACTTTACTTCAGATAACTGATCCTTCTGGAAAGCAACAACCTCAGCAAGATCACCATCCATGAACTGGACTATTCCATCGTAACCTTTGCTTCTAGCTCTAGACCTGATTTTGTTTCTGACATAACCATGCTCTTCGTACTCTCTTTCGACAGACTCAAAAGCTTTATCAGGATCCATACCTAACTGGACAAGGGCTGCGATTGATGGATCCCTAAGCTCCAGGGAGGCCGAACTGTCCGTCTCGATGATCAAGGGGTTTTGGATGTCAGCCTCTATCTCGATTACATTAGATCCATAAGTAGAAGCTCTATCCGTATCAGGCGTAAGGTATATCCCATTGCCTATAGAGCCCCCCTCATTGCCGGACCTTATCTTCCCCTTGACACTACTGTCTGTCCCGTGGAAAAGACGGATTCCTCGAATAGCACCAGGGTTAATAGAGCCAGACGGATCTGTAATATCCTGAGGAGAGATCCTAGACCTAGCAGCCCTGCCTGTAGTAGCCTCGGCTTGACCTTCGACTCCACCTTCTTCCGCATCAGTGGGCTGGTCAACTCCAGCTAGAAGAGATGCCAATTCAGCGGTCGGAGCAACGGCACCAGTTCTTTCGAGAGCCCTAACAGTAGAGGGCTGGAGAGTCTGATCCACATACGCTGCCTTAGTGATGGAAGCAATAAGCCGTTTGTACTCATCCTGATGGCGGCGCTTCTTGTAGTAAGCATCACGCATCATGTCTCGCTCCAAGCGTTGCATGAAGGTGTCACCATAAAGAATCTGGAAGACTTCATCAGAAGATCGGAACCCAGCCCCTCGGAAAGCATTCCCGGTATTAACTATGGCTCGACCCATCTTCTGAAAGATGTTCGCAGGCTTACCTGAGATGTTCTTCCTGTCGGCACCAAAGTCCTGAGCCATGAAGGCAATGGCTTCTTCGATGTAGTCATCCCTAATCCAACCTTCTGCCTTGCCTTGCTTAGCGTAAAGTTGATCAACCAACTGCTGATAAGTAAAGTCAGACGGTAAAGCTTCAAGGTTATTAGCCTTTAAGTATTCCCTGATCGATTCGGATGGGGCTGCATTGATCGCTGCAAGAACAGAAGGCTTTATCGGAGTGCGAGCAGCGGCACGCTTGAATACGTTGTACTCGCCTCTTGTAATCAGACCAGACCTAAGAGACCAATGAACAAGCTCATGGTCAGCAAGCCTGTTTGCCTGAGCAACTTTCTCTTCAAAAGATAAGTTTGGATTACTAAGAGACGGGTCATCAAGGGCAATTCTAATGACACCAGCAACAGGATCATACTGAGCCCCATCATCACCATTGATCGTATCGACTAACTCAACCTTGAATAAGTCGAGCCCCCTATCTTTCCCAAGGTACTTCTGAACCTCTTTCCCTAAATCCTCAGACGCGCTAGCCGCCTCAGCGGGGACATCTTCACTGATCGGGAAATTCTTCTCGGCAAAGGCAACCGGGTCTTCTCTGAGTTCAGCAAGATCCTTGGCACTAAGACCAAGACCTTCCTCAATAGAGCCATCTTCCGAGACTTGCCTACCGAAAGACTCGGCACCGCCAGAAGCCTTGTCTCTGAGTCTCTGGGCTTCCGCATTAGCCTCGGCTTCCGTGAGTATCCCGTCGTTCTTCTTTACCGGGACACCCCTAGCCCTAGTCTTCTTCCCACTCTCTAGCCCGGATTCATACTCAACAACGCTGAAGATATCTTCCTTGCTTGTAACACCGCTTATATTCTTCTCGCCTTCTTTTTTGCGGCGTTCGATGGCCTGACGAGCCTCTGAAGGAGTCTTGTGGTAGGAGAGGATGCCACCATCCCTATCCTTGACTACCCATTCCTTGCTCTTCTTGACTTCGTACTCATATTCGCTGACAAGTTCAGGCTCTCCCTTGGGGCCAAAGGCAGCAAGCTCAGGTCGAGTTACATTGGCAGCAATGACACGCGAAACTTCCCTCACGGAAAGCTCAGGGATACCGACAGGGCCTCTTCCTCGTTCTCCGATAGCCTTGGCTTCTGCTAAATAATCCTTCCTTGCCTGATCAGCTTCTTTCTGAGTATCGAATGTCCCAAGGCGTTCTAGCCGCCCACCACCTCTCTTCACCTCAACAGCGTATTTCTTCTTCCGGGCCTTAGGCGTTCTCGGAACAACTATCCGACCAGAGCCATCGCCAGCGATGTCACCCCTGGCGACAGCCTCATCCAAAGCATACTGGTAGTATCGGTCATTCCTAGACCCAGTGATCTCCTTCCACTTCTCAAGGTCAGGGTAGTAGCCATTGTTCTCTAGTCTCGCGTACCGTAGTACGGCGTCGTAGTCACTCTGAGGAAGAATACTATCGATATCATCATCAAGAGCAGTACCAGCAAGAGATTCCCTAAAACTCTGAGCAGCTTCAACATCGACACTCACTTTACCCCTACGAGCGCCGATGCCTTCCTTTGTCACTAACCCAAGGTCGTCCAACCTATTACGGTAAGAAGAAGCAATTTCAGAAAGCTCTTCGTCTGTCGCAAGACGTTGATCAACTCCAAGAAGATTCGTCTCCTCCAAGGCATTGAGTATGTTTTGGTCAGAGAGTTCCTTCTTATTACTATTAAGAATGGACTCCACGAGATTGAGAGCATCACCCTTGGAGGCAATGGCTAAACTAATCTCTGCCTCCTGCACAGGGAGTGCCGAGATGGCTTGGTAAACCTGCTCAAGCTCTTGGGGATTTAGATCATCCAGCCTCGCTTTGCCCACCAGTCTTCTGGTAAAGGAGTGGAACCCCATATCCCTAGACTTGATGTTGCGGGATTCAGCAGCTTGGTGAACATCCTCGGCGGTGCGGCCAGACTCTGTTAAGGGAAGTACTTGCTCAAGGAACTGAGCGCGCTGCTCAACGGCTTGTTGCTCAAGCTTCAGAGCTTCTTCTTCCTCGGCCCTCTTTGCCGAATGCTTCTGGATCTTAAGGATCTCAGTTCTGGCATTCTCAACTGCCATTGCTGCCTTCTTTTCCTTGGAGTCTTGGTACTTGGCATTGACCGAACCAACACCACCAAAGAACATGGAAGGCCCGATTGCAGTTAGTGCAATCTGGATGTACTCGCGAGCAGCCTCTTCATTAGCAGGGCTGATCGGTTCACCAGCAGCAAGTCTTTCCAAAGCCTGCTGCCCAACTTCGGCAACCTCTTCCTCAGCCATTGTGGCAACAAAGCGACGAAGAGGAGTGAGGTTATCAATACTTTCAATCTGCTCTGCCAGAGTTCTCATGGCAGTTTTTTTACCAGAACTACTGAGTGTCTTACCTACGTTTCCTACTACGAGAGATCCACCAGCAAGGAGAACCATCATAGATTCGAGTGCGGTCTGGCCTCCAGCGATAGCTATCTGACCCAGGACATCGTAGTCCTCTTCAGTCAGTTCTTCTCCGCGCTCCTCAGATTCCTGTATGGATCTTTGGAGATTGCTAGCGAGATAGTTAGTCGTCTGGGTTCCGGTGTAACCCAAAGTTCTTCCGACAGTTCTACCAATAGATGCAGCCTTATAAGCCTTGCTTGCACGGTTGGCAACATTGAAGGCACCAAGCCCCCTGCCGAGAACCGTCCCTACCCCGGTGCCCACAACAGCACCTACAGGGCCACCAAGCATCGCTCCAGCAACCGTTCCCATCCTGCCGAGGACAGCGCCACCAACCAGGGAGGGAGCCATGTAGCCAATGCTCTGACCAGTGGTCTCAGTGGCAAGCTCAAGCCACTTGGCTGTGGCCGAGATCAGTCCCTCATCATCGTATGCCTTAGAGACATCCTCTAGAGTGGTGAGCTTTCCGGCACGCTCTGCCATCCGCTCATCAGCTTGCTTGACTCTAGCCTTGCCAGCCTCAAAAGCGTCACCGTCTCCAGTGACCCCACCATACAGAGCTTGCGCTCCACCGGGGATACCCTCGATGGAGCCCATGAGCCCACTGTAAAGAGAGGAGAAGAAAGTCCCTTCTTCAGGAGCAGGAGCAGGAGGAGTGTATGCCTCAAATGAAGATGGGAACTGTTCTCTGGCTAATCGACTCGCCTCTGCCCTACTAACACCAGCAGGAACATTCATCACAGAGTAGTCAGGTAACTGCAACTGGTAAGAGTTCTGAGGAATGTCCTCCTCAACTTCTTCAGTTACAGTCTCTTCTACATCCATAGTCCCCGGTTGGAGAAAAGGAAACTCGGACAGAACAGCAGAGCCAGGATCCTGACCAGCGTCTATCGCCTGCCGCTCAAGTTCCTCAGCCCTTTTGCGTTGCGTCTCAGTCAGTGAAGTAAAGTCGAAAGACAAGTCTATCCCCTAAGGAGTGCCGGGAGCGAAAAGATTAAAAACTCGCGGGCTTCCAATAAGTGCGATTTGCTGTTTTCGTAATTGTGCTATCTGACTATTGATACGATTCGTCTCATCTGTTTCAGGCCCATAGCCTAATTGAGCCTCAAGGGCAGTAATCTGAGATTGAATAGCGTCAGACTGTTCCCTTAGCCTCGCCTGATGCGATCTAGCATCAGCACTATACAATTGGGAAGTCACGTCCCCGATAGCTCTTCTACTCTGGAAATCACTATTGGCCTTAGCAATTTCTCTGGCATCCTTGGTGTTCGCCAAGGCTATCCGCGTAGCAACCTGGTGCTCGTTGTGTTTTTGGATCTGGCCCGCGCGGAACCGCTCTCTCTCATCTGCGGCTTGCATTTGCGCATTACGGGCTGCAATTTTGCTCCTGTTCTGTTCCGCCTCTGCTGCCGCACCAAACCGCGCCCTCTGATCCCTGCTTTGCATCAAAGCTTGTCGGGAAGCAATTCGGGTCTTGTTGTATTCCCTTTGGGCAGCAGCATCATCCCCGTATACCTTGCCGATACCGCCAGCCCCAGCGGATAGACCTTCAGCAAACGTAGGGGCACCTAAAAGTCCTTGGCCTAACGCCATAAGGGCTCTGCCCCTAGTGACATCAGAATTAGGAGCCGGGTTCAGTTCTTCAAGCATCGCCTCAAACTTGTCGAGGTCGCTGTAATCTGGTTTTGTAGGTTTGATTTCATTAAGCATTTTATTGAAATCATCAAGTTGGGTGGTGTACTTCACATCAGGTGGGGATGCATCGATAATTTCATTGAGGGAAGTAAGGTCTGTTTCAAACACCGGAGGCGTGTATTTACCGATAGATCCCTTTACTTCATCGTAACGAGTCTGAAAGGAAGGTGAACCTCTTTCACCAGTAACAACAGGAAGGAGACTTTCACTAGCAGCAGCTACCTCAGATCCCTCACGAGTATCGAGACGTTTAACTCTAGATGTCAAAGGGACAACAACGTCCCTAACTACAGGCTTATCTTCCTTAACCGAAACACCTAAATCTCTTTTCAACGCATCCTTTCGCGACATCTCCGCCTGTCCACTCTTTTCCGAAGCATCCAGCATCTTTCCAAGCGTAGGGCCAAGATTAACAGCACGAGCAGAAGCACTGCGAAAACCTTCATCAGGTCTTGGCTTAGTGCCGGGTTCGATCAAAGCAGAAAGTCGTTGCATCTCTTCAATCAATTCCGGGCTGCGCAATCCGGCATCTCTTGCTTTCTCTAATTCATTAAGTCTTCTGAAAACTTCTTTTTCTTCAGGACTACCCGGCTTAACAATTCGGCTTAAGCCGAAAAAACCGCCGCCGCGTTGCGTCCCATAGATCTCCGGTCCCAGGTTTATGACATCACCGTCTTTAAATCCACGGACAACACCACCATCCCTCATCATCTGCGTAGGCATACCCTGCATCGGCATATCCATAGGAGGCCCCATCTCGGGAGGCATACCTTGCATAGCCATTTCCTGAGGAGGCATACCTTGAGGAGCGCCCATACCTGGGGGCATCATCCCTGAAGCTCCCATGTCTGGAGGCATCATCTCTGGAGGCATGGCCTGACCTACGCCGGAAAACTTGGCGAGCATCTCTTCAGCCATGGTGTTAGTTGGAGCTTGAGCTTGCTGTTCAGCAAACCTTTCTCGCATATCCGCACGCCTGTTCAACTCGGTAAACACAAGAAACTGTGGATACTGACCAGAAGGGTTTTCCAATTCTCTTGCGAGGAAATCGTCAGGTAGACCCTTCAGATCATCTTCTTGCCGGATGATGCTCATTACTTTCTCCCTGCCAAATACGCGCCACCAAGAGTCGCAGCCGTGCCGATTCCTTGTTGCAGGATGCTAGGCCCAGGCGTTCTCACATAAGCATTGGCCTGTGTAGGCACACCAGAGAATATTCCAGAAAGGAATCTCATCTGCTCCATTGGATAATCAAACTCCCTCATGTACTCGGCAAAACCCTGATCACGAATAGACTGCTCAAGCGCCTGACGTTGCGCTCCCGCAGCGGACACAGCGTCACGCCTCTGACCTCTTCTGGCTTGAGCCGCAGCATCAAGTTCAGAGAAGCGACCACCCATGTCGGCATACGCCTGAGCTTGCCGAAGAGTATTAGCTTGGTTCTCCCTCGCTGCTTCCATTCTCTCGCCGGAAGCGTACCGTCTCGATTCGTCAGCCATACGAGAAGCAGTAATACCAGCAGCACGATCTCTCTCTGCCTGCTCTTGAGCATCTCGGTAAGCAGCCTCAGAGCCCCTTCCTTGAATATCCGACATAACCCTGCCTTGTTGTGCCCGTGAGACAGCGTCATCGACAGCCTCTCGATAACCACCCCGCGCACCCGAAGCGATTCGCTCCGCGTCAGATCTGTTCTGCTGCCTCTCAAATTCATCACCAGCAGCCAGCATCTCTTGGTCTACAACAGACTGCATATAAGGATTCATGTATCTCTGGGCTACGTCTTGGTCAAAAGTCCCAAAGTTAAAATCCCGACCTTGATATGTGGGTTGTATGGCTTGCATGCTGGACAGTCCACCCATCGCAGCACCTAACGAGGCATCTCTCTCCCCGGAATACATATCGCCGCTACTGAACGCATCCGCAGCATCTTGTTGAGCGCTGCTCTGGAATGGATCGAACTGGGCAAACCGAGGTGAAACTCGCGCCAAATAGTCATCAGAGACTTGATCATATCCAAAAGGCTCACCCTGCCGTCCGCCATAAGCATAGTCCGCTGCTGTATCCGCAAGCTCCATAAGATGCCCACGGAGCCACGGAGCATACGGAGATGCTGTAGTCGTACTTTTACTCGGCTTACCACCCATAACTAAACCCTCATAGATATGACGATATGCGTCACATCAAATTTATTTAAACCTTTTTCTTGCCTGTCTTCTGAACTCTTAACTAAATCAATCATGTTGAACTTACCAACAGCACGGTCTATTGAGACCTGGGCTGTTATCGCACTACACCCTCTCTCTCGGGCATAAGGCTTGAGGAGATCAACATCTTCCTGATAGCGGAACATCTGATCACCCGAACACATACAAATAAACATCTCCCTTTGTCCGTCCGGGTACTCCATCACATCAGTGAGCATCACTACGGTGTAGAATCCTTGCTTTTTGAATAACCAAAGCTCAAGCATCCCATCGTAGACTTTCCTAACAACATCCTCTTCAGGTGGAGAATGATCGTCCGTCTTCAGTGCTTTATGAAAGTAATGAAGATCTTCATCTTCTAATTGATGAGGGAGAATTTTTGAAAGCATCGTACCTCTACACGGGCATCATCATGGATGGGTCAATTGCCGGAGGTTGCTGAGTAGACCCGTTCCTTAGACCTCGGACTTTTCCAATCAAGTCGCGCAGCTCACGCGCACCTGATTCTGTGTCACCGTTACCCAATCCAGAGACAACGTCTGCGGGAACGATGTATTCACCCTCAGACAAAGCAACCTGTTCCATCCCGTCAATATTCCCCGGTATAGAGTCACTCATTCCGTCGCTACGGAACTCATCCATACCCGACTCGATGCTGCGGATCACATGTTCTTGAAGGCTCATTAGTTCGTCTTCGCCAAAGGCTTCTACAAATCTTTCAACAGCATCTTCGGGATTCGGGTGGTTACCCTCAAGAGCAGCTTTCGCTTCCATGACAATTTTTAGCATTTCAGATTCTGTGCCCGAAGGTGACTCCATAGCCTCCTCCTCCATCATCATCGACATCTCTTCTACACGGGGGTCCATCATCATCGACATCTCTTCTACACGGGGGTCCATCATCTCGCCCCCATCTCGGTACCCTTTTATCAGCCCGCCATTCTGGTATCGAGGGACAAGTCCACCCCCAGCCATGCCAATAGACATTCCAGAATTGGCTTTCCCGCCACCTCCTCCGAGCCTTCCTCTGGACGACTGAGTCATCGGAGTTCGGAACATGCCATACCCGCTGTAAGCAGCGTCCTGCATCATTTGATTCAAATGGCGATTCGACGACTGAGACATCGGAGGCCGAGACATGCCATAGCTCATTCCTGAGGAACCTAACCCCTCATCCATCTGGCGAAGCTGATCCATCAGAGACCCTCTCGCATCCATCATTTGCTGGCGTTGATTATTTCGATTAGCAATGGACTGATCAGACTCAATCATACTCGCCTGACCACCAGGGTTAGATTTCATATACTCGCCGAAGTCAGAAGTAGTGATGACACCATCATTGTTAAAGTCGGAGAATGCATCGTAATTAGCATCCCCCTTCTTCGAGTTAAGGGATGCCTGAACAAATGACTGACCAGTATTAGCCATGGGCGCACCTGTTCCAATTTGAGCGGCTTGGGGCTGAGGAGCGACGGGGCTTCCGTAACCAGAGGATGGCATTCCAAATGTGCCAAACCCACCCTGGCCTCCGGTGTTGAACCCAGGACGAAATGCCTGCGTCACGCTTCTGCTAAATTGATTGTCTACATTACCACCCATCGTTATCTCCTTCTTAGGGAAGCTAGACCGCCCTGGTTAAATGGCAGCGTCACGCCAAATCTGTGCATTCCGCTTGGGTTAACGCTTGGCCTAATCTTAATCTGAACAGGCTCTTCGCTTAAAGGATTGTACTTCCCTGGTAAAGTAGGATCAGTAATCCTCTTAGCTAGTTCCGCTAGTCGAACAACTCGTTGTATTGGAGTCTCAGGTTGAGCGGATCGTTTTTTAACTTCACCACCGTTATTAGCAGCCCAACTAATGCCAGGAGAAGAAGACCAAGTCTTATCGTAAGGCCCCTCATATCCAGCCAAGTAATCTTCTTCATCGTACTCAGACGGAAGCAGTGCTTCTGTCGCCATGACTGGGGCTATGTAATTAAGAGGATTCCCTGCATACTCCTTGAGAGCCTCACGACTAACAGAATCCGCCAGCCCTTCCTGGGTAAACTCGCTAGCAACCTGATCAATAAAACCAGGGCCTTCAGCAGGGGGAGTGTTAGTCGGCGCACCTGACATCTCTCCGGCGTTAACGGTCAGGGCCTCCCCGGAAAATTCGGCGAAACCGTCTGGCGCAACTCCGCTTGCTGATGCTCCAGTTATATCTGCCGCTGTCTGACCAAAAGGCATGACTCCAGGCCCTCTCGGTGCTGACACAATCATTTCTTCTACTCCAGCCTCTGCCGCTTCTTTAAAAGCAGTGTCCATGGCTGCCTGTTCTGATGTCTTTCCCACTACCTCGGTTGTTCCTGTCTTTACTGCCTCGGCTGTTCCTGTCTTTACTGCCTCGGCTGTTCCTGTCTTTACTGCCTCGGCTGTTCCTGTCTTTACTGCCTCGGCTGCTCCTGTCTCAAGGGCACCCTGCACACTAGCATCTACAAGCGTATTCGCGGATGCATCAAGAGCGGCTTGAGTGCCAGCTTGAGCGCCTGACCCCATGGCAGCACCTAAGCCACCAGTCAATGCTCCAGTCGCCATACCAATACCAGCACCCTGAAGAATCCCTTGCCACAAGGGAATCCCCTTCTGCTCTGCGGTTATGCCGCCGGAAGTAGCTCCTAGGATCGCCCCGATAATAAGTGACGTTATGATACCGGCTTCAGGCTGACCGGTCTCGGGATTAGTCGGAAGCTCACCAGAGGGAAGCAATGATCCCAGCCCCGCAAGCTCTGCTTCATTAACATGAAGTATGCGGGTATCTCCGAAGCGACCAGCCTCGGAAAGATCCTTTGCCATCTTCTCGTATTTTTTATTCATAGTAATTCCTAAGAAGGCCCGTAGCCCGTGGACATCTCGACGCCAAAGGCAGTGATGTAAAGATTCCCGCCAGCATCTACTTCACAAACAAAATTAAGAACAGATTCAGGCGGCAGAGTCATATTCATATTCAAAACAGAATTCTGACCGTTATAGAAATAAAGACCGGTCATTAAATTCTGCGCTGTCGCACCAGCGTTACTTAAAGTAAGTTTCCCTGTCATGAGCTGGGCATTAGTGCCGACATAAGAAAACACTACAGACGTGACAAGGGTCTGCACCTGTTGAGAAACAGCCTTAGGAGAAACTTCCACCGAGCCATAAGAGGTAGATGAAGCAGCCGGGACTGTGTAAAGAGCAGTGGTCCCGGTAGAATCAATATCTGCTTGACCTAGTATTTTATATGAATCAGACATAAATCAGTGCAAAGCCCTTGCTATCTCGACCCATACCACTCCTGACCTGATAAGAGTTACGTTGTCGTGTGCGTCATCAATCACAACAGTGCTAGTCGTAAGCTTTATAGAATTCGCCCCAGCCCCAGTCTCCTTTAACGTAACATCAGTGTCATCGCTGAAGGCCATAAGAGTAATGACATCGCCATCACTACCGCCAATGATGTACTCCAAGTCTGTAGTGACAGATGGCTGCAATTTCACAAGACGATGACCTGTGTAATGAATTGATTTCGCAGTAGTGTCAACCACCGCCGTTACCCCAGGGCCAAATCTCAATCCGAGTGAAAGTGGGAAATTTCCTGAATACGGTCGGAGTAGGAGAGACTCGCGCTTCGACGCAGGAGAGGCTGCCCCTTCGTTGGCACTCTCTGATGAGTTAACCGCAGATGAAATCTCAAGCAGGTATGTCTCAAGGTTTCTTCTAAACTGAGACTCTTCATCCTGCGAATAGTTATTCCCAGGCAAGCCAATGGGTCTGAAGTTTACGCCCATCAGCGCATCCCATCCGGCTGAGTGTCAATCCTAACATCGCCTAGACGCCACTGAGCAGTTGAGTTAGAACCTGAAACCTTGATAGCTGCGGCCCTAGCTCTTCCCCTTACCTGCATACTCTGCACATACGAATTCGAGTCACTCCCAGCACCTACCGTGTACTGCCTAATAACAGTGGGGTTGGTTCCGGTGGGACCAGCGAAGTTGGCAGTTACTGAAGCTTTCTCCGAGGCGCTCTCACCCGGATAGTACTTGCCATTAATTGATATAGTTACAGCACTACTGCCAGAAGAATTAAACATCAAAAGATCAGGCATAATCCGGCTGTAGAAGGAAAGCTCATTCCCGTCGGATATCTCCACATCGCCACTCTCAACGAAAGACTGCAAAGCACTTCCTTGGGCAGCGGTGCCGAAGTCGTGCTTCATCACAGCAGTCTTCTGGACATTCGCCCCGGCTCTACTCCCAACATTCGATGGGTTGGAATCGTACTGATATATGTACGCTGCCATCGGAACATCAGTGATTACCGCATCCCTCCAAGCAGTCCTGTTGTAAACAGAAGACTGAAGAGCTGCATCATTGTCTAAAGCGGACATGTCGAAGGAGCCGATAGTCCAAGTCTGATTTTCGTAGTTGAAGCAGACGAAACGATTAGCCTCAAAGGATCCGTTACTCGTCCCAGACTTGGACGGGTAGAACCAGAAGATCTCTGAGAACTTAGAATCAACCGCAGCAAAAGACTTGTTAGCCTGATCCATGTTTATGTCATCGTAGACATAATCCGCGACGGGGCATTCTAATGGCCGGACAGCACCACCGCCGTACACATAGAACCCGTCATTGCCCATGAAGAAGACTGAACTGGCTGCATCAACAGCCGTCTTATGGGAGAGGATCTCTACATTCTGAGAGATCAACGAGAATGAGAAGATATCGGGAGGACCGATAAATCTCATCGAGTACACGGCAGCATCAGTGAAGATCACCACCTCATCCTTGGTGGAGACTGCACCGATGATTCGGCTCCCCACTCTCAGGACTTGACCACCAGCAGTATTGGTCGGAGTTGGCGTCCAGTCGAATGGGTTATTCTGATCAGACCACCGGACCAGCAAGGAGTTCTGGGTCGTCCCGCCTATGTCGTTAGTACCGAAGCCTACGCAGCTACCGTCTCTCTTGCTGATAAGAAAACTGTCCACAATAGTGGGGGGATCAGATGCACCCGTGAAGTTCGTCGAGTTAATCTCTTTAACAACATCACCAAGGCTGAACGTACCGCCGGAACCAGGGATGCCATTCACGGTACTGGCGCTGGTGTCCCAGTAATAAAGTGGGCTACCAGAGTTTGCGAATATAATATCTTCACCGTAGTTATCGATGTAGACCCTTCGAGCTTCTCCAGTCAGGACAGGAGAAGCAGAGGCTTCGCCCCACCCCCTGCCTGTCGTAAACTTACCATTGGCACCCCCGCTACTACCGGGACTTCCACCTGATGTCGTGGGTCCAGTGAAAGTGAATGAAGTAGACGATGCATGGGTAAGTACTGTGAACTCACTCCCATTCAAATCAGCAGTATTGACACCATTTACTGTACCAGTCAAACCACTAAAGCGAACAATGTCACTCACTGCTGGCAAATCCGAAGCAGCGCAAGTCGCAGTTAGAGTAGCCGTGCTACTCCCGGTGGTGATGTATGGGCTTGCGACATCAGCAATGGAAGTAGTCCCACCCCATATACCAGTGCCCCAGCCCATGCCTACCGTCTGGGCGTTTGATCCAGTCTGAGTTCTGTAGTGATACCCAACAGAACCACCCTCATACGCTCCAGAAGTAGTAGCAGCATTTACCGTTGACCCTGTAGTCTCATCAACTATCTGAATATAGAATGTATCTAGATCGGGAACTTCAGTGATTTGAAACCCTGTTACTTGAGTCAGAATCGAGTCAGTGATCGCTGAGTCTATAGAGGAACCTATGGATACAAAATTGATCCAATCGTCTACGGACCTTCCATGACCAACGATCTTTACTTCAACAAAAGGAGAACCGTCAGTCGTCTTGAAAGGATTGCTAACTGTCGATGGAGAAGCTGTGTCTGAAGGCACAATCGCAGTGATGTCGTAAGGAACGCCACCGACAATGACGTAGTACTTCCAGTTCGTGCCGACAAAAACATAGTTGTTGCCTGAGTAGTCACGGGAGCTAAAGCAATCCCTACCGATACCCTCAAGGGTATACATGTCGTCCCTGGCCCAGCCGCCTATTGACTCTGCAAAGCCACCCCGGAAGCGGATGTTGTTGCAGTCATACCAGCGCGCACCAGCAGCATACTCTGTCGAGTTCCGGCTAATCCCAGCAGGTATCTGGAGCTTAGTCAGGGGCATTCTACTTCCACGCCATAATTTTCAAGTTCCAATTCCCCTTAGTCATCTGTGAAGGATTGTTGTCCCCACTTGCATAACCAGTCTTAGGGAAGGCCCTCAGAGTTCCGGCCAAAGCATAAAAGACCTTACTAGAATTAGCGCCATACGTTCCGCCAGATGCATCATTGTTGTTACCAGTGTCGGAGCTAGCCAGACTTGAAAGCTCAATCTCATCCCCAACGGCATATCCGTTATCAGTTGCTTCGCAAATTAAAACACAACGAAGAATCCGAGGCACCGCAGAAAAACTATGATCTGCGCTGTTGGCAGCAAGATTTGCAGAATCATCTAAATCAAATGTGACCTCAAAGTAAGAACCCTGACCATTAACCATGCCGGTATGGTAAGGCTGTCCCCAGTCGTCACTGTTGGTATTTTTTACGTTAAGGGTACCGCTGTTCTCCCTGATCCCGTGACCGCTCAATCCGGCTGTTGTACCAAAGCTGGCGTAAGCACCCGCATTGCTTAGATGGAGTGCACTGGATGTCCCTGTCCCTACGAGGACACTAAATGCTCCGTAGCTCGCAGATACAGCACCAATGGTGGCTCCATCAATATTGCCGCCGTTAATATCTACGCTGGAAAAAGTTGCGAGTGCGGAGAAGTTTGAAGTGCCGTCTACGTCTAGTGTGCCCAGAACTTCAAGCTCAGTGGTCGCGGCAGTAATGATCTTCTCAGGCTCATTGTTGGTGTCAAACGTGAGCATTGTGCCAGTACTATCAGAGACAGTTAGTGCGGTAGCTGAAGCAGCATTGAGCCTAAGATCCGTAGCTTGAGTCGCTACGTCAACCGTAGCCGTGTCAATGTCAAGAGTCTCAAGATCCGAAGTCTCTTCACCGAAAACAATCTTCTTGTTCGCAGAGGTGTCAAACTTAATGTAGCTGTTAGTTCCTTCAAAGATTTCAAAAGAATCAGCATCATTGTCTCCAATGAGAAGATCAGTAGATTGACTACTTGCGTCTACCGATGCTGACTGAATCTCTACTGTGTTTATCCCGCTACCGGGAGCTACCTCAAGATGGTTGTTATCCGTGTCAAAGCGGAGAAACTCGCTGTTACTGGCAGTGCTTTTGATTTCAAGAGCTGCCGTGAGCGAGTTAGCAAGCGTGATGTCAGCAGCAGCAGGGAATAGAAGATCATCAATCTGGAGCTTGGATAGAAGGTTGGAGACAGAGTTGTTAGTCAATCCTCCAGAAACAGTAGATCCAGTGAATAAACCTACAACCGCATAGCATCCATTCTGAATGGTAATCGTGTTGGTACTAAGGCTGCTGTTATTGTTTAATGTGAGAGTGTATGTGCTGTCTAAGTTATTTTGTATAATGTAAACACGGTCAACTAAGTCAGAACTTCCATTCCCCCTAAACTGGACGTTGGCATTTCCCGAAGGGTTACCATGGAAGGAAAGGAACGCAGACCTTCCTTGACTTCCGTCCGCATAAGCATCAACAGTGTCAGAGGTCTGGAATGTAAGAGTCGGAGCAGACCAACTAGAGCCAGCCGGAGGGCTAGCGATGTTGATCTGAGATGCAGTGCCCAGAGCCTGTTCGATTCTCTTCAGGTTCTCGTTTGTGGACGTGCCCCAGGTACCAGCCTCTTCGCCAGTGCCAATAAGCTTGATCTGATAGTTGCTAGAAAAAGTCGGCATTGTTTAGCCCTGCGGAACCGGAGGAGCCGCAATGGGCCTCGGTCGGTAGTCGTCTTGATTAAGTCTGTTCTCAGACAAGTTTTTAAGCAGCATCACACCATCCATGAACTGCTTCTCGTACCACTGGATCATATCAGCCGAACCCTTCATGTAGGTGTACGCCTGAACCAGAGCCCCATACAGAAGTACATCGGGGAACATCACCGAAAGC
>Ga0209535_1000880_pt1 | contig 20890 bp, 37 predicted proteins | sample LinPmetageLP28_FD_184041 | JGI IMG/M metagenome (GOLD analysis project Ga0209535, IMG submission 184041) | Marine viral communities from the Pacific Ocean - LP-28 (SPAdes) (version 2) | ecosystem: Environmental > Aquatic > Marine > Oceanic | place: Pacific Ocean | collected 2009-08-22
ATTGGGATTATTATTATTCTTTTCTGTTACTTTTGGTCAAGTGAATGATAAGAACTTTAAAGAATCTATAAATGGTGGGATGGCTGTTGTTGTAGTTACAGCAGAATGGCAAGAACAACCATTTGATGAAGATATTCTAAAAGGAGTAAAAGGATATCAGGATTGTAAAATAGTAAGAATAAAAAGTGAAGAAGCTCCAAAGGTTGTAAAGAAACTTAGGTTTAGAAACTTTCCATCTATGGCTCTATTCTATGATGGTTCTAAGAAAGAAACTTGGAAGGCTGATATGGATGGCGAGTTAGACATTGATATTAAAGACATAAAAGGTGCTATTGATGATGTATTAGCAGAGGACGTGTTCTAAGTCAAAATCTGTAAATATATTCACATATATCTAATTATTCACACATAAACATAATATTTATTATAGACTAACTGAAGATGAGGAGACTGTTGTGGAAACTAAAACAATAGAATCCCTTATCGGTGAGTATGGTTGGTTATTTATCGCGGGTGTTCTAACCCTGTTATTTCAAAGTACTATACAAGAAGCCGTTGATGGGATAATGGTTTTTTTAGGAAACGACTACAATGAAGATGATGTTGTAGAAGTAGATGGTTCACCAGGCCGTATCGTAAGAGTCGGTATGTGGAAAACTACATTCTTTATATATCATGTTGTAAAGGGGAAAATAGTTGGAGGTTCAAAATTAGTAGTGGCTAATTCTAAACTCAAAGATTTGAAAATAGAAAAACCATTACCAAATTTAGATTTGTCCAAATATGATACAGAGTAACAAAAGTTTACATATAGATCGGTAAATTATGTTACACAAGATAGAGTGCTTACGGGCACTCTTTTTTGTTTAAAATAACTTCCCCCCTAAATTCTTATATATCAACACATAAAATTATTTTTATTTATTTCTTGAATTTAGCATGCTTTGGTATGGTTATTGTAGTATATAGGTAGAATGAGTCATTAGGACAAATTCAAATGAATAAATAGGGAGGACTGAAATGTTCGAAACAATTAAAAGATTTTTCAAAAAACTAAATAAGAAGATAAAGAGTAACACAGGTAATTCATTAGCTGAATTTGCTGTTACTACTGCTATGATGGCTACATTGGCTACAACCGCTGCACCTAAGTTTGGTAATGTCGGTGCTGCTGCTAAAGAGAAAAAATCTATTGCTAATATAGATAAGATTTTAACCGTAGCTAATAACTACTACAACCAACAAGTATCTGAAGAAGGTAAGGGAAGATTTCCTGGACAATCAAAGTATGACCAACCAGTAGGTGGGATTGACTTATCAGACGGAGCATATACTGATGAAACTCTTGAAGCATATATTGAAACTATACTTGAACAGAAACAATCATATGAATCTGAATTAGGTGAGTTTGTTTATGTATTTTCAACATCAGCTGATGATGATGACGCTTTACAAGATGAATGGATGAACTTAGAAACATCTGTTGCTTTTAATTCAGGTGGAGCACTTGATTTCAAAAAAGACTTTGGTAATAAGGGTATTAAATCACCTTTTCAGGATGGTTCGTATGCTTACTTAGTAATACCAGGAAGTGGTAGTGGAACAGATGCTCAAGCACCTGCTCTTGTTGTAATAGACACAGAGAATCCAGGAATGTTATTTAAAACTTTAGTACCTTAATTTAATAATAGAAACAATAACCGGAAGGAAAAGAAAATGAAGAATGTACTCAAAAACACAAATAAAGGTTTCACTCTGATTGAACTTGTAATGGTCACAATCATATTGGGAATCCTAGCCGCTGTTGCTATACCTCGCTATCAACAAACTGTTGATAATGCAGAAGAGACAGCAGAAAAAACATTTGTAGATATGGTATGGGCAGGAGTAGAGCAAGAATCTTCTGAAAGAATAACTGAGTTTGGAACTGAAGCGTGGCCTTATAATCCACTAACAGTTATTGGTAGAAGCCGTAACATATCAGTTACATTGTTTGAAGGTATACCCGATGAAGATAATGAATGGCAATTTAGTGTAGATGCAGTTGGAACACCAGCAATCTTTCATCATAGAAGAAATGATGAAATCTACTACTACAAATACGATTCGCTGACTTTTGAATTAGACGAATTACCTACACTTTACACAAACGAATAATTAATGGGGGAATTAACAACAATTTCCCCTATTTATTATAAAGAGGTATTATGAGATTTAAACTCACAGATGATATTTTAGAACTTGTACTGGGTGGATTAATAATTGTTACTTTAGGGTTCGTATTTTTTAATAGTGACGAACCCACTAAAGTACAAAAAGAACCAGGTATTGATTCATTTTATGACTTCCCACTACAAGCATGGCAAACTACGGATTTAAAAGGTGGTGATTGTATAAAGATTAGATATATGGTTGATAAACCAAAAACTCGTTTGATTATGATAAACGCCGCAGGAAGCAGAGTACATATGCAACCAATCTCATTGAGCCCACGAAAGGGTGAAGATAGGATAGAAGTTTATGTGTGGAAACTATATCGTACAGAATGGACAGATAAAATATCACCTGGCGAATATCTTATTATAGTAGGAACAGACCACGATAGGAGACCATCCAAATCAAACTTATCACTAAAAGTAGATATATTATGAAAAAAGTCTTGACTTTTGTATTAATGATGATAGTGATAAGGGCGCAGGATGTCACTCGAGTATCTGAAATAAAATCATCTACATTCCTCGGTAAAGAATGTGATGATACTGAATACAGAAATTCCAATGGTTCACCCAATTGGAAAAATTATGGTGCTTGGTTAAGTGAATGTGACTCAATGCAGACAGTGCATTATGATGCTGTGTTTGCTTTAAGAGATAAAGAAAGACGAAAAGAAAAAGCAATACAAGATAGCCTTGAACAAATAGAAATAGCAAGTATGGATATAGACGCTGAATTAGATATGGATGCTATGTGGGATAATACGATATGGCAAGAGATAGAAGAAGTCGGTGAAACTATATATGGTGAAGTAGAACAAGTAACTTCAGTTGCTGGTGTTCGTGGTGCAGAAGCAGAAGATGAAGCATTGAATCATCTATATTATAGAAGAAGTATGCGTGGTATTGCTATGATAGACTTACAGAAAGCATATGGTAAGTTAATGAATACAAAGGATAGGTTAGAGAAATCAAATCCCAAACATCCAAAACTAAAGAAAATCAACGATTTACTTTCACAATTAAGAATTAAAATAAAAAACACTTAAACTAATCAAATTCTAACAATATTTTCCTTAATATTTTTTATTTTCTAACTATATATTGTACGAGTTAGGATAATTAAATTCTAATTAAAATGGAGATAGAAGTGAGATTAATTACTTTGATGTTAGTGGGCGTACTGGCCGCCCAAGATTCTTCTACTTTTAATGCAGTAGATTTAAGCCGGCAACCTGAAGCGATTGTACCATTTGAATTATCATATAAAGATTTTAGAGATAAGATTTATATATCATATGTTGGTGGTACAATAAATGTGGAATTTGATATTGATGAAGAAGGAAATGTTATTAATCCAATTATAATAGATACTTTTAATGTTTCTTTAAACGATGTTGTGTTAGACAAAGTTAGACAAAGTAAATATTATCCAGCAACGCAAAATGGTGTACCAGTAAAAGTAAAATATAGTTTACCAATTAAATTTAAATAATTTAAAAAAAAATTGTATTTGAGAATATATACATATATATATTAATGTATCAAATACGATACAAATGTTTTTTGACAATTTGAAAATTTGAAAAGTGCAGAGAGTAATTAACTCTGTATGGGATTGGTCGAATAATGAGTAGCTGATGAAGCTCATATGACAATCTAATGTGAGTTGTGGTGACTTGGAACTCTGCTAAATGTAGTAGAGGTGTAACGGTCCTCATAGACATATGACACATAATGTACTTTCAGAAACTAAACGTTGATTCGTTGACCTTTTTATGGGTAAGGGTAAAACCGAAATCCCATCTTGTGGCTGAATAATTTAGTCTCAGAGAGATAAGGCAATATCACAGACATTGTAGTCGCTCTAACGTAGAATTAACCATCTATTAGGAGAACCAGTATAACTTCTGGGTGATAGGTAAAGGGTAATAAAAATCTGAGCTGAAAGTTGTAGGTATTCAATAATCCTACATCCCCCTAATTTTCAATATTATATAAAAAGGGTTCAACCGATTTTTAGCTTCCACTTTCTTAAAGCTTAAAAAACTACAGAACCCTTTTTTATTTAAAGAAATCCCTTGACTCGTATTGCAATTCTTTTGTATATTTAAGTATAACAAAAGGAGTTAATATGATGTATTCAGAGTGTTGTTCAGAAATAGTTTATGATGATTACGATATATGTTCAGAGTGTTTAGAACATTGTGATGTCTACGAAGATGATGATGACGAGGATGAGCAGATGGAAAAGTTGCTTGAAATGAATCCAGAATTCGATCCAAAAAATAAATAAAGAAAAGACTTGACTTGTATGTGCATTTTACACTATATTAAGGTATGAGAAAAAGGGAAATAATGAAAGATACAAAACTTAAAAACTTCAATCCGATGGCTTTGAGAGAGAAATACTCTGCTAAGTCTGTAAGTAGTAAAACTAACTACTCTTCTTTTTGGTTAGATAATAATTGGGATAATAACTCTTCAATCTTTGATGACGAACCTGTAAAGAAGGGTGTTGATTTAATTGCTTTGGCTTCTTACCGAAGAGCTATCAGTAACTTTGTTTCCATTGTTACAGGCGAATCAGACATCAAAGTAACTTTCAAATCAAGCGGAGATAGTTATACTGATGGTAAAGCAGTTACTATCTCTTCTAAATTAGATGACAAATTATTTGATTCAACTGTTGGTTTGGCACTTCACGAAGGTAGTCATATTAAACTATCAGACTTCGATTTCCTAAAACAACTCTCCAATAACATTCCACAGGAATATATTAAGAGGGCTGAGGTTTTTGGTTGGGATGAGTATGATGTAAAAGAAAAACTTAAAAACTTATTGAACTATGTAGAAGATAGAAGAATTGATTATTTTGTCTTTTCAAATTCACCTGGTTATAAAGGTTATTATCATTCAATGTATGATAAGTATTTTCATTCAAAGATTATTGATAAGGCTTTAGCTACTGATGAATATACAGATAAAGATTGGGATTCATACATCTTCAGAATTATAAATCTCACTAATAAGAATTCTAACTTAGATGCTCTTCCAGGTTTAAGAGAAATCAAAAATCTTATCTTCAGAAATGTAAAAAGTTTAGAATCTACTTCAGATGCTTTTGGTGTCGCACTTAAAGTATTTCACATTCTATTAGATAATTTAGATGTACCGGCTTCTAATCAATCAGAAAATGGTGATGGTGAAGAGTCTGAAAATGGTGAAAATGTTGAAGGTGGTGAGGGTTCTGGTGGTGCTGGTGGTGATGAAGGTTCTGAAACAATCTCAGATGAAGAGTTTAATGAGTCTTTAGAAAATGGTGTTGGTGATTCAACTAAAGATTCTAAAAAAGTAGAACTATCAGATGCTCAGAAAAGACAACTTCAAAACGCCATTAAAAAGCAAGATAAGTTTATGAGTGGTGATATTCAGAAAAAGCAACTTACTAAAAAAGACAAAGCTCAGATGAAATCAGTAGAATCTGCTGGAATGAGTTATGTTGATATTTCAGGTCCTGCTGACAGATATAATGGTAAAAATACACCTACTAAAGTTTTAATGGTAAAGAAATTCAACAAAACTCTGGCTGAGTCTGATACAATTTCAATGATTCAATCTCCATCTTATAAGTGGGGTAATGATGAAAATAAAGAAGCTATCAACAAAGGCTTAGTGATGGGAACTATGTTAGGTAAAAAACTTCAGGTGCGTGGTGAGTCTCGTGAGACTAAGTGGTCTCGTTTAGATAGTGGTCGTATTGATAAGAGATTGGTTGCTGAACTTGGGTTTGGTAATGAGAGAGTTTTCAAAACTACTTTTATTGAATCTTATTCAGATGCTTTTCTTCATATTTCCATTGACGCTAGTGGTTCGATGGGTGGAGCTAAGTGGACAAATACTCAGACTTCTGTTGCCGCCATCGCTAAGGCTTGTTCAATGATTCAAAATGTTGATTTGGTTATTTCTTATAGAAGTACTCAAAATGTTGGTGGTAATCACAGATACAGAAATTCAAACTCAAATCCATTAATGTTGATTGCTTATGATTCCAGAGTTGATAAGATTTCAAAGATTAGAAATCTATTCTATCTACTTCGCCCATCAGGTACTACACCAGAAGGTTTGTGTTTTGAATCAATTCTGAAAGAAATTGAACCGGCTTCTAATGATAAAGAATCTTACTTCCTTAATTTTTCAGATGGAATGCCTATGTTTAGTAATGATGAAATTGACTACCACTATGATACTGCTATTGAACATACCGCTAAAATGGTTAAAGAAATTCGTAGTCGTGGTGTTAAGGTTCTTAGTTACTTTATTGGAGATTCTTATGATATGGATAGAAGCAGTTCTACTTTCAAAAAAATGTATGGTAAGGGCGCTGCTTTTGTTGATGTAACTTCAGTATTGGCTGTGGCTAAGACAATGAACAAATTATTTTTGGAGAAGAACTAATGAAAGAAAAAATCAAAAACCTAATAAGAGAGCATGTAAAAAATATGCGAAGAAGTTATTGGTGGTTAGGCGAAAACGAAGATGTGGTTAAAAAAATAATGAAAATAATTGAAGAAAAGGCTTGACTCGTATGGCATTTATAGAGTATATTAAGGTATGAGAAATGAGAGATTCACTAACAATTCAAATCAAATAAAAGGAAAAAAAGATATGAATAAATCTGTAATCGTAAAAGTAGAAATGTCAGGCAATCGTTATAATGCCTTTGACAAAGATGGTGTAAAATATACATCAGAAATGGGAACGGGCACTCGTAAGAGAGCTTATATGGCTGGTATGGCTTTGGAACGTAGGGTTGATAAGAATGGTAGAAATTTCTGGTGGAAAGTTCCAATGTCGGAATTTGAGTCTACTACGGCTCCTGTGATTGATGTTTCATCAATTGATATTCCTACAGAACACGCAGAAGTTTTGAACTTCATTCACAATTCTTATAACTTAAAGCCTGAAGGTTTGGTTATGAAAGAATTAAAGTGGAAGTATCTGATTCGTTCAGCCGTTAGAGGTAAGAACATTTTGATGACTGGTCCTGCTGGTTGTGGAAAAACTATGGCGGCTAAGTCATTGGTTAATTCGCTCGATAGGGCTGACTTCTATTTCAATTTAGGAGCGACACAAGATCCTCGTGCCACTTTGATTGGTAATACTCACTTTGATAAAAAGAAGGGTACTTACTTTTCTGAGGCACTTTTTGTAAAAGCGATTCAAACTCCAAACGCAGTTATTCTGCTGGATGAGTTGAGTCGGGCTCATCCTGATGCTTGGAATATTTTGATGACTGTCTTAGATAGTGGTCAGAGATATTTGAGACTTGATGAGGGTGAAGGTCAAGAAACCATTAATGTGGCTGATGGTGTTACTTTCGTTGCCACAGCGAATGTCGGTAATGAGTATACTTCTACCAGAGTTATGGATAAGGCTTTGATGGATAGATTCATTATTGTTGAGATGGATGTTTTAAACTCTGATGAAGAGCATGGCTTACTTAACTATATGTTTCCGCATGTTGATTCAGACTTATTAAAGTCTGTTGCTGAGATTGCTTCTCTAACTCGTAGTGAGTCAAAGTCTGAGGCTGGTAGGTTGTCTGCTGGAATCTCAACCAGAACTTCTGTTGAGATAGCTGGACTTCTCTTTGATGGATTCGGATTAGATGAGGCGGCTGAAGTAACTGTCTATCCTCAGTTTTCTGATGATGGTGGGCTTGAGTCTGAAAGAACATTCGTAAAGCAGCTTGTTCAAAAGTATGTTTCTGATGGTTCTTCTGATGACTTGTTCAATGAAGAAGAGGTTGAGAACGCTAACTAAGTTTCTCTCTGTGAATGTCTGCTCCTACTAAGAGGGGCGGACATCAAACGGGTGGCTGGTTTTAATTCCTTTCTCCGGCCACCCAATTTTTGTATCTGAAAGGTTTGAAAATTTTTGTAAATAAAAATAAACAGGAGTAAATATGGAACAAAGTAAAATAGGTGATTTTGAAAACTTTATAATTATGGCAACTAAAACATCAGGACTATCCACAAGTTATAGTACATTTTTAGATTATAAAACAGTAAGAACATTTTTAAAGAAAATAGCGTCTACGCCCGACAATGACACTTTTTTGTATGAGAAAACTATTTATAATAAGAAGATTACATCTGCGGATGCTAATAATATCTTAACTAAATTAGATAGAAATGTTTTTGATAGTAGATTAAAGTTATTAGCTACGCAACTAAATTTAAGATTACGATAAGGGAGAAAGCTAATGGCTAAAAAACCAGCATCATTTGAGTACAATGGTACTCTAGTAAAAGTTTTAGATGGAGATACAATCGATTGTTATATTGATTTGGGTTTTGATTTAAAGATTAAAAAACGAATTAGATATATGGGTATTGATACTTGGGAAAGTAGAACCAGAGACTTAGATGAGAAAGCTAAAGGTTTATTAGCTAAAGCTCGCAATAAAGAATTATTAGAAGCTGGCGTATTTAAGATTGTATCCCACGGCACAGGTAAATTCGGTAGAGTATTAGGCGAAATATTTGTATCACCGGAAGCAGTAGGTCACGAAATATCAGAAGCTATAGATAGAAGTTCTGATGGACTGGTAAGTATAAATGATATTCTAATTGAAGAAGGTCATGCTTATGAATATACAGGTGGTAAGAAGAAAGACTTTAAAGCTGAGATAGCAAAAGAGAAAGCAGCTAGGAAAGAAGATTTAGTTGATAAGCCAGCTGAAGAAAATCAAGAATAACATAACTCAGGAGGTTATATGAGTAAGAAAGAAAGTAAAGGTCAGTGGCGCCACTATAAAAAGTGGACATCTGATATGGGATATTCATTTTTAGCTAAAGACAAAGCTGATGCTGAATCTTATCTAAAGATGATGGGGCATTTAGGTTCACTTAAAAAATTAAAGGTTGTCGATGGAGCACTTTAATTCAATGAGAGATTCAGATGATGCTATTGGAACATACAGCCAAGATCTTACAAACATAAAAGAAGCTATAGCTGAATTAGCTAATGTGGTTTCTGATATTAAATCTCAATTAAACGTAGTTACTGAAAAGGTAAGTAACTCAAATCAATTGGTTTTAGATTTACCTAATGTAACAACAACTTTAGACTATCACGAAGAAGAACAATGAAAAAAGAACGTAAGAGATTTAAAGTTGTAAAGACAATAACTACTGTAAACGGAACTCTATATGCAAAAGAAGCTGTTTTTATTGAGAACATAGAAGAGAACGGCGATTATAGAGTTAAAGACACTATGGGTAGAATTTGGTATGTCGATAAAGAGAACTTAAAATAAAATAATAATATTTAGCTCCTTATATATTTATTACTATATAGGAGAATTTTTATGGAAAGTAAAAAAACCTTAGACGCTTGTGATTGTAATTGCAAAGTAAAGGAAGTTAAAAAGAAGCCAGATTTACCAACTGGTCCAGATTTATATTTGGGCGGAGATGGTTTACCAGATTGGATGCAGTTTAGCATTACAATTGGTATGTTTGCTATACTATATTGGGTTTTACATTTATTATTCCACCCTACATTGGCATTAGATGAAGTACATAGAGATCTATTGAACATACTATTAGGTACATTTATTGCTACCTTTGGTAAGACAATAGACTTTTGGTTTAGGCATTCTAAAAAGAAGGAGAAATAATAATGTTAGTTGAATTTGATGATATTATAGAAGTAGTATTACACCACGAAGGTGGATATGTAAACGATCCTGACGATCCAGGCGGAGAGACTAATTTTGGAGTAGCTAAGCGTAGTCATCCCGATGTGGATATTGCCAACTTAACAAAAGATGGTGCTAAAGAAATCTATAAAGAACACTATTGGGATAAGAACAAAGTAGAATCCCTCTCAGAAGAATTAAGACATATATATTTTGATATGTGTGTAAACCAAGGTAGAGGCAGAGCCGTTAAGATTCTACAACGTGCTGCAAATGCAAAAGGAGCTGGACTTAAAGTAGATGGTGGAATGGGCCCGATGACTATAGCCGCTATGGATGGAGTTGAGTTAGATAGAGTTAGAGCTTACAGAATTAAATACTATGCTGATTTAGTTACTCGTAAACCAGACTTAGAAAAGTTCTACTTTGGTTGGTTTAGAAGAGGATTAGAAGTATAAAAAAATAATACAGTTTTATTAGATTACACGATATATATTATAGAAGTTATTGACATCGCTCAAATGAGGATGTTAATGTTTGACTAAAAGTAAACAACAATAGGAGAAACCTAATGACTAAAGTAATAGTACGCAATCCATTCCCTGTAATCGACAGGGATTCTTTTTTAACACCATTTGATAAAATGTTCGACCAAATTGTCGAATCATCTTTTCCCGATGTAACAAAATCGGTTGGAGTTAAACCATTTCAAGGAACAGCATATCCAAAAGTAAATGTATATGAATACGATGATAAGATTGGAATCATATCAGAGATTCCTGGTTTAGATAAAAAGCAGCTCAATGTAGAAGTTGAAGAGGGCATATTAACCATTAGTGGCGATAAGCACGGAATCGATGGTGAAGATGGCGCTAAAGTACTTCGTAGAGAGTTAAAAGCATCTTCATTCAAACGTTCATTTGAACTTGGTGATTTATTAGATGGAGAAAACATTTCAGCTAATTTTAAAGATGGAATTCTCTCTGTTTCTATTCCTAAAATAGAACCAAAAAAGCCGACAAAACACAGCGTCAAAATAAAATAGATGAAAAAGCGCATCAATGTAAATGATGATGTGTTCGTAATTCTTGGAACAGTGTCGGTAAATAAAGGTTATACGCCAGATAAACTCAAAAGTATGTGGAGATTAGCCGATGCTGTTCTTAGGAACAACAACGATTATTATATATGCATGAAGTGTGTGAATGCTGAATTTGAAGATATAAATTAGGTTTTCAATATTTATTATAAATAAATAGGAGAAACTCGTGTTTGAACAATCTAAATCGTTTAATAAGTTAGTGGGATTTTCAGCTCTATCAATAGCTGGAAGCGCTGCTTTCTTTTCAGTATTTGGCTTATCAAAGTTATTTGCTGGAGCACAATTTGCCGTTATTATAATGGCTGGTTCATTGGAGTTCGGTAAGTTAGTAGCTGCTTCCTTTTTATATAGGTATTGGGATAAAATAAATGTAGCCCATAGAACCTATATGACAATAGCTACAGTTACTCTCGTATTAATCACATCCGCCGGTATATTTGGATTTCTGTCCAACGCATACCAAGGTGCTACAGTAGGTTTTGAGAAAGAATCTACTGCTTTAATTTATAAACAAGACAGACTAGACCAGTTAGAAGAAGATAAGGTATACTTAAAAGAGGAGTTAGATGCTGCTGTAAAAGAACTACCTGAAAACTATCGTACTGCTCGTAGAAAACTAAGAGAAGAATATCAACCTCAAATATCTAAAATGAATAATGACATTATTGTACTCAAAGGCGAGATTGGAGATTTGAAAATAGCATTAGTCGAAACTGGCGTAGAGGTAGGGCCTGCTATATACTTAGCTCGTATTTTTGAAACCGATGTAGATAGTGTGGTTAAATTCTTTATCTTTGTTCTTATCTTTGTATTCGATCCAATGGCAGTTTTATTTGTAATAAGTTACAATGTAACTCTGTTAGATGAAGAAGAGGAAGAGCCTACCAAAAAGAAAGAAAAAAATAAAAAGTGGTGGGAAGTATATGGAGAAAAAGCTGAAAGAAAAAAGAAAGAATGGAAAGACAACATAAAATCTACAGTTAGTAATGATGAAAGATTCAATGCAAAAGAAGAACCAATTGAATTAGAGGCTGACTCTGAGGATATTGCATCAATAGAAGGATCTAAAGAAGATTTAGAAGCTAACTTAGTTGATTCACAAACTGGAGAGAGATTAGAAAAGGGTGGATTTAGTAGAAAAATAAGATAAAAAAGTCTTGACTTGTATTAGATTTTCTTATTATATTTAGGTATAATATAGGGAAATAATAAATGAATAATGAAAATAAAGTAATATATGATTCTTCGATAAGTAAATTATTGGAGAACATTAAAGTGGATTACTCTAAATTTATGAGCAATCCGGAAATGGTTGAAAACTTCAACAACGGAGTTTCTGTTAAACCTGGTAGAAAGTTTGACAAAGTTATGCATGGTTCTTCAGTATGGGGATTCATCGCTAAAACGGATGGTGTATTAAAAGATATACCTTACTTTGTCGGAGATGTATTTAAAGCGGCTAGTTGGAGAGCACCAGCTAAACACGTTAGAGGTACTATCTTTTCTTCTGAAACCAATTGGTTTAGTTGGACAGGACCGAGGTATTTATAGTGAATAAGTGGGTTGAATTTAACAAAAAACAATTTGGAAGTAGAATTGTTGCTTTGGAAAATATAATCAAAACACAGGTGAGAGCTAGTGGTAAATCGGATGAGTTTACTTCTGATATGTTAATGGCGATAAAGTCTGGTAGAAAGATTACCTATAAGATGCAAAATGCTATTGATAATATTATCAAACGTAATTCTCCTGAGGAGATGACTAAAAGAGTTCAATGGGTTGAATCAGTAGTTCCTAAAATGCTAATGGTTAATAATTTGATAGGAGATACTGATTGGTCTGATGGGTATAAACGTAGTAAAGAATACTTTTTAGGAAGTGTTATGAAACAGGCTACGAGTAATATGAGACTATCTAAAAAACAAATGGATGCTGTAAATGGAATTTACAAACAGGCTATAAATAACATTAAAAAAAATAAAAATAAGTCTTGACTTGTATTTATTTATTTCGTAACTTGTAGTATGAATAAGGAGACAAATATGATTACTTTAGGAAAAGCTGTAACTGCTGTAATAGCGGTGACAATAGTTAATGGTTTTTTCTCGACTTCAATGTTTGGTGAATACAAACAGATGTATTCAGATAAAATAGAAAAATTAGAGTCAGAAAATAAAGTATTAAGAAACGAACTATCGCATTATGATGAATATGGTATTGTAGTAGATGTAACAATGTATCAACCTAATACTATTCAATGTGATGATACGCCAGATATTACTGCTGATGGAACTAAGATTCGTATCAGTAAAGCATCTAACTATAAGTTTGTTGCGCTATCTCGTAACCTACTCAAACGATGGGGTGGGCCTTTTGACTATGGTGATTTTATATTACTCAAAGGTGCTGACAAAAAAAGTGGTGTATATCAAGTAAGAGATACTATGAATCCTAAATGGGTAAATGTAGTAGATATTTTAGAATCAGAGCATGTAGAACCTTACAAATATACAGATGCTCATATATTTAAGTTAAACTGGTTAAACAAAGAAAAGGAAATAATAAATGGTTAAAAGTACATTTGAAAAAAATGGTGGTTACTTCATCGATGGAGTAGCATATATGGATTGTAAAGTTACAGGTGAACCTGTCGCTAATGTAGGTGAAGATGCAGTATCCGTAATAGGCAGTAGGGCTGTGATGGGTATGGTAGGAATGCCAGACGAACCTAAACAAAAAGTATCTACAGGTCGTCCTGCTGGATGGCACTTTATGAATGAGTTCGTAGATAAAGATGGTAATGTATTTCACAAAGGTAAAGAACAACCTAAGTTGTTTGGTACTCTTAAACCTACTAAGGTTAAACCACCTAAGAAGAAAGCTAAACGTAGGTCTAAGGATGAGATACTTATAGCTAGAGCAAAAGAAAAGAAAGCGGCTCTGAAAAAAGCTGTAGCGAAACAGAAAGACTTCTTAAACCACAAATTTGGGGGTTAAATGGTAAATAAAATGGCAGGCGTAGCTTTGGATAGGGATTACTTTAAGAAGAAAGGTAATCCCAAAGCAAAAAAAGGTCCCGAACTAACTGAGTGTTGTGGGGAGGATATGGATCACGATGGATTGAATGTAAACAATAAAAAAGATTGGGAACTAATTGAAGATTACATCGAAAGGAATCTGCTAGAGTATTCTTCTACAGAATCAATAACTCCATTGTCCTGTGAAAAGTGTGGTAGGTTTCTAAAATACCAATCAAAGATAAAAGATCCTAAAGGTAAAAACGGATGGTTTCAGTAATGCGTGAATTAACAAATTGTTTTAAAAAAGAAAATCCATTAATACAAAAGAAATTAAGAGAGGTGTCAGTTGAAGAAGGATTGGAAATCGCAAAAGAATTATTTCAGATACTTAACAAAAGAAAAGACGGCATTGGGTTGGCAGCTAATCAAGTGGGAATTGATGCACAAGTGGCCGTTGTCAATGTTCGTGAACCTTTGGTACTCATCAATCCGAAGATTGTATCGAAGGAAACTGAGATTCCTTTTTATGAGGGTTGTCTATCTTTCCCTGGCAAAGGAGTACACACCAAACGATACGAAACAGTAGAAGTAAAAACTGCTCAAATAGAAGGTAGTTGGATATTTAGTGGCGTAGATAGTGGAGAATCAGCTAAAGGCGTTTGGGAAGATAGTGAAGTTGCTAATGACATAGCAGTTAGAACTTTAGAAGCTGTTTGTATCCAACACGAAATAGACCATCTAAATGGCGTAAGGATTATGGATAGAGTGAGAAATACTACTGTGATAGTTGAAAAGAAGATAGGTAGAAACCATCTCGTTACAATTAAAAAGGGCGATGCTGTGAAAGTTTTGAAATATAAAAAAGCACAGAAGTTTTTAAATGATGGTTGGAATATTGCATAGAAAAATAATAAGACCACTATTACAGGAGATTTATCAACCTGATGGTTGGAAGATGCTAACCTGTTGTATGTTATTAAACCTAACTAATAGAAAACAGGTGGATACAATCAGAGATGAGTTGTTTAGTAAATATCCAACACCAAAAGATATGATGAATGCTAATCAATCAGAGTTAGCTGAGTTGTTGAAACCATTAGGATTGTATAATAGGCGAGCCAAATCATTAAAGAAGATGAGTGAAGGTTATGTCAAAGGATTTAAATCTGTCGATGAGTTATATGGTATAGGACAATATGCTAAAGACTCGTGGGAGATATTTCAGAATAATAATAGAAACGTAAATCCAACAGATAAAGTTTTGTTGGCATACTTGGATATGGAAATGTAATGAACAAATGGAATGAAGTAGAAAAGAAAAAGAAAATGACAACAGATGCTGATATACAATGGTTATATATTAAAACTACTTTGTTTGTATTAGCCGCTATAGCATATTTTTATTTTATTATAATGGGCTGGACATTATGAGTAAAAAGTATTCCGATGCTGGGAAAGGTGATAAGAGCAGAGTAACAGATAAAAAAAAGTATGCTGACAATTGGGAAAAGATTTTTAGTAAAAAGAAAAAGAGAAAAAAAGATGAATAGAATAAAATTATATTGGAGCATAATTTCTCCAAATTTATATTTAGGTGCTTTAGGATTGTTAATATTTATAGGTACAGGCTTAGTTCTTAGTATACCACTATGGTTACTTTGGAATTGGTTGATGCCTTATATATTTGGATTGCCAACATTAAACATAATACAGATGTTTGGATTATCAATATTAATTACGTTATTATCACCAAAAGAAATTAAGTTTGGTAATAAAGCTACTGTAAATATTAAAGATACGACAAATGATATTAATGATAAATTGGAAAAAGTATTGCAAGATATTACTACACAATTTAAAGCTTAGTGTCTATTTATATCAGAACCATTGGAGAATGATTTATGTTGGATATTGACTGGGTATTAAATAGCTTAAAAGAAGCTAGAGATGAAGAGAATTGGGATTTAATAAAAGAAATCATAGCCTATATAGAAAGTCGTGATGACTTTGATGATGAGGAAGATTGGGCAGAAAATATTTAAATATGGGGCTGTCTTTGGAAATCGACAGGTGTTATTTGAAAATAGAGTGCAACAGAGATTGAGTATGTCTCGTAACAAAAGACTCACCAAACCTAAATGGCGATGATTCGCTTGAAGGGTTGGTAATTGATTGGAACGCAGCTGAGTATGATAGAACATATACTACTGCTAATGTTCTTCCAATTAGCCAACCAACTTACGCTTACGCTTAAAGTTACTGAGTTGTCTAACACTCGGTCATAAAATAAGTTAGACAAACAACTCTCGCATATGAGTATAAAGATGCACGGAGCTATCCAAAAAAATAGTCGGTGGTTTGTAGGTCACTTCTCGGAGGGTAGTAACCTAATAAGTTGTGAATGACTCTTTTGATAAAACAGACTGGACAGGGGTTCGATTCCCCTCAGCTCCACAAAATTAAAATAGGAGACTAAAGTGAAAAAAGCAATATATTTTACCGCTACTTGGTGTGGCCCTTGTCAATCTTTCAAACCTATAATGGCTGAAGTAATGAATGAAGGTCATTCTGTTAGAATACTCGACATAGATAAGAATGAAGAATTGGCTAGAGAATACAATGTTAAATCAGTTCCAACTACTGTAATTGAAAAGGATGGGGTAGAGGTACACAGAATCGTAGGTGGTCGTTCTAAAAGTGAAATGATAGCTCATCTAAGTTAAATGTCAAGTATATTATTACCACCAGCAATAGCAGCTAAAGGTTTTATAGATGTATCTATACCAATATCCGCAGGTTCGGGTGTAGCAGCTGCTGGCTATCCTGGCGTAATTGCTCCTGTAACTGCTAATTTGGTATTAGCTATAGCGAGTATAACCGCCATACAAACTGCTTTATTACCTACTGGTGCAATAGCACCGCCATCAAAAATTGGAGTAAATATAACTGGCGCTGCGCTTGGACAGATTACAGCAATTCAAACTGCTATCGCAGCAAATGTTACTGCCGCTGCTGTACCAGCAACTGTAGCAGCTGGTATTGTTATTCCAGCGGGCGCTACGGCAATAACTGGCGCCTTAAATGTTCTATCAGCATTTATACAAACAGGATTAATACTACCACAACAAATATAATCTTTTTTGACAGTAACAGGTTTTTATATTATATATATAATTGTGATATGAAATCACATCCCATTAAGGGAAAAAAATAAACAGAATATAACACCTTCAAGGAGGTACAACAATGAAGTACAATTTAAATTCAATAAAAGCTCCTACTCAATTCGGAGTAGACTTTCCAACTTTAAAGCTAGTAAAATTATCAGAAGTAGATTCTTCTGCTCTCAATAGGTTTAAAAAATCTAAACATATTGATGGTATGGTGGATGCTATTTTAGAACACGGGTTCTGTGATGTTTTAAAAGTATTACCAAAAAAAGATGGAGAGGAAAAGCACGAAATAGTAGAAGCAGATCATAGAAGGGGTTCTCTATGGAAAATAGCATTTGAGAATATGTCCGATGATATGATAGTACCAATCGCTATTTTAGATTGGAAAAGTTCACATGATACTGAGGAAGTCTTAGCTACAATAACATCTTTAAATAATAATTCACTACCGTGGAAATTATTTGACTATTGTAAAGCCTTTTCACATCCATCTTTAAAAGGTAAAACTTCTAAAGCAATATTCGATTCATATGTAGAAGTATTCAATAGGATGAAAGAATTAGGACAAGCAAGAAGAGTGATTCTTACAAATGGTCAAGTTGCTCAAATCTATACAAGTGAATTTTCTGGCTTTGAAGATATGTACAAAGGAAGATTCCAAATTGATATAGATAGAGAAGAGTATACAAAAGCTATGTTAGATAGAATACCTACTTTGATTACAAAGCTTGGTAAAAAGAATTTTCCAGGCGCTTTTCTAAGAAGATACTTATTTTTACTTGGAGACAAATGTGGTACACCAGGTGGTGTTACGAGTAGAGATTGGTGGAAAGGTAATAAAGATAGTTTTGCAAAATGGGAAACTTTTTTTGGAAAAACTATAGCTGCTATTACAAAACACATAGCTAATGATTATGATGATAATGGTACGTTAAAAACACCAGAAGATAAACTATTACCAACGCATGAAAAAGCAATAAATGCTTGGTTTGAAAAAATATCTTAAAATAGTAAAATATATTTGTATTTGAAGATGTAAATATATATATATTATTGCGGGTGAAGTGTTATAGGAAACACACTTCGATTCCATCGAAGAGATGTAGGTTCGACTCCCACCACCCGCTCAAAATTTTGGCCAGCGTGGCTACTTAACAATTGAAAATTAAATAAAGAGAGTATAGTATGGGATTCGGAGATTTCTTTGACGAACCAAAATTCGATTTTAATAAAGAAAAAAAGACATTCGTAGATAATCTAAATCTACTTAAAACAATGTCGGTTCAAGAACAAACATTATATAAAAAGTGGCAAGAATTTAATGCTGATGTATATTCAATGACTCAGAAAGCATCTAAATTTAAGAGAATTAATAATTCCCTTTGGATGCCAAAAGACATTAACAATAAAGAACAAACCATAAAAGAGATAGAAGCATTAGAACCTTATGTTGAAATGTTAGAACAGGGCAATTCTAAGGATAATGAGACGTGGACATTGGTTCGTAGGTTGATTCATAGTATGGAGTTTACTGCCAATCCAGGCAGAAACATTAAGTTCTTTGTTAAAGATAAAGTAACCAATAAACTATTGGGTGTTATATGTTTGGGTTCTGATGTAACTTCGTTAGGAGCTAGAGATAAGTTCATAGGTTGGTCTTTAGATAATAAATTTAAAGATGGTAAATTAAAACATACTGCTATTGGCACAACCATATGTTGTTCTCAACCATTAGGATTTAATTTCTTAGGTGGTAAGTTAGTAGCCGCTTTAGTTACATCATCTGTAATTAGAGATGCTTGGAAGAAGTTATATGGACAAACCTTAGTTGGTTTATCTACTACAGCATTGTATGGAATTCATTCTATGTACAACTCAATTCCACATTGGAAAACTATGGGTAAGTCAGTAGGTAGAATATCTTTGAAGCCGGATGATTCTACTTACGATGTATGGCACGATTGGGTAAGAGAAAATATGTCAGAAGATTATTTAAAAGCTACCACTCAAAAAGAGGGTGTAGCAGGTCCTCCAACTGGCGTAAAACAAAAAACAATTAATATGATATTTAAAGCAGTTGGTATTAAACCATCTGAATATCAACACGGATTCCAACGTGGTATTTATTATGCCGATATGTATGAGAATGGTAATCAGTTTTTGCGTGGGGAGATAGAAGAGAGTGATTTGAAAATGAAACCTAAGTACAATGATGATAGTGACTACATAATGAATTGGTGGAAACCTAAAGCTATCAGAAGATATAGTAAGTTATATGATGAGGGTAGGCTAAAGCCTGAGAAACTTTTCTATGGAGACATTGTAGGTAAAAGTTGGGAAGAAGTAAAAGAACAATATTTAGGAGAAATTGGAAGATAAGTCTTGACTTGTATTAAAATATTGTGTATATTAAGGTATGAATAAAACACCACAAAAACACTTTTGGAAAAACGCTATTGTTTTCGTAAATGGTAAACAAGGAAAGATTACCAACTGGGCAAAGAATAAGTTTTTCATTCAATTTTCTAAAACTTCTAATTGGGTAAATGCTGGACACATAGTATGGAACTAAATAAAAATAATTTAATTACAGAAAAAGATGTATTCAATATGGTTGATAATAAATTTATAGCTAATATGTCTCCTATCGATTGGGGTAAGACTATGGCTATCGCCAATGAATACATATGTAGAGATTTAATGACTTCTTTAGGTGGTACGAAAGTTATACATACCGATGAATGTGTTGAGGGTAGCGAAGGTGGTATGCTATTAGAGAGGTTAAACATAGATACTTCAAACAATGGTTCAGGCTTTGATACTATTGTTCTATCTAATGGTAAAAGAATTCAATGTAAACTCAGACAGGTAAAGGGTAAGACGCCTTATAGTACACAAACCCACTTTGATAATACTCGTAGAACTACAGGTCAGAATAAAGGTACTGCAGGTGGTGGTGCAAATGGTCATGTTAGATATGGTAGTGGTGAGTTTGATTATGTTTTAGTTTCATTAATAGAAAGTTATAAAGACAAATCTGTAAGAACAGATTTAAACAAATGGAATTTTTCTTTCATTCCGATTTCTGATTTAGTAGATCCTACGATGCCAGAGTTTTGTTTATCACATATACCAGCGTCTGTATTAGAAAAGAATAAATTAGAATCTGATAAAGATTGGGAAGATAGATTTAAGGAAGTCTAATGAACATATTTGATTTTGCAAAAGAATCGGATTCCGATAAGGAATATCCGTATAAAATATTAGTATATCCTAACATCACCTATATGCGTGATTTAGAAAAAGATTCTTATGTTGTAGTCTTGCGTAATGTAATTAAAGAATTAAATAAAATTCGTAATGATATTCATTGGACAATTTTATCTCCTGGTGATATTAAGAGTTTAACATTTGAGAACACTACACAAATACCAATCAACTTACCATCTTATCCAAATGCTATGAGATGCCATTTTAATTATAACGAAATCAAAGCTAACCTTAGATGGAAAGAAACTGATTTCGATGTGGTATATTCTCATTTGCCAGAACATACTTTGAATATAACTAACCTATTAGAAAATGATACTAACATCACACCTAAATATGTTGGTTATTGTCATTGGTATGAGGTAGATGAAAACACTAACTATAGTAAGCGTATGCTTATGGAC
>Ga0209535_1000882_pt1 | contig 20842 bp, 9 predicted proteins | sample LinPmetageLP28_FD_184041 | JGI IMG/M metagenome (GOLD analysis project Ga0209535, IMG submission 184041) | Marine viral communities from the Pacific Ocean - LP-28 (SPAdes) (version 2) | ecosystem: Environmental > Aquatic > Marine > Oceanic | place: Pacific Ocean | collected 2009-08-22
TCTCTGTAGCTCATAATAGTTGTGTTCCTTTGTTTTTGGTTTCCAATGCTTTGAGTTTGGTAGTTTGTAATACTTGTGCATAGTGTTTAGCTGTAGTTGCTATGCTCTTATGGTTTAATAGTGCTGAAACGACTGCTATATCACCAGTGTTTTCTAACATTCTAGTAGCAAAGTGATGCCTCATATCTCTCATTTGAACCTTTTTACCTAGTCCAGTATTAGTTCTTAGTTCATCCCAAAAAAACCTAAAGTTTACTCTATGGTTTTCAATGTTTGCTGGTGATGGGAATAACCACTTAGTTTCACCAGTAAGTTTAAACAGATTCTTTAAGGATTTCATAGCAGGTGGGCCTAACTGTATGGTCTTTCTGCCAGTCTTTGTTGGTATGTTAAACATCTGTGAACTTGCAAAGTCTACATCTGTCCATGCTCTAGAATATATCTCTGATGGTCTGCAACCTGTGGCCACTAACATAGAAATAAAGTAACACTCTATAGGTTTGCTCTCTAACTTCTGGTTTAAGAATTTTGCAACCTTAGCAATAACTGTATCAGTCATATGAAACTGCCTAGGCTCACTTGGAAACTGGGCAATGCCAGTAGCAGGGTTTGTAACTAGTCCAGTCTTTTTGGTATTCTTCACACACCATGCAAAGAACTTATGTGTATACACTTTGACATGGTTCGCCTGTGCTGGTGTATCCTCATACTTAACTTTCATTATTTCAATATCAGATGGATCAACATCCTTTAGTCTAAGTTTACCTATGGATGGCTGTATGTATCCTCGATGCATGAAAATCTCTTTCTCTTTAGATTTCTTTGCAGGTAGGGTTTTGATATATAACTCTGAATACTCGGTTACAGTACCAGCTTTAATGTCAGCTCGTTTATCTTCATGGGGATCGTGGCCGGAGGCTACTAGTCCAGCTAACCTCTTTGCCTCGGACCTTGCTTTAACAGTTAATAGATTTGGATACTTGCCGATAAAGAAATTTCTGCTCTGTTTTTTAATTAGAGTTCTATAGTTGTAGTACCAGCTCTTAGAACCAGTTGGGCTCATTCTCACAAATAATCCAGTAACCTGTGTGTCCCACAATACTGTATGGTTCTCTCTAGCGGTTTGATTTGGCCTTGGTGATCGCTTAGATGCTGTCATCTTATCAACCAAAGTATTGGTAATTGCCAATTTATTGGAATTGTATCGATTAACCACCATATTATTACAAACCCCACCCTCTTAAAATTTGAGGGTATGCCTTTGTATAAACCCCCCTATATCTCTGTGTAGCAAATATGTAGCAAAATGTTTGAACCACAGGCAACTGGACCATGTTAGTAATACTAGCAATAACCCCATATATACTGCGGTGTTCAAGCTCTGTTCTCATACCTAGGATACTACAGGCAACTGTGCTCAACTGTCAAACCAATTATTGGTAATGTTCTGTTTGTATGTAATTTTTGTTGTATACAGTGGCTTATAAGACACACTTATTTTCTGTGTAGCAATTATGTAGCATGGCTAACCAAGGCCTAGACTCAAATACTAAAGCTAAAACACCATTAATCATTAACCGACTTGAATTAAGTTATTGATTGTATTCAACAATTAGATTGACCAACTATGGTTATCTTAACAGACAAGATGCTAAGTGGATGCTCTCTGCTACATGGACATATAACAAACATTCTAAGGACCTAAACTTGCACAAAGGATTCTAACTTTAGCAAAGTAATATGGAGGATTCATCTGGAGCAACTTCGACTCTACCATAGCTTAGAATTAGAAAAACCCGTACCCGTCATCAAGAAGTAGGACCCGTAGATGGTACCAAACCAAATAGAAAGTTAACACCCCCCGGCACCCCCGGAAATATATAAAAAGGAACCTAACTATTGTTATGTAAATAAACATCTAGACACTTAGTGCTAGTGAATAGTTTATCTGATATAATATATCTGTTTTCAAGGAGGTGGGTTGGTGGTGCTACTCGCCTCCAGAAAAATTATATAAAAAATATTCCAAACCAAACATACTACTCCCATAAAGTCCCACGGACATTGGCCCACGAATTAAGAGTAATCTTTACTCCGAATTGTTATCGTTTGTATTCTTAAAAGAAAATGGCTACTGGCACGGGGATCATGGCCACCGGATATTTTCAAAATAACATCTAGAGTAAATATGAGTAATATGGGGGTCTTTTATACAGGCCAAATACTTTGTGAAAACGGAGCTTAACGGAACAATCGGCACATTCTACTAAGCATAACTAACTGAATAAAAGCTGGTTAGTGGCTAACAAAGGTAGGTACAGCAACAATCACCTAAGCAACTAAGGACAAATACAAAAACTAGCAATTCATATTATATGTACATGTTGTTCCGGTGTATTCCTGTACACCAGTTTAGGGTCCAATACTTAGTGCTTAGTAAACTTGAATTATACTATTGATATGCCTAATGTTTTTGACGACTAACCATTATTTATTTGGTTAGCTCTGGTTAAGTTGTCTAAGTCTTTTATTGTTTCTAGGTTTCTTACTTGGTTATTGTCCACCCAGATATGCCTATTTGGAAATTCAAATACAGGCTCCATATAAAAACTTGCCATATCTTTTGGTGTTACATTCATCCAGCTATCGAGTTCACCAAAGGCCCATATAGTTGGCCTACTATCACCCCAATTAATTTGCTTAACTTTACAAGCTCCATTCTTTCGTAACCATTCTATTAATGAGTTGGTGTTTATCTTGATGCCGATATCTTTTAAGGCTTTCTCAAGGTGTTGTGGTGAAACTAAAGCGGTCCTATCTGTAAATGGAAAGCTGTTACTTTCAAACAATGTATCTAATTGTTGATGCACAGGGTTACTGGTCTTTTCAACTAGATCGTAAAAGTATTTAGTTTTTGGTGGTGGTGCATCTGGATCAAATCCTGCAAGGTCTACCCCCATTAAATAATCATACACCATGGCATAACCATCTTTCTCAAACCATTCATACAGCTTTAAGTAATGGTCCTTGGATTTAGCCATGGCCTCTACTTGCCATACAAAAAATCTTCTTGATGTTGGTGTTAAGGTTATAGGTGTGGGGTTATTAGAAAATAACATTAAGTTTATAAAGTTTGGGAGTTCAAATTCTTTGTCATTCTTAGTGTTTATTGGAATAAAATCTTCTGTAATTAAATACTTCCATTTATCCATGCTGGTAGTTCTATCTTCATAGTTACCTTTGATGGCTATTTCTTCTGCACAAATTAAAAGTTTGTTTTGTGCCCATCCATTAAACTGACTAGTTATCTGATGCTGTTGCACTTGGGAGCAATATGCTTGGCCAATACAGTATCTTAATATTTTGTATAAGGTTGTTTTGCCTACTCCCTCTGCAGGTGAGAACAATAAAATTGCACTCTTCATTTTCCTGCCAAGGTTCTGTACACAATGAGCCATCCAAGTAATTAGGAACTTTGCATTTAATTCATCTGGAATTAGGTAAGCAACATGCTCTAGAAATGGTTCAACATCACCCGGTATTCTTCTGGCTTTGGTTTCAATATAATCATTGAGGTATCGTACTCCATTTCTTTCAAATACTTGGTCTTTAACCTTTGGATCAAAGGTAATTCTTTGAGCTCTTAAACTGTCTGGGTTTGTATGGAATGTATTTGAGAACCTCATTTGATTTGTGATTGGTGCCATCACATTGTTGTAACCCTTTTCAGAATAGAACTTCTGAAATGTTAAATCATAAAACCGTTCTAGCTCTTCTATGTATGCAAACTGCCTAGACTGTTCTTCTTCTGCAGGTACATATTCTTGTCTATTTTCAACAAGTGATAGTAGTTGTTGGTACCGTTCTTTTGTTTTCTCTGGATGCTTTCCATAGACTACACCTGTGTTACTTTCCATATAACCATTTTCATTGGTAAGGTCTGCTACATCCCACTTATCTGGAAACCCAGTAGTATCTATAATGGAAACTTTACCACCAAACTTAGCTACAGTTTCAGCTACATAATTCATACAGGTTCTGCCTGAATCATCATTATCTGGAAACAAAATAAATTCTTTAATACCTAAACCCTTAAGCCTGTTCCAGTCTGCCTTGTCCACACTAAGTGAACCAAAGGACCATGAAACATGGATGTCTTTACTACCACTATTAAGAATAATTGAACTTGCTATGGCCATCCGTTCTCCCTCATGAATGTAGCATGTATCATAAGCTAAACTTTCTGGACCTCTCATATACAACGGTCTTTTCAATTCACTTGGCCAACCTGCAGCAATGAGTTGATTATCCCAGCAGGTGTAAGCTCTAAATTTTTTCTTACCATCTGGCTCGTCTATTCTAATCATGTAGTAATGAAATATATCTTTGACTATATCTCTATAAATAAAAACATTAGCCCAACCATACTTAGTTGTTAGTGTTTTGCAGAATTCACTATGTAGTTTTACAGGAATTGAAGAGGTAAGTTTCTGGCCATCATCATTCTTAATAGTCTTACTCTTTGGTGTGTAGTTACTTTTATTAAAGCCCATACCAATTAGATGGTTTCTTATTGTGTCTTTATCACAACCTGCAAAGCAATGAGCATTAACCCATTTATCTTCTTTAACATCTACAATTAAACTTCTATTTGTATCAGCATGACAGGGACACAGGCAGGTAAAGTTTTTATCACCATTCATTCTGACCTTGTCAAACTTCTTACTTACTTCTGAAAGTGTAACCATGACTATTCCTCCAGAGTTCTGTTAATCTTGGTAGCTAAATTATTAAGTTTAGTTGAAGTAACTTGAGCTACATCTTGTATTTGTAACAATGGATGCATGATGGAACTATTGATGGTTACATCCTCTGGTCCATACATCCTGTCATAGTGTTGAATATTATTGTCTAGGTTAGTTAAGTGCCTCTGTAGTCTGGCAATCTCATCAGTTATAGATATTAATTTATTTAGTCTTTGGCTTAATCTTGAGTTCATTTGTGGTGCTTTCATTAAAGTTGGTATCTTCAATCATCCTGTCAATCTTGGTTGATAAATCGTAATAGTTTTGCACTAGGCTAGCGCGGGTGTTTTCATTTGTAGTAGTGTTAATTTTGTTATGTATTTCTTTTAGTCGTCTGCTTTCAGAAATAACCGTTGGACCGGTGTACTTAGGTTTAATTGGTACAGTTACTATTTTTTTCTTTGGTAAGGTTTTCTTATACAAAGGTTTACTGCTTAGAGTTGTTAGTAGCTTTGGATCAAACATTGCTCCAGCTTTCTCTAATCCGCTTTCCCTTTTTGGCGTACTTAGTATTGATGTGCATCAAAGCTCTACCGCCTAAATCGTAGCTTCCACCTAAGCCTAAAACTGCGTCTGCACAAAGCATCATCTCTTGAGAAGTTGCTATAACTGGTATGAAATCGTGGGGTCTAGGTTCTCCAAGTTCTAAAAATGCACCGAGTGAACAATCTAAATTAATTCCTAGTTCTGTATGCGTCCATTTTAAACCATTCTGTTTATTGAATGATGCCACCTGCTCTAAGTCTTTAAGTAACTTCGCCTCTAACTTCTCAACCGTTATAAGGTTTGGATCACTTAAACTTTGAGAGCAATGTTTATTGTAAGTATGCTGATACCCGTTAATACCATCCTCAACAATTAAATGCTCGCCAGTATGGTCCATTCGAATATGGATTAATTGGTTTTGATAAGGCTCTTCATCAAAGGTATCTGACAAAAACATAGTAGATACATACATAGGGTTTCTTGGTTTACTTTTTTGTTTAACCTTGGAGTGATACTCCGTGAGTTCATCACTTAGTTTTTTAGACACTGGTTTGTTGAAAGAAGTCTTAACCATTAACTCTTTGCTCTGGCGACAGCTCTGTTCTGCTTTCAATGAAGTTTAGAACATCTTGTTTTCTGTAATACAGTTTGCCATACATGAAGATTGGCTCTGTAGTATAACCAAAGCCATCTAGATTTTTTACTTCCTCTAGCTTTAGTTTATTTTGTCTAACTTGTTTCTGCTCCCATCTTTCCCGTTTAATGGTATTAGCTGACAAGTTAAAATAAAGTTCCACATCCTTTAAAGATAGTATTTCTGGAACAATGTTAGTTTGTGTTGTCATATTTTTTCCTTATTTATTTATATGACATACCCTACAACTGCTGGGCTACTGGGAGCAACTTCTGGTGGGAACTTATAGTGGTGTGATTTTAGGTGGGTACTTTGTTCCGTGCCTCCATCCTTTACTGACAAGGAAACTCGTCCTTACCAAGGACGTGTGATGCCATTTCACCATAGAGGCTTACGAAACGATTGGATTATGACTCGGACTCATAGGCCAAAGCAAGTAATCTTTTCAACTGCATTTGTGTTACTGGACAATAAAAATATGTAGTTAATACACCTTGAATAAAGGCTCCTGCAGGATTTTCTTTTGGATTAATTTTATCTGGTTTAGTTGCTTTGTGCTCTTCCTGCTGGTACTTCAACCCGGGTGTGTAATATGTAATCTTCTTCCTATTACCAGTGATTTTATTCCACCACTTAATCATATGTCTGGTGGACATAACAATGTTTGCTGGGTATTTAGATGGTGCTACCTTAACTCTTTTTTTAATCAATCCATCTACAACATTCAGTCCATCTTCTATTGTGGTGTCTAATTGTTCTAACTCTATATCTAAGTTCATCTGAAATATTTGTCTGCTTACTAGTTCTAAGTTTGCTTTTAATTCCTTTAATTCTTTTGGCTTTGCTACCTTAGATTTAGCTAGATGGCCATAGGTGTAGCATTGTGTTAATTGATGAAAGAACTCTTCCTCTAGAGTTTGCCAAGTATGCTTAACAGTTAGCCCATTGTGTTTAACAAGGGACAACGGACCACGGACAACGGATTTAAATTGGTCTGCTGGTACCATAATAATCCCGTAGGCATTACCTCTTCGTACCTCGATAGTTCGTAACTTCTCTTTACCCGCTTTAGCTCTGGCCTTGTCTTTGGCATCCAATTTTAAATTGATTTCTTTAATTATATCTAAATCTTTTTTACTCATTAATGAATAGTCCTAGACATGCTGATGCAATATCGCTTTTCATATTCTTGAAACCCACAATAAATTATATCTTCAATCTCTTCTTGAGACAGCTTATCTATATCTCTTAAAGCGCGTGCAAAAAAATCAACAAGTTCTAAGTCTCGTTTGTCTCTGTAGCTCATAATAGTTGTGTTCCTTTGTTTTTGGTTTCCAATGCTTTGAGTTTGGTAGTTTGTAATACTTGTGCATAGTGTTTAGCTGTAGTTGCTATGCTCTTATGGTTTAATAGTGCTGAAACGACTGCTATATCACCAGTGTTTTCTAACATTCTAGTAGCAAAGTGATGCCTCATATCTCTCATTTGAACCTTTTTACCTAGTCCAGTATTAGTTCTTAGTTCATCCCAAAAAAACCTAAAGTTTACTCTATGGTTTTCAATGTTTGCTGGTGATGGGAATAACCACTTAGTTTCACCAGTAAGTTTAAACAGATTCTTTAAGGATTTCATAGCAGGTGGGCCTAACTGTATGGTCTTTCTGCCAGTCTTTGTTGGTATGTTAAACATCTGTGAACTTGCAAAGTCTACATCTGTCCATGCTCTAGAATATATCTCTGATGGTCTGCAACCTGTGGCCACTAACATAGAAATAAAGTAACACTCTATAGGTTTGCTCTCTAACTTCTGGTTTAAGAATTTTGCAACCTTAGCAATAACTGTATCAGTCATATGAAACTGCCTAGGCTCACTTGGAAACTGGGCAATGCCAGTAGCAGGGTTTGTAACTAGTCCAGTCTTTTTGGTATTCTTCACACACCATGCAAAGAACTTATGTGTATACACTTTGACATGGTTCGCCTGTGCTGGTGTATCCTCATACTTAACTTTCATTATTTCAATATCAGATGGATCAACATCCTTTAGTCTAAGTTTACCTATGGATGGCTGTATGTATCCTCGATGCATGAAAATCTCTTTCTCTTTAGATTTCTTTGCAGGTAGGGTTTTGATATATAACTCTGAATACTCGGTTACAGTACCAGCTTTAATGTCAGCTCGTTTATCTTCATGGGGATCGTGGCCGGAGGCTACTAGTCCAGCTAACCTCTTTGCCTCGGACCTTGCTTTAACAGTTAATAGATTTGGATACTTGCCGATAAAGAAATTTCTGCTCTGTTTTTTAATTAGAGTTCTATAGTTGTAGTACCAGCTCTTAGAACCAGTTGGGCTCATTCTCACAAATAATCCAGTAACCTGTGTGTCCCACAATACTGTATGGTTCTCTCTAGCGGTTTGATTTGGCCTTGGTGATCGCTTAGATGCTGTCATCTTATCAACCAAAGTATTGGTAATTGCCAATTTATTGGAATTGTATCGATTAACCACCATATTATTACAAACCCCACCCTCTTAAAATTTGAGGGTATGCCTTTGTATAAACCCCCCTATATCTCTGTGTAGCAAATATGTAGCAAAATGTTTGAACCACAGGCAACTGGACCATGTTAGTAATACTAGCAATAACCCCATATATACTGCGGTGTTCAAGCTCTGTTCTCATACCTAGGATACTACAGGCAACTGTGCTCAACTGTCAAACCAATTATTGGTAATGTTCTGTTTGTATGTAATTTTTGTTGTATACAGTGGCTTATAAGACACACTTATTTTCTGTGTAGCAATTATGTAGCATGGCTAACCAAGGCCTAGACTCAAATACTAAAGCTAAAACACCATTAATCATTAACCGACTTGAATTAAGTTATTGATTGTATTCAACAATTAGATTGACCAACTATGGTTATCTTAACAGACAAGATGCTAAGTGGATGCTCTCTGCTACATGGACATATAACAAACATTCTAAGGACCTAAACTTGCACAAAGGATTCTAACTTTAGCAAAGTAATATGGAGGATTCATCTGGAGCAACTTCGACTCTACCATAGCTTAGAATTAGAAAAACCCGTACCCGTCATCAAGAAGTAGGACCCGTAGATGGTACCAAACCAAATAGAAAGTTAACACCCCCCGGCACCCCCGGAAATATATAAAAAGGAACCTAACTATTGTTATGTAAATAAACATCTAGACACTTAGTGCTAGTGAATAGTTTATCTGATATAATATATCTGTTTTCAAGGAGGTGGGTTGGTGGTGCTACTCGCCTCCAGAAAAATTATATAAAAAATATTCCAAACCAAACATACTACTCCCATAAAGTCCCACGGACATTGGCCCACGAATTAAGAGTAATCTTTACTCCGAATTGTTATCGTTTGTATTCTTAAAAGAAAATGGCTACTGGCACGGGGATCATGGCCACCGGATATTTTCAAAATAACATCTAGAGTAAATATGAGTAATATGGGGGTCTTTTATACAGGCCAAATACTTTGTGAAAACGGAGCTTAACGGAACAATCGGCACATTCTACTAAGCATAACTAACTGAATAAAAGCTGGTTAGTGGCTAACAAAGGTAGGTACAGCAACAATCACCTAAGCAACTAAGGACAAATACAAAAACTAGCAATTCATATTATATGTACATGTTGTTCCGGTGTATTCCTGTACACCAGTTTAGGGTCCAATACTTAGTGCTTAGTAAACTTGAATTATACTATTGATATGCCTAATGTTTTTGACGACTAACCATTATTTATTTGGTTAGCTCTGGTTAAGTTGTCTAAGTCTTTTATTGTTTCTAGGTTTCTTACTTGGTTATTGTCCACCCAGATATGCCTATTTGGAAATTCAAATACAGGCTCCATATAAAAACTTGCCATATCTTTTGGTGTTACATTCATCCAGCTATCGAGTTCACCAAAGGCCCATATAGTTGGCCTACTATCACCCCAATTAATTTGCTTAACTTTACAAGCTCCATTCTTTCGTAACCATTCTATTAATGAGTTGGTGTTTATCTTGATGCCGATATCTTTTAAGGCTTTCTCAAGGTGTTGTGGTGAAACTAAAGCGGTCCTATCTGTAAATGGAAAGCTGTTACTTTCAAACAATGTATCTAATTGTTGATGCACAGGGTTACTGGTCTTTTCAACTAGATCGTAAAAGTATTTAGTTTTTGGTGGTGGTGCATCTGGATCAAATCCTGCAAGGTCTACCCCCATTAAATAATCATACACCATGGCATAACCATCTTTCTCAAACCATTCATACAGCTTTAAGTAATGGTCCTTGGATTTAGCCATGGCCTCTACTTGCCATACAAAAAATCTTCTTGATGTTGGTGTTAAGGTTATAGGTGTGGGGTTATTAGAAAATAACATTAAGTTTATAAAGTTTGGGAGTTCAAATTCTTTGTCATTCTTAGTGTTTATTGGAATAAAATCTTCTGTAATTAAATACTTCCATTTATCCATGCTGGTAGTTCTATCTTCATAGTTACCTTTGATGGCTATTTCTTCTGCACAAATTAAAAGTTTGTTTTGTGCCCATCCATTAAACTGACTAGTTATCTGATGCTGTTGCACTTGGGAGCAATATGCTTGGCCAATACAGTATCTTAATATTTTGTATAAGGTTGTTTTGCCTACTCCCTCTGCAGGTGAGAACAATAAAATTGCACTCTTCATTTTCCTGCCAAGGTTCTGTACACAATGAGCCATCCAAGTAATTAGGAACTTTGCATTTAATTCATCTGGAATTAGGTAAGCAACATGCTCTAGAAATGGTTCAACATCACCCGGTATTCTTCTGGCTTTGGTTTCAATATAATCATTGAGGTATCGTACTCCATTTCTTTCAAATACTTGGTCTTTAACCTTTGGATCAAAGGTAATTCTTTGAGCTCTTAAACTGTCTGGGTTTGTATGGAATGTATTTGAGAACCTCATTTGATTTGTGATTGGTGCCATCACATTGTTGTAACCCTTTTCAGAATAGAACTTCTGAAATGTTAAATCATAAAACCGTTCTAGCTCTTCTATGTATGCAAACTGCCTAGACTGTTCTTCTTCTGCAGGTACATATTCTTGTCTATTTTCAACAAGTGATAGTAGTTGTTGGTACCGTTCTTTTGTTTTCTCTGGATGCTTTCCATAGACTACACCTGTGTTACTTTCCATATAACCATTTTCATTGGTAAGGTCTGCTACATCCCACTTATCTGGAAACCCAGTAGTATCTATAATGGAAACTTTACCACCAAACTTAGCTACAGTTTCAGCTACATAATTCATACAGGTTCTGCCTGAATCATCATTATCTGGAAACAAAATAAATTCTTTAATACCTAAACCCTTAAGCCTGTTCCAGTCTGCCTTGTCCACACTAAGTGAACCAAAGGACCATGAAACATGGATGTCTTTACTACCACTATTAAGAATAATTGAACTTGCTATGGCCATCCGTTCTCCCTCATGAATGTAGCATGTATCATAAGCTAAACTTTCTGGACCTCTCATATACAACGGTCTTTTCAATTCACTTGGCCAACCTGCAGCAATGAGTTGATTATCCCAGCAGGTGTAAGCTCTAAATTTTTTCTTACCATCTGGCTCGTCTATTCTAATCATGTAGTAATGAAATATATCTTTGACTATATCTCTATAAATAAAAACATTAGCCCAACCATACTTAGTTGTTAGTGTTTTGCAGAATTCACTATGTAGTTTTACAGGAATTGAAGAGGTAAGTTTCTGGCCATCATCATTCTTAATAGTCTTACTCTTTGGTGTGTAGTTACTTTTATTAAAGCCCATACCAATTAGATGGTTTCTTATTGTGTCTTTATCACAACCTGCAAAGCAATGAGCATTAACCCATTTATCTTCTTTAACATCTACAATTAAACTTCTATTTGTATCAGCATGACAGGGACACAGGCAGGTAAAGTTTTTATCACCATTCATTCTGACCTTGTCAAACTTCTTACTTACTTCTGAAAGTGTAACCATGACTATTCCTCCAGAGTTCTGTTAATCTTGGTAGCTAAATTATTAAGTTTAGTTGAAGTAACTTGAGCTACATCTTGTATTTGTAACAATGGATGCATGATGGAACTATTGATGGTTACATCCTCTGGTCCATACATCCTGTCATAGTGTTGAATATTATTGTCTAGGTTAGTTAAGTGCCTCTGTAGTCTGGCAATCTCATCAGTTATAGATATTAATTTATTTAGTCTTTGGCTTAATCTTGAGTTCATTTGTGGTGCTTTCATTAAAGTTGGTATCTTCAATCATCCTGTCAATCTTGGTTGATAAATCGTAATAGTTTTGCACTAGGCTAGCGCGGGTGTTTTCATTTGTAGTAGTGTTAATTTTGTTATGTATTTCTTTTAGTCGTCTGCTTTCAGAAATAACCGTTGGACCGGTGTACTTAGGTTTAATTGGTACAGTTACTATTTTTTTCTTTGGTAAGGTTTTCTTATACAAAGGTTTACTGCTTAGAGTTGTTAGTAGCTTTGGATCAAACATTGCTCCAGCTTTCTCTAATCCGCTTTCCCTTTTTGGCGTACTTAGTATTGATGTGCATCAAAGCTCTACCGCCTAAATCGTAGCTTCCACCTAAGCCTAAAACTGCGTCTGCACAAAGCATCATCTCTTGAGAAGTTGCTATAACTGGTATGAAATCGTGGGGTCTAGGTTCTCCAAGTTCTAAAAATGCACCGAGTGAACAATCTAAATTAATTCCTAGTTCTGTATGCGTCCATTTTAAACCATTCTGTTTATTGAATGATGCCACCTGCTCTAAGTCTTTAAGTAACTTCGCCTCTAACTTCTCAACCGTTATAAGGTTTGGATCACTTAAACTTTGAGAGCAATGTTTATTGTAAGTATGCTGATACCCGTTAATACCATCCTCAACAATTAAATGCTCGCCAGTATGGTCCATTCGAATATGGATTAATTGGTTTTGATAAGGCTCTTCATCAAAGGTATCTGACAAAAACATAGTAGATACATACATAGGGTTTCTTGGTTTACTTTTTTGTTTAACCTTGGAGTGATACTCCGTGAGTTCATCACTTAGTTTTTTAGACACTGGTTTGTTGAAAGAAGTCTTAACCATTAACTCTTTGCTCTGGCGACAGCTCTGTTCTGCTTTCAATGAAGTTTAGAACATCTTGTTTTCTGTAATACAGTTTGCCATACATGAAGATTGGCTCTGTAGTATAACCAAAGCCATCTAGATTTTTTACTTCCTCTAGCTTTAGTTTATTTTGTCTAACTTGTTTCTGCTCCCATCTTTCCCGTTTAATGGTATTAGCTGACAAGTTAAAATAAAGTTCCACATCCTTTAAAGATAGTATTTCTGGAACAATGTTAGTTTGTGTTGTCATATTTTTTCCTTATTTATTTATATGACATACCCTACAACTGCTGGGCTACTGGGAGCAACTTCTGGTGGGAACTTATAGTGGTGTGATTTTAGGTGGGTACTTTGTTCCGTGCCTCCATCCTTTACTGACAAGGAAACTCGTCCTTACCAAGGACGTGTGATGCCATTTCACCATAGAGGCTTACGAAACGATTGGATTATGACTCAGATTCCTTAGCCAATGCAAGTAGTCTTTGCACTCGCATTTTGTGAGGTAAATCAACTTCTGTTTTATGGTCATAGGCCAAAGCAAGTAGTCTTTTCAACTGCATCTGGGATACCGGACAACGGAAATAGGTAGTTAATACACCTTGGATAAATGCTCCTGCAGGATTATCTTTAGGTTTTATTTTGTCTGGTTTCTTTGCCTTATACTCTTCCTGCTGGTACTTCAATCCGGGTGTGTAATATGTAATCTTCTTCCTATTACCAGTGATTTTATTCCACCACTTAATCATATGTTTTGTACTTACAATAATGCTTGGTGGATATTTAGATGGTGCCACCTTAACTCTATCTTTAATCAATCTATTAATTTTTAGTTCAGCATAATCTAACTCTCGGTCCAGTTCTTCCAGCTCTATGTCTAAGTTCAGTTTAAATATTTTAAAGTTTAAAGCCTCTACCTCTTCCTGTAATTCTTTTAGCTCTGCTTTCTTTGCTACTTGGGCCTTTGCAAGGTGGCCATAGGTGTAGCACATAGTTAATTGATGGTAGAATTCTTCCTCTAGCTGTTGCCAGTTATACTGGACTGTTGATCCTGTATGTTTCACAAGGGATAACGGCCCTCGGACAATTTCCTTAAACATATCGTCAGGTACTATTATTGATCCAAGATATGCACCTCTGGATATATTGATTACCTTATCGCCCATTGTTCTTAAACTTCCTAATACTAGTTACATAAACCCGGGGCATGGCACGGGGACCGGAGATTAACTTGCTCAACCATTTAAACATTAATGAATAGTCCTACTCATGCTGATGCAATATCGCTTTTCATATTCTTGAAAACCACAATAAATTATATCTTCAATCTCTTCTTGCGATAGCTTATCTATATCTCTTAAAGCGCGTGCAAAAAAATCAACAAGTTCTAAATCTCGCTTATCTCTGTAGCTCATAATAGTTGTGTTCCTTTGTTTTTGGTTTCCAATGCTTTGAGTTTGGTAGTTTGTAATACTTGTGCATAGTGTTTAGCTGTAGTTGCTATGCTCTTATGGTTTAATAGTGCTGAAACGACTGCTATATCACCAGTGTTTTCTAACATTCTAGTAGCAAAGTGATGCCTCATATCTCTCATTTGAACCTTTTTACCTAGTCCAGTATTAGTTCTTAGTTCATCCCAAAAAAACCTAAAGTTTACTCTATGGTTTTCAATGTTTGCTGGTGATGGGAATAACCACTTAGTTTCACCAGTAAGTTTAAACAGATTCTTTAAGGATTTCATAGCAGGTGGGCCTAACTGTATGGTCTTTCTGCCAGTCTTTGTTGGTATGTTAAACATCTGTGAACTTGCAAAGTCTACATCTGTCCATGCTCTAGAATATATCTCTGATGGTCTGCAACCTGTGGCCACTAACATAGAAATAAAGTAACACTCTATAGGTTTGCTCTCTAACTTCTGGTTTAAGAATTTTGCAACCTTAGCAATAACTGTATCAGTCATATGAAACTGCCTAGGCTCACTTGGAAACTGGGCAATGCCAGTAGCAGGGTTTGTAACTAGTCCAGTCTTTTTGGTATTCTTCACACACCATGCAAAGAACTTATGTGTATACACTTTGACATGGTTCGCCTGTGCTGGTGTATCCTCATACTTAACTTTCATTATTTCAATATCAGATGGATCAACATCCTTTAGTCTAAGTTTACCTATGGATGGCTGTATGTATCCTCGATGCATGAAAATCTCTTTCTCTTTAGATTTCTTTGCAGGTAGGGTTTTGATATATAACTCTGAATACTCGGTTACAGTACCAGCTTTAATGTCAGCTCGTTTATCTTCATGGGGATCGTGGCCGGAGGCTACTAGTCCAGCTAACCTCTTTGCCTCGGACCTTGCTTTAACAGTTAATAGATTTGGATACTTGCCGATAAAGAAATTTCTGCTCTGTTTTTTAATTAGAGTTCTATAGTTGTAGTACCAGCTCTTAGAACCAGTTGGGCTCATTCTCACAAATAATCCAGTAACCTGTGTGTCCCACAATACTGTATGGTTCTCTCTAGCGGTTTGATTTGGCCTTGGTGATCGCTTAGATGCTGTCATCTTATCAACCAAAGTATTGGTAATTGCCAATTTATTGGAATTGTATCGATTAACCACCATATTATTACAAACCCCACCCTCTTAAAATTTGAGGGTATGCCTTTGTATAAACCCCCCTATATCTCTGTGTAGCAAATATGTAGCAAAATGTTTGAACCACAGGCAACTGGACCATGTTAGTAATACTAGCAATAACCCCATATATACTGCGGTGTTCAAGCTCTGTTCTCATACCTAGGATACTACAGGCAACTGTGCTCAACTGTCAAACCAATTATTGGTAATGTTCTGTTTGTATGTAATTTTTGTTGTATACAGTGGCTTATAAGACACACTTATTTTCTGTGTAGCAATTATGTAGCATGGCTAACCAAGGCCTAGACTCAAATACTAAAGCTAAAACACCATTAATCATTAACCGACTTGAATTAAGTTATTGATTGTATTCAACAATTAGATTGACCAACTATGGTTATCTTAACAGACAAGATGCTAAGTGGATGCTCTCTGCTACATGGACATATAACAAACATTCTAAGGACCTAAACTTGCACAAAGGATTCTAACTTTAGCAAAGTAATATGGAGGATTCATCTGGAGCAACTTCGACTCTACCATAGCTTAGAATTAGAAAAACCCGTACCCGTCATCAAGAAGTAGGACCCGTAGATGGTACCAAACCAAATAGAAAGTTAACACCCCCCGGCACCCCCGGAAATATATAAAAAGGAACCTAACTATTGTTATGTAAATAAACATCTAGACACTTAGTGCTAGTGAATAGTTTATCTGATATAATATATCTGTTTTCAAGGAGGTGGGTTGGTGGTGCTACTCGCCTCCAGAAAAATTATATAAAAAATATTCCAAACCAAACATACTACTCCCATAAAGTCCCACGGACATTGGCCCACGAATTAAGAGTAATCTTTACTCCGAATTGTTATCGTTTGTATTCTTAAAAGAAAATGGCTACTGGCACGGGGATCATGGCCACCGGATATTTTCAAAATAACATCTAGAGTAAATATGAGTAATATGGGGGTCTTTTATACAGGCCAAATACTTTGTGAAAACGGAGCTTAACGGAACAATCGGCACATTCTACTAAGCATAACTAACTGAATAAAAGCTGGTTAGTGGCTAACAAAGGTAGGTACAGCAACAATCACCTAAGCAACTAAGGACAAATACAAAAACTAGCAATTCATATTATATGTACATGTTGTTCCGGTGTATTCCTGTACACCAGTTTAGGGTCCAATACTTAGTGCTTAGTAAACTTGAATTATACTATTGATATGCCTAATGTTTTTGACGACTAACCATTATTTATTTGGTTAGCTCTGGTTAAGTTGTCTAAGTCTTTTATTGTTTCTAGGTTTCTTACTTGGTTATTGTCCACCCAGATATGCCTATTTGGAAATTCAAATACAGGCTCCATATAAAAACTTGCCATATCTTTTGGTGTTACATTCATCCAGCTATCGAGTTCACCAAAGGCCCATATAGTTGGCCTACTATCACCCCAATTAATTTGCTTAACTTTACAAGCTCCATTCTTTCGTAACCATTCTATTAATGAGTTGGTGTTTATCTTGATGCCGATATCTTTTAAGGCTTTCTCAAGGTGTTGTGGTGAAACTAAAGCGGTCCTATCTGTAAATGGAAAGCTGTTACTTTCAAACAATGTATCTAATTGTTGATGCACAGGGTTACTGGTCTTTTCAACTAGATCGTAAAAGTATTTAGTTTTTGGTGGTGGTGCATCTGGATCAAATCCTGCAAGGTCTACCCCCATTAAATAATCATACACCATGGCATAACCATCTTTCTCAAACCATTCATACAGCTTTAAGTAATGGTCCTTGGATTTAGCCATGGCCTCTACTTGCCATACAAAAAATCTTCTTGATGTTGGTGTTAAGGTTATAGGTGTGGGGTTATTAGAAAATAACATTAAGTTTATAAAGTTTGGGAGTTCAAATTCTTTGTCATTCTTAGTGTTTATTGGAATAAAATCTTCTGTAATTAAATACTTCCATTTATCCATGCTGGTAGTTCTATCTTCATAGTTACCTTTGATGGCTATTTCTTCTGCACAAATTAAAAGTTTGTTTTGTGCCCATCCATTAAACTGACTAGTTATCTGATGCTGTTGCACTTGGGAGCAATATGCTTGGCCAATACAGTATCTTAATATTTTGTATAAGGTTGTTTTGCCTACTCCCTCTGCAGGTGAGAACAATAAAATTGCACTCTTCATTTTCCTGCCAAGGTTCTGTACACAATGAGCCATCCAAGTAATTAGGAACTTTGCATTTAATTCATCTGGAATTAGGTAAGCAACATGCTCTAGAAATGGTTCAACATCACCCGGTATTCTTCTGGCTTTGGTTTCAATATAATCATTGAGGTATCGTACTCCATTTCTTTCAAATACTTGGTCTTTAACCTTTGGATCAAAGGTAATTCTTTGAGCTCTTAAACTGTCTGGGTTTGTATGGAATGTATTTGAGAACCTCATTTGATTTGTGATTGGTGCCATCACATTGTTGTAACCCTTTTCAGAATAGAACTTCTGAAATGTTAAATCATAAAACCGTTCTAGCTCTTCTATGTATGCAAACTGCCTAGACTGTTCTTCTTCTGCAGGTACATATTCTTGTCTATTTTCAACAAGTGATAGTAGTTGTTGGTACCGTTCTTTTGTTTTCTCTGGATGCTTTCCATAGACTACACCTGTGTTACTTTCCATATAACCATTTTCATTGGTAAGGTCTGCTACATCCCACTTATCTGGAAACCCAGTAGTATCTATAATGGAAACTTTACCACCAAACTTAGCTACAGTTTCAGCTACATAATTCATACAGGTTCTGCCTGAATCATCATTATCTGGAAACAAAATAAATTCTTTAATACCTAAACCCTTAAGCCTGTTCCAGTCTGCCTTGTCCACACTAAGTGAACCAAAGGACCATGAAACATGGATGTCTTTACTACCACTATTAAGAATAATTGAACTTGCTATGGCCATCCGTTCTCCCTCATGAATGTAGCATGTATCATAAGCTAAACTTTCTGGACCTCTCATATACAACGGTCTTTTCAATTCACTTGGCCAACCTGCAGCAATGAGTTGATTATCCCAGCAGGTGTAAGCTCTAAATTTTTTCTTACCATCTGGCTCGTCTATTCTAATCATGTAGTAATGAAATATATCTTTGACTATATCTCTATAAATAAAAACATTAGCCCAACCATACTTAGTTGTTAGTGTTTTGCAGAATTCACTATGTAGTTTTACAGGAATTGAAGAGGTAAGTTTCTGGCCATCATCATTCTTAATAGTCTTACTCTTTGGTGTGTAGTTACTTTTATTAAAGCCCATACCAATTAGATGGTTTCTTATTGTGTCTTTATCACAACCTGCAAAGCAATGAGCATTAACCCATTTATCTTCTTTAACATCTACAATTAAACTTCTATTTGTATCAGCATGACAGGGACACAGGCAGGTAAAGTTTTTATCACCATTCATTCTGACCTTGTCAAACTTCTTACTTACTTCTGAAAGTGTAACCATGACTATTCCTCCAGAGTTCTGTTAATCTTGGTAGCTAAATTATTAAGTTTAGTTGAAGTAACTTGAGCTACATCTTGTATTTGTAACAATGGATGCATGATGGAACTATTGATGGTTACATCCTCTGGTCCATACATCCTGTCATAGTGTTGAATATTATTGTCTAGGTTAGTTAAGTGCCTCTGTAGTCTGGCAATCTCATCAGTTATAGATATTAATTTATTTAGTCTTTGGCTTAATCTTGAGTTCATTTGTGGTGCTTTCATTAAAGTTGGTATCTTCAATCATCCTGTCAATCTTGGTTGATAAATCGTAATAGTTTTGCACTAGGCTAGCGCGGGTGTTTTCATTTGTAGTAGTGTTAATTTTGTTATGTATTTCTTTTAGTCGTCTGCTTTCAGAAATAACCGTTGGACCGGTGTACTTAGGTTTAATTGGTACAGTTACTATTTTTTTCTTTGGTAAGGTTTTCTTATACAAAGGTTTACTGCTTAGAGTTGTTAGTAGCTTTGGATCAAACATTGCTCCAGCTTTCTCTAATCCGCTTTCCCTTTTTGGCGTACTTAGTATTGATGTGCATCAAAGCTCTACCGCCTAAATCGTAGCTTCCACCTAAGCCTAAAACTGCGTCTGCACAAAGCATCATCTCTTGAGAAGTTGCTATAACTGGTATGAAATCGTGGGGTCTAGGTTCTCCAAGTTCTAAAAATGCACCGAGTGAACAATCTAAATTAATTCCTAGTTCTGTATGCGTCCATTTTAAACCATTCTGTTTATTGAATGATGCCACCTGCTCTAAGTCTTTAAGTAACTTCGCCTCTAACTTCTCAACCGTTATAAGGTTTGGATCACTTAAACTTTGAGAGCAATGTTTATTGTAAGTATGCTGATACCCGTTAATACCATCCTCAACAATTAAATGCTCGCCAGTATGGTCCATTCGAATATGGATTAATTGGTTTTGATAAGGCTCTTCATCAAAGGTATCTGACAAAAACATAGTAGATACATACATAGGGTTTCTTGGTTTACTTTTTTGTTTAACCTTGGAGTGATACTCCGTGAGTTCATCACTTAGTTTTTTAGACACTGGTTTGTTGAAAGAAGTCTTAACCATTAACTCTTTGCTCTGGCGACAGCTCTGTTCTGCTTTCAATGAAGTTTAGAACATCTTGTTTTCTGTAATACAGTTTGCCATACATGAAGATTGGCTCTGTAGTATAACCAAAGCCATCTAGATTTTTTACTTCCTCTAGCTTTAGTTTATTTTGTCTAACTTGTTTCTGCTCCCATCTTTCCCGTTTAATGGTATTAGCTGACAAGTTAAAATAAAGTTCCACATCCTTTAAAGATAGTATTTCTGGAACAATGTTAGTTTGTGTTGTCATATTTTTTCCTTATTTATTTATATGACATACCCTACAACTGCTGGGCTACTGGGAGCAACTTCTGGTGGGAACTTATAGTGGTGTGATTTTAGGTGGGTACTTTGTTCCGTGCCTCCATCCTTTACTGACAAGGAAACTCGTCCTTACCAAGGACGTGTGATGCCATTTCACCATAGAGGCTTACGAAACGATTGGATTATGACTC
>Ga0209535_1000883_pt1 | contig 20817 bp, 20 predicted proteins | sample LinPmetageLP28_FD_184041 | JGI IMG/M metagenome (GOLD analysis project Ga0209535, IMG submission 184041) | Marine viral communities from the Pacific Ocean - LP-28 (SPAdes) (version 2) | ecosystem: Environmental > Aquatic > Marine > Oceanic | place: Pacific Ocean | collected 2009-08-22
TTGGTCTACGAGTTCAGGTGACATATCGGTTTTTGAATGTGCTATATCTCCACCGATATAAATAAGAGAATCCTCACGATTTTCTTTTATTTTGTCATACAACTTCTCAAATACTTGTTCGTATTCAACGTGTCGTTTTAAGTTTCTGATGTGAACATCAGATATATGATGTATGTATTTAATTTCCTTAAAAGGAATATTAATTTTTTTTCTTTTCAATTAAACCATCCCAAGTTTGTATTTCATTAATTCTCTAAAAGAACTTTCTTCTGTTAGATTTTTCATATCTGTAAATTTTTCGTAACCAATATCGTTTGGGTCTTTCTCTGTCATCTTAACCATATAAACTTTTATTCCTTCATTCATCAACTCTTCCACTATCTTCATACTATCTTTTAATGCATCATTATCAAGTGCTACATAAAGAGTTTTTACTTTCTTTTCTAAAATTTTTCTTTTCAAAGAATTCATAATTGTTTTACCAAACAAAGGAATAGAATTTATTTTAGTTGATATCGCATCTAGAGCTCCTTCAACCAATAATATTGGTTCTTCCCAGTTTACAAACAATTCAAACCCAACAATATTTTTAGGTGTTGGTGAATTTCTATATTTAAGTTTACTATCAAATACATCTCTACCAACAAAAAAGTTTAGTTTACCCTCACCATCATATGAAGGAATAATAATTCTGTTCGAGTATAGTCCATCTTCACAATAACCAATTGAATATTTAATCATATCGTCTTGTGAAACTCCTCGTGATTTTAAATACTTTAAAGCGTGTTTATAGATTGGTTCTTTGGACTCAATCCACATTGGTTTATATTCATTAGGTAATTTTACCTCTTTATTTGTTTTTGTATCAGGAACATATCTATACGAAACAAAGTCATCTGATAATTCTTTTAGTTCATCATAATGTTTTTTTGTTGCTTGTAGTTTTTTAAATAGTTGAAAAAGGTTATGACCACCCTCACCGGATACCCAACAATGCCATTTTCCACTTTTTATATTAATTTGTAATTTTGGTTTGTGGTGTGAAATAAAAGGACTCCACCACATATACTCATCCTTTTTTGTTAATTGTTGTCCTTGTGATTTTAATACTCTATTGAGTAGATTCACTATCTTCATCTAATAACTCTAATAACTTTCCAAATTCTAAAACTGCATAAGTTTTACTTCTGTTTCTTTTAAATATTAATAGTGGTATGTGTTTCCCTGCGTTTGTTTCGGCTTGTTCAAGAGAACTCCATATATTTAATTTCTCTTGATTTTTACATTCTGTCGCAAATGGAAATAATTTACGAGCGGCTGGTGATAATAAGACATCTTCACCACTATCTCCCATAGTAGTTGAACGAACATCATCTTCTTCTAATTGTGTGAATTTTTCCAAGATTAAATCTCGGACGTTATTCTGTAACCTTTTACCTTTGTTTTTAGCACTTCTCGTTTTCATAACCAATAATAAATATAAGTGAACTTCTTGAAAATCAATTATTTTTTTTATTGTATTTTCTAATGTATTTATTTACTTCTCTTCTTGCCCATCTTTCAGCTGCTATCTCGTATGGATTGTCATCGTGAAAATCTTTACCTTGATTAGCAACAATATCACCTGCTCTTTGGTACAATTTTACAAACTCTTTTTTACCATATTTTTTACTATCTTTAGCGTGATAAATTTCGTGTAGTAAAGTTATTAAAAAATCTCTCATACTTGAATAATAAGGTCTTAATTTTATAATGTCTTTTTCAAAGTCATAATCACCTTTTGTTGCTCTTGTACTGAATTCTAATTTAGAAGGTACCCTGTATTTTTTCATTATTTCTTTTGCTATTTGATTGAAGTTTACTCTCTCTAACAATATTACTTTTCCATTATCTAGTGAATAAGATTCTAAGTTTTCACCTCGTAACATTTTCTGTTTTCTTATCCAACTTTTAGCTATTGGTTTTTTAATAGGTTCTTTTACAAATTTATTGACACCTTGTTTAGCTAACATATTAAATCTTTTCTTTGCTTTTTCTTCATCAATATCTTGGTTGTTGTCAATGATTAAAAAGTTACTTCCACCAAACAATCCTTGGAATCCACCGATGTTCTTCTGAACTGATGCGTGTGATTGTTTCACAATACGTTCTGGTAAAACTCTATCTCGTCTTTCATTTCGATTTAGAGCTACTTCTAAGGTTGTGTTGACGAAAATCATATAACAATCATAACCTAATTTTTCTAATTCTTTTTTCTCTTTTGCAATCTTTTTATAATCATCACCAGTTCCATCTATAATCATACCAAGTCTTCCGTCTTGATATAATCCTTTTCTTACTCCAGTTAATTCTTTAGAATAAGTTCTTAATCCACTATAATCATCAGACTTCGGGTCAGTTAGTTGTCTAAATAATTCGTCCGGTAAAGAATCTAAATTAGTTCCAAAACCATATTTCTTAAGTAAAAATTTTAATTCTTTATCTGAATTTACCATCTTCATACCAGTTTTAGATACATTTACTTTATCTGGTATTCCGAACAATCCTTTAGCTATATAAGTTTTACCACTTCCAGGTCCACCAGCTAAGAATACTGCTTTGAATATACCTGGGTCTTTGTATCCCTCTTTTATAATCATTGATTCACCATTCTTTGTAAATAGTTTCTTCATATGTTCATAATATTCTTCTTCAAGTCCAATTTCTACAAAAGATGCATAACCTTTTGGTCCTTGTCTACCTGACGCTTGTGAAGCTTCTTTTAATGGTATTCTGAATGTTGCTACTTTTCTTCCGTTGATAGTAGGCATCCCGTGTTCATCTTTACCAATAGATTTTACAATTGTTTTTTTGTTTTTAAACCTACCAGTTAAAATAGTATCACCAATTTTTATTGGTATGTTAATATCCTCTCTAATACTACGATTTAATTTTCCGTGAATTCTTTTCATTTTTTTTCTTTGTGCTAAACTTGTAGGTATCCAATCTGGTCCAAACGTATAATCCTTGTTTTCTTTTGTTTTCTTTTTCATCTTATTGATATAAGCACGATAAACACCTGCTTGAGCTGTCTTACCCATTTCTTTTGCTCGTTGTTCCATTGCTACAGCGGCTTGTATTTTATGAGCGTGGGTTTTACCACTACCTTTGATTTTACTTACTGACTTTTTTGCGTCATCTGTGGTAGCGAACTTTAATCCTTTGATTGTTCCTTTTGGATTTTCGTCCGTGTATAAATCTGAATGACTTGATGAACCTCTGTGTTGTCCTTTTTTTCTTGGAATTCTTGGTGCTTCGTTCATCTAATTATACCTTCTTTGGTTTGGATTTATACCCGACTTTTCTAATTTAGCTAAATACTTTTTATGTTGGTTTGCAGTTCTACCTTCTCTAGCCCATTTTTCATTGAGTTTTCGTCTTCGTTCTTTTTTATCTTTGGCTTTTCTATTTGGCATCTCTACATTTATAAATATAAAATTTTTATTTATTATCCATCGAATCTTACTACAAAATTAATATCAAGTTCTTTGTCGTTCTTAATAGGTTTAGCTACTTTACCGATAGCTACTAAATCATTATGGTCATCATATAAACCAATAGTTGTAACATATGGTGCAAAATCTGAACCTGTTGCAAAGTCTTTTAATGAACCAGTTCCGTAATACCCCTCGTCGTTATACGAAGAACTTGCTGGCCATATTGTTCCTAAATCCAAATGATTTGTTGAATAAGTTTCATTTTCTGGAAATAAGTTAGCTGGAACTCCAAAAGCTCCTTTATTTTCTGGTGTTAGAGTTATGTTTGTACTATGCATAAATTCACCCTTACTGACATTACATTGTACTTCTCTTTCATAAATTTGTCGTGTTGATTTGAAAGTTATTTCCCAACCATTATCTGCACCACTTGTATTACCAACATCTTTATATGAACCAGTATCTGTTATAACAACAAGACCATAATCATATAATATGTTACCTATAATGCTACCAGTTACTTGTCCACCACCACCAGATTTAAATGATTCTGATGCTACTGCGAAAGATGATGAATAATTATTATCATATAAATTACCAAGTCCGTCATCTTTTAAAGTGTAGGTTATATCTGTACTATTGTCACTAATTGTTACTGATTTGGGTTTTATTCCTTCCCCATAAAACTTTCTAGGGACACTAATGATTGATGCTGATTCGTGTAATATTCGTGATGAATAATTGTGTGTAAGTCTAGTGGGGAAGTCTGATAGAGATGATGATACTATTCCTTTAACTAGTGAATGTGTTTTTTCCCAGTGTGTCAAGTCAACATTAGTATTATCTATAACACCTAAGTCACGATAGAATAAATTATTAATTGTAAAATATACTGGTATCTCATAGAATGTTGCTAAATAAGGTTGTTTATTCATCGAAGCTGAAATAGAATTGTATGTACCAAAACTTTGTGAATTTGCTGTTGAGTGTTGGAAATTGTGGGTACTACCACTTATAGCACGAATACCATAAACTGAACTACCACTATCATTATTTGTGAATGTGAATTCCTTGTGGACTTCAAATGACCTGAGTGATACATCTTCCGGGTTTAGATTTTTGTAAATACCCATTTGTATAACTCAATTAAAAGTCTAATTTAACTTTAATTAGAGCTTCTCTACTTCTTGATTTTAATATTGGTTGACTTAGTTTTGCAATAGCTAGTGGTTCATTTGTGTCGTCACCATACATAGCTACCGTTGTGATATAAGTTTTTGGGTCGGTTCTAAACGACTCTACTTTTACTTCACCAGAACTAGAAACATATGTTGGGTTTGTACTTGAATTAAATTCACTATTTTTTGCTCTACAAAAGAAATGTGTTGAACTAACGACTTCTTCTCTACGAGCTTGAAATAAAGAACCAGAATCTACAGCTTGAACCATTCTATGTAAACTATGTGATAGTCTTGAATTTATTACATTTGAACCTGTTTTATTAGTTAGATTAAACAATGGGTCTTGTTGTGGAACTGATAATGTGTGAACTCCATTTTGTGATGTACCAAGTTGTGTACATTGTAATCTATGAGCACTTAGAATAAGTAATCCAAAGTCTGGATAAAACTTACCATAAGAACCACTTGCAGCTCCTTCAGATGAAGCGGCTGTATTAATAGTTGTGGAACCACCTTGTATGGAACCCGTAACAATGTTATATTCTGTTACACCAGCTGAAGTAAGTGGTGATGTATTTGTAGAACTATCATCGATTAGTTTAACTTTGACTGTTGACTTATGACCACTCAAATGTAATTCCCAATTTCCTGGGTCAACTTTTTCTCTCATACGACTTCTGTCAAATGATAAAGCATAAATATGTTGTTTTGTTACATCTGTTCCATTTTCAAAAGTAAATAATTCTGTTTCTGGTGGTTGGGTTAAATTTAACATCTGTCCATAAACAACTGCAGTATCTCTAGCTCCATCTTGTCCAGCTTTTCCTAACGAACCACTACCACCTTTGTGTCCGTATAAAATTGAAAATTGTTTTTCTGATGCGGAACCAGAAACATCTGTGTTAAATGCTTGTAGATAGTATTGTCCATTCGAACTAGACTGGACTGAAGATGTATAAATATTGTTAAGAGTTGATACTCCAGTTGACCATATTCCCGAAGAAACTGTTTGGTTTACCTCTCTTACGATATCATTTGATTCATCTAAATTTACTTTATAGCTCATTTCCTACTCCTTAGTTTCTTAATAGGTTAATTAGTTTTGTTTGTGTCGCACCACTGTCTACACCTCTTATTTCAAGACTAACTTGTCTGTCTTGTGCTCCAAGGATAGATGCAGCTTTACATTTAATAGTAATACTTGTTCCTGTTGTACTAGTAGCTGATGTATCCCCTCTAGGTCCACCATATCCTTGTCCTAGACCAGCTCCTGCGTCTGCTTGTTGTTGAGAGTCTGTACGAGCTCCACCACCAGCTGTTGCTATGGTAGCATATTGAGTAGATGATAATGTAAATTCATATAATTCTGATGCGTAGTTTTCTGTATTTGGTGTCCATACACCAATTGTGGTAGCTACTAATTGGTCAGGTCCATTCGTTACTAAGTAAGGTGCTGTTCCTGTTTCTTGCGAAGGATTGTTTGTTAGAAAATATTTTACTGCTAAATTTTGATTTGGAATAGCTTCTAATAGATTCATACCCTCTATTGCAGCTCCGTAAAAATTTGAACCATTTGGATGTGTGACATCATACAATCCGTAATCTATCTCATCATCTGCTAATGCAAATTTTGTAATTTTAAACTTTCCTTCTCCTTGTGCTAATAACTCACGACCTTTTTTAGTTAATATAGCGTCTACTGTTATGGTTGTGTTATCTAAAACTCCCATTGTTACTCCTATTTGTGATTAAATTTTGATTTCATTGTGAAACACTTTGGTGTCAATTATAAATATATGAAAACTAAATTTTTGATTAAATTATTTCTTTCTTATGACCTCTAGTCTTTTCCCATCACCAGTATCTCTTGTTACTACCGCACTATCTTGTGACGCTTTTACAAGGAATGGGACTTTACCATCTGTTGTGGTATCTATTGTATTCTTTACACCCTCAAAACTACTTTTTCTATACCCACTTAGATAGTCTGAAGGTGGTTGATATTCAGCTTTCTTAAATGATGATGAATACGCGTGAAGTGCAGAACTTGAAAATTCTGCGTAAATTGTATGACTTAAATTCGTAGTTAAGGCTTCTCCAACAGCACCTGAACCGGTATAAAATATATCTCTTGTTTCAAATCTATCACTCAATCTTGATGATGATATAATCGGATGTACAGCTTCACTAAATAATACTTCTTGTAGTTTTACTCCCTCTGGTGAACCACTAGGTAACATAGTCGCATAAGTTCTAACAAAAGAGTCTTTATATCTATCATCATTTAGTGATGATGATAATGATGCACTTCCAATTAAATAAAGTGAAGGTTCGTGTGCGAAACTTTCTGATACTGTTCCTCTGTAATTATCTATTGAACCAGTAGCAGATATTACTGCTCTACGGCGTGATTGTGTTGCTTCTAATAAACCAACATTTATTTCACCCTCCCTTAATAGACTATCCACACTTGGTGGTTTACCAATTATTACTTTTGGTCTTTCCAATATTGTTGGTTCAATTACTATACCAAAATTAAATTTAGCTCTTGCAGGCATTACCTTTTTAATTTGTTCAAATATAGCTTGGTCATAATATTTAATTAATCTCATATAATCCCAGAAGTTATTTGTTCCTGTGTATTTTTGGAAATAAGATTCTGCTAATTTTCTTAACCCTCTATAAAATAATTCTTGTCCGTCTCTTGGGTCTGCTATTTCTTTGTCTATATCTAAATCTGCTATAGACTCTATAATATCTCTATTGATTACATCTGTCGGGGAAAAGAACACTCCAACTTTATTTGAATCTAGTGGTGATGTATCATAAGAACTTTTCTCTGTTCTATAATCTACTGATAAACCAGAACCAGTTGGTATCCAATTTTCTTCTATACGAACTTTTGAGTTACTCAATTTGTATCCAATATTTGGTACTAATGCTTTTTCTTCTTGTTCTATATTACTAAATGTATTTGATAGAAATCCAACTGCACTACCCGATTCCAAAGCTCCATCTGTTCCTGCAAATAATTTTTGGTCAGGTGCTACATTGTTTAGATTTATTGATGATGATAAATTTTTATTATCGTCTAATCGTAATCTATATATTAAATCTGTAAATGATGCTGAAGAATGATTACCATTAATCGCTTTTGGAGCGGCTGTATGGTTGTTAAACGCTGATTCTGTTAGTGGTGAATTATAATATCTTATTTCTTGTAATGAACCTGTGAATTCTACACCCAAATCACCAAAAGAACCTGTTGAACCGAAGAACACATCACCACTTGCAGTCCATTGTCCATTTATATGAGCTGAAGCTGATGCGTCACCTGAAGTTGAACCACTCAATGTCATTGATGTTGATGAATCGTAAAGTATTTTACTTCTACCAGATTCATATTGTTTTACAAATAAATTATATTTTATACTTGATGTTGTTTCAAACTCGTTCTTTACTTCTTGGTCATATCCACTACTTAATTCTCTTGTAACACCGACTGACCAAAACTCATTATTGAATACTGGAAATAAAGAAGAAGTTACACTCTCTGATACGGAACCTGTTAATGGAAGAGAACTACTTATGACAAATTCTACTTTACCTTTATTATCACCCGTTGAACCTTCATCCAACAATCTTATTGCAAAATCACCATCTTTGGCTACCAATACTTGATTAGAACTTGAAGCGGCTCTAAATCTAAACTCAATAGTATCTGGTGTTCGTAAACTACCCGATACTTCTTTCCATTGGGTTTGAACATATTGACTATTTTTAAAGTCTAAAACTTTTGTAAACCTTTGTTGAATATCGAAGTTTGGTTGATATTCTTTTACATCTGGCCCACCATATTCTTTTATTCTTAAAATTGTTGGTGGAATACCATATGAATTGACAAGAGCTTGAATTGACTCTTTTGTTCCTTTTCTTTTTAGGATATAAGGCATACTCGATAGAACACGACCCCATATTTCCCTTTCAATATCCTTTTCAGATTCTTCTGAATAAACTTCGTATGTCGATGCAGTTGCTGAACCACTTAATTGATATCCTTTTATATATCTATGTAATTCTACTAGTTCTTTACCAGATGGTTGTTTCCAACCGAAAGCATCTGAAATAGTCCAAACCAAGTCCTTTGATAATCCTTTTGTTAAATCTTCTCGTCTATCATATGTGTCCTCAAACGCTTTAATATAAATTAACAAGTTATCAAAATAATGTCCAACCATATCTAGAAAATCTAAAAATGGTTGATTTTCTGAATCTCTTACCAAGTGTTCGGGAACTAAATTTATTAAACGATTTGGATTACTATTGTCATATGATGAAGCGGAAATTATATTATTGTTATACCAAGTTGTAGCGGCTGAAGCTGTTATATCTGTCAATGTATATGGTTTAGATGAATTAGATTTCGGCCAACTTGTATCAAATTGTAATCCAAATGAACTTGATTCTGCTGAAGAACTTTGGTGATACAAATATTTTTCATAGTGGTCAAAATTATTTATGATATCATTTCTTAACTCTTCATTTTTTGCTATCACCGAATCATATACCGATGATGTTGTTCTTGCTTTTATTGCAAAAGATGCACTTTCAAGTGTATATGTTTCGTATTGTTGTAACTTTGTTCTAAAGTTTTTTAGTCTTTTTTCTACCGAACCAAATGTTGAGAAGTTTTTATAATCATTATAATCTACATTTATATTTGCAGATTTACTACCACTCTGTATTTCATTGAACAATGAACTTGATAAAAAATTATTATTAGTATAAATATCATCTAAACTTTTCTGACTACTCTTAGAATTATTAATGTAATCTATTGATTGGTCTGATGGTTGTCTTAGTATTGGGTCACCCAATTCTGCATCTTCAAAAGGATACAATCTTATTTTTTCCCTAATGGGTTCTGACATCTCTTGGACAATGTGAACATTTTGTTTTGTTTGAATATTATTTGGTAATTCATCATAAGTTTTCAAAACAACTGAATGTGGTTCTATTTTTACACTCTCGACATCTGTCTGTGAATTTACAATTACTGCTTTTTGGTTGTTACCAAAATCAATTAATGTATTTAATTTTTTATAGTCAAAGTTATTATAATCTATAACCCAGTTTGTACTTCGGTTAAATGTTCTTGGGTCTAGTCTCTCGTCTAGTTGGTCTTTTAAAGTATCTTGTGTAATAACAATACCCTGTGTAATATCTATATCTTTGATTTTTGACTTGAACGATTGATATATTTTATTTGGAATATCAGTCACTACCGTGGTTTGTCCATCACCACCTTCACCATCACCACCTTCACCATCTGTTGAAGACTCGTCAACTACTCTCCAATTTCCAGGAACTTCGTACACTTCGTCTTCACTTTCATCTGCTCCACTTTGTAAAGTAACATGCACCATTGCAACAACAGTCCAATTTCCTGCTTTGTTTTTGAAGTCTAGTGTTAACTCTGCGTTATCACTTTTTGGTTGTGGGTAAAATCCCGCACCATTTCTTGATAACAAGAATTGATATCCTGTTATTGCGTATGATGGGTCTGAATTTATGGTTTCTACTTTGATTTTCCCTTGTTGGATATCATTGGTAACATTGAAAAGATTGTTTCCATCAGAGATAGAAAAATTAGGGCCGTATATTAATTTAAATTCCATTAGTAGTTAATCCCTTGTTCTATAAATGAATTAGCTAATTTAACCCCACTACGATTATAATCTGGTAATACTGCTATCAAATTTTCCTTATATATAGTAATCTTATTTTGTCTTTTATTTGAGTAAATACCTTTATCAAATGTTAACTCAAATTTTGCATCATACAATAGACCAGTTTCTCTTAGTCCATTGTCAGGTAATGGTAACACACCATCGATTATTGTTGTTCCAGTTCCAACCTTTGTTTGTCTACTTGTAAATACATTTTCTGTACCACGTATAATATCTTTACCAATTAATGTTACTTGTAATGTTGGGTTTAGTTGTTTAATTTTTAATAAGTCTGGTAATGTTGCATTTAGTCTAAATGGAAAACCAGTTTTTCTAGCTGTTACATAACCCATTATGAAAGCTCCGTTAAAAAGTTTACGACCAGAGTTCTTTTTTACTTCCAAGGCTGTATCATACATATCTCGTTCTTCACCACCTCTACTATCATTAGCAACATCTTCGAATGTATCACTAAATATAATATTATCGGATTGTTGTTGGTCTCCGTTATTTATTCTTGCGTCACCAAATCTTGGACCACCTCTTCTCTCAATAGCAAACCCATCATTAGTTGCACTTAATTCTGTTAAATCCATTATTTCAAATGCATCACTAATGACGAAATCACCACCAATCATATTTTTATTTAATTGTATAGAATTGTCATCAGCAAGTGTAAATTCATTTGAATTATTTGAATTTGGATTATCAAATAACATTACATCTGTGTTTAAATTATTAGCATAAGTTACAAGTTTTTGTTCTGTTAGTGCTCTGAATTGTCTTTTGTATTCGTCGTTTTTAATCGGTAGAGTTGCTAATCTAATTTCTTTTCGACCATTTGATACTTCGTGAATATAATACTTATAATCCATTTCTCTTAATGGTTTTCCTGATTCTCTTTCAACAACACTATTATCGATTAACACATCATATTCCCCAGTATAAATTTCATTTTTTTGATTGAGTAATACTGGTTCACTACTTCCGGCTACTTCTCTTAGAAAGTTAAATTCAATTTCATAATCACCCGAAAAGTATCCATTTTTTCTTAATATAATTCCTGGATTTATTTCAAAGTTATCATCAACATTTGTATATTGAACTGGTTCATCAAGTCTTATTGAATCTAATAAAGTTCCATTAGTATTAAAAATATTCATCTCGATATAATCTCTTGATGACTTACCAAACTCTGTTCCGATATCCTTACCAAGTACAGTTTTTTTACCAGTTGAAATTATATCATAATCTTTATCTGATATTTTTGATTTTTGTTTTTTATTTATCCAATGTGCCATAATTAACCTGCATTATAAACCATTGGTGTACCCAATGGAATTAAATCTAAATCTTCCTTTTCAATAACTAAAATTTCATATTCAATAAATGAAGACAAGAGAGTTCCTATATAGGAATTAAAAATTTGTTGTGTTGGAAATTGTCGTTTAGAATTATTTTCTATATAATAAATTTGTAGATAATTTTTAATTCTTTCTTCGTCTGTACTAACTGATATATTATTCCAACCTTTTGGAGCTACAATATCACCATTTATTAAATCTATTGTATAACCATCAGTTCTTTCTCTCGGAAATTTTCTTGATGGTGTTAGTAATGATAAACTTACTATTGTTCCGTCTGTATCTTGTTGATTAAATAGTTTAGGTTCTAACAAATTTTCTTGTGGTTGGTTTACTAGTCGTACGACTGGCAATGAATCTCTCGTATCAATCAATTCATTAATAGTAGTATCGATTGTTAAATTAAATTTTTCACCTGATGAGAACACTGGATACATATTTTTGTGAATTATATTCTGGTCTGGTGAGTCAAGTCCCGCTCGTTTGAAAGGTTCTTTCAATCTTACTTCATCATCAATGTCTTCAAAACTTAAAAGAGTATTATTCTTGTCAACAATGTGTTGTCTGATTTCATTTTCCTCTTGTTCGTCTTTTGATTCGTTTAAGTAAGTAATATACTCATCTCTTCTTGCTTCAATTCTATCTTGATACCATTGATATGTTTCTAATTCTGCTCGTGTGTAAGGCATTTTTTTACCTCGTTACTTTAAATATGTGGTCTTCGTCTAGTATATGTTCTACTCTTGTATTTCCACTACCACTTACAACTTTATATAAGAAACGATAGTGTCTCTCTGGTTGAAACGCATTTAAATCCATTCTGAAATAGTTTCCACTAGCATCACAACTTAAATATGAACCAGATGAAAATGGAACAATTGTATCTTCTGTTAGTGCATCTCTAACTGAATATTGACTTTGACTTGGAATAAATTTTACCGTTAGATTTTGTGAACTTGTTGAATAGGTTCTTGTTGGAAATCTTTCTCTACCATAAACTCTAAATTTAACTTTTGATTTTTCTTTATACTCTTCTCTCAACCCTTTCATATAAATTGTAACTTCATCTACATCATCTGCATCTAAAGTTGATAATGAACCAGTATTAAATATTGAATCATCATATTCTACTTCTAACTTTGGTGGATAAACGGTGTGGGTGTCTCTTGAAAAGAACGCGAAATTTCCAAGTCTATCTGTACTTCCCTCATCAACATTACTATCAGAGTTCCCTACACTACCAGAACGTTTGACAATAAATCCTTCATTAGCTATTGAACCACTAACCCATTTAGTTACAATATCTGTAACATCCATTCTCATATCAGTTGTTTCGTGATTGAACGATTGAGACGCTTCATATCCACTACCAGTAAACCAAGTTCCACCAGTATTATTTGAACCACTTGTCCATTGAGTTCCTGTTGTTGCTCCATCACGATATCTCCAAGAACAACCTTCAGTAGTTGCTGGTTGGTCGAAGAATCTACCATCACCTTGAACCCACGATTGACTTACTGCGTAAGCATATAAAGATTGACTTGTTGTTAATTCTTTTGAATTAGCGTCATATAAATTTAAGTAATATCTTGCGTTTTCAGGAATTGTTCCTGCTACAATTGACTCGGATATATTTGTTGTACTGAATTTAATTACTACTCTTGATGTATTAATAACCGAACCATCGGCGTTCATATCCTTACGAACTTCTAATACTTCGTCTAACCCTGTATTTCTACTTTGTGTAGCACTACCTTCATATAGTGTTGAGTCTTTTTCTGCGAATTCAAATAAATGCATTATTAAAATCCTCCTTCATTAGTATTTGTTCCGACACCTTGACCACGAATGTCTTTTAGTGGAAATCTTAATTCAAATATACTTGGGTCTAGTGATGGGTATAAAATTCCATTCTTTAGTGCTCCATCAACATCATATCCATTACCACTATAACCTTCAGATGTTTCATATTTATTTAATATTTTAACATTTGTTACTGAAGCTACACCATCTACCAATGATATTTCATATCCTAAATCACTCAATATTATTGGTTGATTTATTTGCCATCTATCAATGTTGAAAAATTCTAATATTCTTTCGTTTACTAATGCAATAACTTGGTCTTGTGAATAGTTTGCTTTTGTGATAATTTGATAATCAACACCTATGTTGATTACATATGCATTCTTAATATTTACCGCATCTGTGATTAGTCTAAATCTTGATAAATAAGTTTTTAAATTTTCTTTTACGGCTCTATTAACTATTGAAAGTTGTTTATTAGAATTGTATCCAAGAATATACAAGTTTAATGCTAGTGGATTAGGTATTCTATCTTGTGCTTCTGGTGCACCAGGTTCAGGTGATATCTCAGTTGGCATTACTCCACTTAATTGGTCATCTTGTACAATATATGCTTTAGCTATGTTACCATACTTGTCTGGTAATGCATATGTTCTAATAATATAATCTTCTTTGGTAACTGCTCTACCTTGTGCTTGGAAATAAGCTTTAATATTTTCTCTCAGTTCCTCTACACTTTCGGCTCCAAGACCACCACTTGATGCTTCTGGATTAGAAATTCTAACTGATTGTTTTACTGTGTCTAATACTGATTGGGCTAGGTTGGTGGAATTTACTTCTAGTGTAATACCAGCTATTTTATTAATCTCATCCACACCAACATTCTCTTGAACACCACCACCATATTGATATGAAATTGTTAATGTAGTGTTAGAAGGTGCTAGTCCATATGTTTTTGTTTTTAAAAAATTACTTGGGTCAAATGTTTCATAAATCTTTGAAGGACTATCTGCTAGATTAGAACCAACATTGTCTGGATTTGGAATAATTTCCTCATCAGCGTTGTCACTAACACCAGCTCCGAATCTTAATTCTGTTTTCCCATCTGGTCTTCGATATGCCGTAAATCTTCGTGATACTCTTTTTAATTTTAATAGATAAGGAACATCATCTGAATATTGTGCTAGTGTTGGGTCATTATCCGAATCATTGTGTACTTCATCAAATACAGTATCTTGAGCTAGTGAATCAACTTCATTCCAATTGTTTCCATCAGAATCTACAACACTTATAATATCTATAATATTATTGTTCGATAATTTAATACTTGAATATTTTTTAGCCCCACCAAACGTAAAGTCTTCACTTGTAACAGCACCACTTTGTGCTTTTACTTGTTTTTTCAATAAATAAAATGTAGGTGAATCGTTACTATCTGTTTCGAATATAGTTGTAACTCTAGTTGAATTCGTACTAGTAAATCTAAAATCACAACCTTGTATTGTTCTAAATGTTACTCCATCTGATGTTTCAACACGTGCTCCTACTGGAACATTTAATGCATAATCATAGTCAGGTTCTATACTTGAAGCTGTTCCTTTAGCAGGAACTAATTGAAATATATCTAATGTTACTGATGAAGGAGCTGTTAGTCTTGGTTTATATCCAAAGGTTTGTGCCATTGAATAAAGAGTTCTTAATTCTTCTGAGTATCCTAGTAGAGATTCTTTAAATTGCGAATCAACATAATAGGACATCACATCACCAACATAAGCTGCCATTTCAATAAACATCATACCTGGTGAAGACTCGTTAAAATCTTTGTGTGTGTTTGGATAATATTGTTTAGAAAACTCTATTAGATTATTTCTAATCTGAGAGAAGTCTTTATTTAAATATCGTACTTCTTTGGTTGATTTTTCATTATTGTTACTTCCGTATGCCATTGTTTACTCCTAATAGCTTGTTGTTGATTCTGATGTTGTGTCAAAATTTAATGTAATGGAATCAAATCTATTTGGTTCGTAGTTTAAAGAAAAATCTATATCAACTTTTGTTTCTGTTGGTATAGTTTCGTTTTGAATTACATCAACTTTTGCTATATCAATGTAAGGTAACCAAGTAGACATAGCTTCTTGTATTTCTTGTTTGATTCTATCTGTTAAATCTTCTGTATATTGTTCAAATAATAATTCTCTTAAACGAGAACCGAAATTAGGTTGCATTACTCGTTCACCTTTAGCGGTTAATAAAAGGTTTTTTACATTGGAACCAGCTTGTTCTAATGTTGTCTCGGTTTGTGGAAACAATCCTGACCTTCCTCTATTAAAAGGTAGTTTTAAACCAATACGAATATCTGGGTTTAAATCATTTTCTCTTGCACTTGCCATTAATTACCTTTTTTCTTTTTATTGATAGCTTTCATTAAACCAGAATAGTCCCTTGTTAAAGCGTTTGTTAAGTGCTCTGGTGCTGTTTCTGGTGTTAGACCTGCACTTCGTAAAGTGCTTGCGGCCGCTACTTCTCGTTTAACCTCTTTATTCCCAGTTCCACCACCATATCCTAGTAGTTCAGTCATACGACTTGAATCAAATGTATCTCCACCTAATGTTGGGTAGTCGTCTTGTTGACTTGCAGTTTCATTTAGAATTTTGTTAAGTGTCGGATTATCCGTGAACTTTTGTTCCTTAACTTTTCTCTTCTTAACTACTGGTTTTGCTTTGGGAATATTCGTTTCGTTAATAAGTATATCAGTTATCTGTTTTTTAACCTCTTGTTTGACAACTTCTTTTATTAATGATACTAATTTACCTTGTTTCATTTCTACTCCTAATCTGTTATAATATCCTGTCTTAAAAACTTTAATCTTGCAATTTCATTAACTAAGTTTACAACTTTTGTCAGAGCTAATCCATAACTTACTGGGTCTGTTGCAATGTTTGGTGTTGCTTTATTTAGTTCTGCTTGAGCTGTTGTTAGTTCATTTTGTAATTTTACGTACTCATCCGTTTTCAATGTCGGACTAGTCTTCGTTACATTCCTCAATGTCTCCATTGGATTTGGAAGTTTTAAATTACTTAGTTTTTCTTTTAATTGTTTTAATTCTTCAAATTCGTGTTGTTCAATAGTGGTGAGTTTTCTAATTTCCTCAATACACTTATCTATTTCAGCTTTAATTATTTTGACTGGTCTACTTCTTATATTATCTAAAAGTTTTTTAGTTTTACCTGTAAATATTGTTCCTTCTTTTTGATTATGTTTTACTTCAACATTTTTACCAATAAGTTCATTAAGTTCTCCTGATTGTTGTTTAAGAACTTGTTTAGCATTTAAAACAATATAATCCGCATCCAATACAATTACTGAACCTTTGGAATAAATATCACTTAGTTCTTTATTTGGATTTTTTACATTTAAACTCCCACCTTTACCTTGAACATAAATTGAAGCATCATCTTTGTTTAAATTATTTTTTACTGGTTCATTTATTTCAAGTCCGTCTGTATTGTGTCCGGCTATTATTTGAACACTTGGAACAAAATCATTCTCACCAATTTTTATAGAACTTCCATATCTACCAGTCAATACCAAGTCACCACGATTCGCTTCTATATTTCTTTTATACGTATTATCCTCGTCTGTTGTTTGTATAGAAACTCTTGTATTTAATGTATCAGCTGTTCCTGTTTTTATATTTTCATTTGGACTATTTTTTATATTGATGATATTAGTATAATAAGTTTGGTTAAAATAATTAACACAAACAACATTCTCACCAACAACTGGATATCTTTTTAAATATGGGTCTAATGGCAGTATGTGAATACCATTTCCCAATATTGGTTGGTTTTTTTCATTACACCACCTTCCTTTTATAGCTCCATAATATTTATAGTCTGGTTTTCCATTAGATTTTTTTGGAAGTTTATTTTTGTCTAATAAAACTTCGTCTACTTGAACTGGTTCAAGTTCAAAAAATAAATTTTCTCTTGAATCTACTATTCTATGAACATCGGCATGTTGTCTTTGAATTTGTGAATTACCAAAACTTGTTATATTTGATGTGTTAGTTTTCCTTGATTCAGCCATTTTATTGTTTTGATTCTATATCTTTTCTAATTTTATCAGATGTATCTTGTAAATCTTTTGTATCGTGTTCTAATATTGTATTCATTATTTCTTGTTTTTCTGTTTCAGATAAACCAAATTCACTTTCAGATTCACCTTTACCTTCCGCAGATATAATCTTCTGTACAACAGTAGCTAATTTTACTAGTAACTCATCGTTACGTACATTGAGTTCTAAATATTCTTTAATCATAGGAACTATTTGAATAGCAGTATCTCCATCCTTAACCATAGCTGTAATGTTTTTGGTTAAGACATCTAATTGCTTTCTGTTATAGTTTTGATTTTCGTAAATATCTTGAAACAATGATGATAACGACTTTCCTTTGAATATTTCATAATCGTTTGACATAATATAATCCTTTGGTAATAAATATAGGGCAATAAAAAAAGGGAACAAAATATTTAATTATGCTCCCTTTTTTCATTTAAGTAATATGTAGGAAATATTACTTATCATTTCGCGTTCCTACTTACGAATTAGACTCATCAATACCACCAAAGTAATGAACCCAGCAAAACCGCCGTTTCCAAACTTATTAACAAGTGATATCAAATTACTTATAACATCCAAGCCAAATAAACCGTCTACAAATAAAATACTTGCAACAGCTGCTAGGCCTACAAGTGAAAATAGAACTGACATTAAGTCGTCTACATATCCCTTGATTGTTTTTACGATGTCTTTCATAGTTTGTTTCCTCCGTATTGTGAACAAATATACCCCACATACGTGGGATAATCTTTAATAATTATCTATATTTATTAGTTATGAATAACAAAAGACCCAGTAGTCTTTGTGTCAATGAATCCATTTACTTGAAATTCCTTGTAAATGCCTTTCTGATACCTCTTCATTACATTGATAACTCGTGTAATGTGTTGTGTGTTTGATTGTGTCATTTCTCTGATTAAAATGTATAAAGCTTTTTTATTGAACAATTCAATACTACCTTTGATTCTAAAAATATGTAATACTGCATCAGCAACTCTTACATCTTTTTGTCTTCTAAATATTACATTCATATTATTGTCCCAATATGTTAACATCTGTGTTACAAATTCTTGATAACCCGCGTCAGTTTTTTTCTGTTGTATTTCTGTTTGGATACTTCTGTCCCAATCCATAACATCAATCTTATCGTGTGTTTTCATTTTTTTATAATTGTTATTATTGTGTAAGATTAAATAATTTTTAGCTACAATACTAAAGTAAGAAAATGCTTTCCCTTTACCCTCAGTATATTTATGCATATTCATAACCAAAAAACTTACTACTTCATTCTTTACTTCTTCTGATGAAACATCAAAATAATAAAACTTGAATGTGTGTATTATATTTTCACACAACTTATCAAATGCATTTTTTATATGGTCATTGTATATTCTATTTCTCATAAACGCTCTATCTTCTTTATTATAACGAATAATCGCGTTTTCTGTAACCTCTGTAAAGTAATAATTTTTTCTCTTACGCCCCATCTACTTCTCCTCAGTAATTTCTGTTAATTCCTCAAGTGATTGAACTTCTTCCTTTAATTGTTCAAAGACTTGACCCACCTCATCATCAACTTCAAAGTATCCTTTGTAATCAATTTCTCTAATATTTGTATTTACTTCATTTATCTTTTCAACGTAATCTTCAATCCAATCTTCAAGTTGTTCTTGCTTGATTAATAAATTGTAAACTCCATAACTTAACGCTAATGAAAGTATTACAAAAAATCCTAATACTATATTTACTATCATTTTTTATCTCCAAATAATTCATCAAACAAGTCCGTAGATATTTTACTTGGTTTTTCTTCTTGTGATGTTGGTTCATCAACAGCACCTAGAACTTCTTTAATGTTTTTAATTTTCTCAAATGTTTCTGTCTCTTCTTTTTCAATTGACTCTTTTGTTAGACGACCCTCTATCTGAGCGGCCATCATATCAGCTTGATGTAAAATATATTGTATAGTTGAACGAAGTTGAAACTCTGACTTATAAGCTACTAAATAACTTTTATTTGCTTCTTCATACATTCCGTCTGTTAATCTAATACCGATAAATTCTTTTTTACTAATCGGTATATTATAATGTTGTAGTAAAAAGAATGCTCTATCTGTTACTGACATATATTCACACTTTGGATTGTGTGTAAATATTTCCCCCATATTCTTTCTTCTCCACTCATTATCTTGTGGAATATAATAATCATTTTCTAAATCACCAACTTTACCTAAGTCGTGGTGTAAGGCTGAAAATACTAATTCTTCATCTGTAAAGTCTATCTTACAATTACTTTGTTCCCACAACTCTTTTACCTTTAATGAAAAATCTACTACCCTTAAAATATGGTCTACATAACCACCTAACATTGCGTTATGGTAATGTTCTTTAGCACTTGCGGGAGCCATTGTAAACCTATCTTTCATATCATCATACATTTTTAGAACTTTTTGTTTTCTATCTCCAGTTATATATAACTGAATAGTATTGATTAGTGTATCATAATTTTTTTGTATTTGTTCAGCTGTTAATTCTCTCATCTTACCACCATTGGTTTTCTTTATCATTAAAAGTCGGGTCTTTTAATGAGTGTTCTAACTTTTTACCATTTTCCCCGACACCACCTGCATCATCAACGATTTTCTGTATTTCATCTCGTCTTTCATCAGGTATCCATAGTCTTGTAAATTCTTTTGTAGGGTCATCTAATACACCTTTACTCATACACCACAATCTAATCTTTTCCCACGAGTTACTTAGGAATAAATTTGGGTGTGAGTTGTGAAGTAAATTTTTCTTATATCCATTTCCTTGTAAAATATGATATAACCACTCTACACCAGATTTTGTATTATTTACTTTTTTCTTTTTACTATCTAACGCATTAGTTAAGTCACTAAGTAAGTTTTCTTTAAATTGTTTGTCGTGTTCTGGTAAAGTCCAATCTAATGTTTCTCCAACTGACATATTATCTAACATTTCTTTAAATGATTTTTTATCTTTAAAATATAATGGATAATCTTTACCCAATACATACTCGTGTGTATCGTGTTTATAAGTTAAACTTGGTCTACCAACTTTGATAGCATCTTGAGCTGATAAATTCCAAGTCATATAATCATCTACAAAACATAAACTT
>Ga0209535_1000884_pt1 | contig 20815 bp, 15 predicted proteins | sample LinPmetageLP28_FD_184041 | JGI IMG/M metagenome (GOLD analysis project Ga0209535, IMG submission 184041) | Marine viral communities from the Pacific Ocean - LP-28 (SPAdes) (version 2) | ecosystem: Environmental > Aquatic > Marine > Oceanic | place: Pacific Ocean | collected 2009-08-22
ATGAGTGTGAACAATGTATTGTTCATCACTAAGAAGAAGGCTATCTCAAGCATTGAGGAAGACTACTCTCTTTTAAATCCTAATTATAATCTTACTGTTATAAACTATGAAAGTTTACATAAGGTTTCGCAAGATGGATGGGATGTTATTATTTGTGATGAGGCGCATTGTTTAGGCGCTTACCCTAAGCCTAGTAAACGTACCAAAGCCATTAAAACTATTATATCTAAAAAAGTTCCTTATGTAATACTACTCTCTGGTACACCTACTCCTGAGTCTTACTCACAGATGTATCATCAAGTTTATATAACACCTTGTAATCCTTTCAAAGAATTTCCTAATTTTTATAAGTTTGCCAATAGGCACGTAAACAAAAAAACTAGACACATAAATGGGTATAGTACTTGGGATTATTCCTCTGGTAAGGCTTCAATATTATATCAAATGAAGCCATACACAATTTCTTATACTCAAAAAGAAGCTGGCTTTCCAGTTGTTACTAATGAGAATATTTTATATGTAGTTCAAAATCAAGAAACTAAAAATTTATGCAGGAAGTTAAAAAAAGATTTAGTCATTGAAGGTAAGGATGAAGTTGTTTTAGCTGACACAGGAGTTAAGTTGATGAGCAAACTTCACCAGATGTATTCTGGTACAGTAAAATTTGAAAGTGGAAATTCTATGGTCCTTGATTACGAAAAAGCTAGATTTATATCCCATAAGTTTAGTAACAAAAAAATTGCTATATTCTATAAGTTTTCTGCGGAATACAAGGCGTTGAAATATATTTTTAATGATAGGCTTACTAATAATCTTAGTGAGTTTAAAAATACTGATAAAAATATTGCATTACAAATTGTCAGTGGAAGGGAAGGGATATCTTTAAAAGAAGCTGACTGTATTGTTTATTACAATATAGATTTTAGTGCCACTTCTTATTGGCAGTCAAAAGATCGAATGACTACCAAGGAAAGATTAGTGAATGATATCTATTGGATATTTACCGAAGGTGGTATAGAAAGTAAAATATATAAAGCTGTAGTGAAAAAGAAAGACTACACTTTAAAGCATTTTAAAAAGGATTATGACAGAACAACAAATACAATATAAAAGAATTAAAGAGTTAGAAGCTGAAGGTTATTACGTAATTAAACTAACAAAAACCAATAAGAATGGGATTCCAGATGTATTAGCTATAGCTCCTGGAGCTGAAGTAATATTTTCTGAAATTAAAACTGCCAAAGGGAAATTATCAACTTTACAAAAATACAGATTAAAACAATTAAAAGAATATGGATTTACAACAGAAGTACACAGAGGATAGCGTTTTTGAATTAGAAGATTTGTTTATTGAAAAACTTAAAAAGTTTGACCTTAAAACATCTATAAAAATAGCTAGAGCATTAGATTTTATATCTCACGAACAATTCAATAATGACGATATACATACTTATGGGGGAGTAGTTAATGAAAACGGGGCGCAATTTTTTGCAGTAGAATTTTGGAAAGAAAATCCTAATATAATAGTTTTACTCAATGTGTATAGTATTGAATCAGACAGTTACTTAGACTTAATCAACTTAAATCAAATAATAAAAAATGAATGAAACTTACTTGTCAGTGCTCAACCGAGTTAACGAATTAACTGGTGTTGATATACTTAAAAAAACTAGATCACGTAAAGCTGTTGAAGCTAGGTCTTTATTTTACTACTATTTATCTATATGCTTAAAAGCATCAGATAATGAGATATCAGATTTTTTAATGTATTACAACAACAAAACTCATCGTACTACTGTTTTGTATGGTGTTAAAATGTTTGAGATATATCAAAAATATAATTCTAATTTAAGCGCATGGCTTAATGATTTAAAGATTAAAATAGACAGTCCTTATCAAAAAAGAAATTTTATAGCTCAACAAGCTTATCTTTTAACAGATGATAATGTAAATATAGCATTTGAATTTATAGAAAATATAAGTGGAAATCAAACTCAATATAAAAAAGAAATGATTAACAAGTTGAGGATAAAAAGCAATCTCACTTCTTTATGTGTGGCGAAATGAAAACAGTTAACAGTTTAAGTGGTGGCAAAACATCAAGCTACATAGCGGCTCATTACCCTGCTGATTATAATGTATTTTCTTTAGTTAGAACATGTGATAAAAAATGTATGTTTCCAGATTCTAAAATAAGACAGGAGGTAAGCGATAGGCTAGGCACAGAGTTTATAGGTACTTTAGAAGACGATACTATTATATACACCATGATAGATTTAGAACAATTTATAGGTCAAAAGATTGATTGGGTTACTGGAAAAACATTTGATGAAATTATTATAAGAAAAGATAAAAAATATTTACCCAATGTTACTCAAAGATTTTGCACAACTGAAATGAAGCTGCAACCTATTTTTGATTGGTGGCGTAAAGAAATAGGTAAACCCGTGCAAACAAGAATTGGATACAGAGCTAATGAGCAAAGCCGAGCTAAAACAATGCTAAGTAAAATAAATAAAAAAGGCCTATTAGAAATGAAAGCTATTGTGGGTAAAAGAAACGGAATAACTAATCAAAATAAATGGGCATACATAGAGTGGCAAAAGCCAATGTTTCCATTAATTAAAGACAATATATATAAAGATTCTATTGAGAAATATTGGGAAGATAAATCTGTAAGATTTGCTTATATGAATAATTGTGTTGGTTGTTTTCATAGATCGCCAATTTTATTAAAACATTTATCAGATAAACACCCTAATAAATTTGAATGGTTTATAAATGCTGAACAAGAAACAGGTTATAATGTTAGAACTTTTAAAAGTGGTATGACATATAAAGGAATTAAAAATAGTTTAAAACAAACATCTTTATTTGATGATGATTTTAATGAATGTGATTCAGGATATTGTGGTATTTAAAAAAAAGTATTATATTTAATGGAATGAAATATACTGTACATGCCTAAAGACGTTAATTTTAATCATGTCAACCAGTTGATGAAAGAAATCAACACCCATACTGACGAAATATATGAATCTTTAGCAGATCAAGATTACTTACAACTCGATAAAAGTGTAGGAGAGTTGATAGGTTTATTAAAACACACACAACTTACCGTACAAGATGAGATCTGATTTTAGACCTCGCCTTCATGGCAATAAAAAAATAGCCTATGATAATCTTATAGCCGATGAAAGGCGTATACTAGTCATAGGTGATTTACATTGTCCTTTTGAATTAGAGGGTTATCATGAGTTTTGTTTAAAAACATACGCTAAATTTAATTGCAACCAGGTTATATTCATTGGAGATATAGTTGACAATCACTACAGCTCTTACCATGAAACTTCTAGTGATGGGCTTGGTGGGGCTGACGAACTTAGGTACGCTATTAAAGCTGTAAAGAAATGGAGAAAATCATTTCCTAAAGCAGATGTATTGATTGGAAACCACGACAGAATGATTATGCGTAAGGCACAAACATCAGCAATACCTACACTGTGGATTAAATCTTACAATGAAGTACTAGGAACTAAATGGAACTGGAAAGAAAGAATAGTATATGACAATGTACAGTATGTTCATGGAGAAGGAGGAACTGCCAGAACAAAAGCTAAGAACGATATGATGAGCACAGTGCAAGGTCATATTCATACCCAGGCGTACACTGAATGGATGGTGGGACGTAACTTTAGAATTTTCGGAACACAAGTAGGATGTGGTGTTGATACTACTAGTTATGCCGCTGCTTACGCAAAGAACTTTAAAAAACAAGCTATTGGATGTTCTGTAGTAATGGGAGGGCATACAGCAATAAACTGCTTGATGAAGCTATAAACTATTTACCTTTTAGGTATGTACTAAATAATTCCTTTTCTCTTTCAAAAAACTTTAAATAAGTTTTATTAAAAGCATCATAAAGCTTATCTTCAGCATCTTCTATTTTTTTTAAAGATTTATTTTTTCTATCGTATTCTTTAATTTTTCTAATTTTAACTTTAATTTCTCTAAAATTTTTTAATCTTTTATCAAATTTTTTAGATAATTTTACTAAAGCTGAAGCTTGTCCTAAAACTTTAACAGGTAGTTTAGTTTCTTTCCCTTGTTTTACTTTTTCAAGTTCTGCCACTAATAACTTTAAGTCATTTTTTCTGTCATAATAAGAATTTCTATCTATAGCTCTATTTACTTCACCGCCTAACCTTCGTGCGAAAGGTGTTTTATTTTGGTCTATTTTTTCTCCACTAATTATTTTGTCTGTTACCTCTACAGAGTTTCTTATAAATCTTCCTAGCCCTCCAACATAATGGTCTATTATATATTTAAAAGACTCAGGATTAGCATCAATAAAACCAGGGATGGCTTCAGATCCTCCCGTGGCTTTATTTAACCATTTGGAAATTACATTCCAGTCTGCGAGTCTGTATTCTTTTCCATTTTGATTTCTACCTAATTCACTATCAGGCTTTGGCGTACTGCCTTCAAAATTTTCATTAAATATTTGGCCACCAAAAAAGTTTTCATTCTGACTTAAATCAGCAAAGGGTTTTAGAGCGGTTGGTGCGCCATTTCTTATTATGCTAGAAGTTAAATTTTTACTTTTAGAGAAATTAATAGGAGAAAATGCACCTAAAAAAGAACGCCCTAAAAAACCAGTTGTTTGTCCGGTTGTCTTTTTACCAGATCCTAAATCATAAGCAGCCGTACCTAGATTAGAAAATATATTATATCCATAAGGTAATGGAATTTTTGTATAAGTCCTTCCGTCTGTATTCATTATAATTAAGTTCCTTTCTTTTTCTGCAGCTGGTATTTTACTATAAAAAGTTTCCCCATCTTCATCTTCTTCTGACCTAGCTTCATTGTTAGCTGCTATGATAGCAGAAGCGGCTGTAATACCCATTGCCACTTTTTGTGCGGGATTTACTTTTTTTAATTTAAATTTTGTTTTGCTAGTTAAAGGATCAACTTCTTTAGATATAAAATTCATAGCCTTAGTAAATCTTGTAGTACCTTGTATTCCTGCGTTTAAAAATAAATAAAAAGAATTTAAAGCTGGGCCTGCCGTACCGCTTTGATTAAAGTTTACGGTTAACTCTTTTGCTAATGCAGCGGCTTTTTGTGCCTCCATTCCTTGTTTTCTAGCTTCGATAAATGCCGCTAATCTAGTAGAATTTTCAGAAGCTGCATTCAATCCGTCTACAAATGAGCTAACATTTTTTGCCCATTGTTTAGCTGTTGTTTTAACTCCCTTTTTTTCTGATGCCATTTTAGCCATTCCATCTATTCCTTTCTTTATATTCTTTGTAGATTCTTGAAAAAAATATCCAGTCTTACCTCCTTCTTTTACAAATTCATTATAATATTTTACTATTTCTGGATTATATCCTTTGGCTTTTAATTCTTTATCTGATAAAACATTACCTTCTGCATCTAATGTTTTCCCGTTTTCAAATGCATTAATTACCTTAAAAGATAAAGCAGAGTTAACTCCTAGAGTTTTTATCATACTAGCAGTTCCTTTTATCCCTCCTTTAATTTTAATTCCAGAATCAGCCAACGCATTCATAATACCTGTTTGTAAATCTCTTATATAGTTAGTCGCTATAAATTCAGGGTTAGCGGTGGTATAAGCTTTACGAAGTATATTGTTTACTGAGGCAAACGTAGGTTGAATATACTTACTCCAAACACTAGTTTTACCTGGGTTAGCATCATTAAGTATTGTATTTATTTGTTGGTCTTCAAACTTAATAAAATATTCTTGACCCCCTTTCAATACTCTTGTGTATTTCCCAGGTTTGTCTCTCATTTCGTTTATATCTACAGGAACTAATACTTTAGCCCCCTCTTTATTTGTGCCTAATTTAGAATCTGGGGTATTTGCTGTATATACATTATAAGCGCTAGAGTCCTTATTCTCTTGAACTATATTTAATAAGTTTATTAATGTTTCGTTTTTTTGAGATCTAATAATTACAGCTGATCTAGCGGCAATAATATTAGAAATAACATCTCCTGCTTCTGTTGTTCTACCAGAAGTAGAACCAATATCTTTTCCTTGTATTGATAAACCTTTTCTTCCAGACTCACTAACAATCTGATCCATAGCTTCAGATATATTTTCATTAGCAAAACCCTTTAAAGGAACATAGTTTTTGTATTCATTGTTTTTTATATTATCATACTCTGTTTTAGATATTAAATTTTCATCCAACATAATATCTAACGTACCTTGTGTAATTTCATAAAAATCATTTGCCACCAACTCTAACTCCTTTGTTTGTTCTGGAGTAAATCCATTTAATATATCTTCAGCTTGTTTATCTGTAATACCTGAACCACTATCGTACTTAGGGTCATCAGGCCTCCTAGTTTCTCTAATAAATTTATTTCTTTCCGTTGCGTGTTTTGCATATAAATATTTCGATACCTGGTCTACATCTAATTTTTTATTAGTTATTTTTTTAATTACTTTAGATATAGATTTTTCAAAATTATCTAATTTAGATCTAGTTCTACCATACAGAGTTTTCTCTGCCGTATCAAAATTCTTTCCTCTTTTAAAAGTTTTCCCTAATTTTTTTTCAAGATTTTTTTGTATATCTCTTACGGGATTAAATTTATCTACAAATTTAGTTTTAAAATTACTAAAATTTTTATCAACTCTTTGCCAGAAACCTTCTTCATTAACAGTGTTAGGAGGTACGTTAGCATCAAAATCACTATCACCCAATACACTTTCGTTGTTATTAGGAGGACCTTTGGGGGGCTTGTTCACACTCATAACTACGTTAGGAGGAACATTGTTATCTAACAATTGTTGTCCACTAAAAGTGTAGACAGTTTCAATATCTGTCCCACTTCTTGTACCATTAGGATTGACTCCTTTTAAAGACTCAGGAAGAGTTTTATCTGTGAAAGTATAGTCTTCTTCAGCAATAATTTCAATCGTACCATCTTCCTCAACTACCGCATCCTCAACTACTGCATCCTCAACTACTGCATCTTCTACTGGATTTTCATTAATAGAGAGTGATTCTTCTCTAGATTTTTCAATTGCATTTCTTTGATCTTCAAATTTAGGATTTTCAACATCTAACTTATTTAATTCATTATCAAAATATTCATCAATAGATTCAACAGTAGAATCTTTTTTAGGGGGGACAATACCTAATTCATCTAATATACCTAACGAACTTTCATCAACTACATTTTCATCAACTACATTTTCATCAACTACATTTTCATCAACTATTCCACTATCATCTATTAATTCATTTTGTTTTTTAATAATATTTTCTTTAGTTTCTTTTATAGCTGGCAATCCTGCTTTTAAAAGAACTTCATTTTCTTCTTTTAATTTTTGTTTAGCAAATTCAAAACTTACTTCAACTGATTCATTTTTAATATCCTTATATTTAGAATATATATCTTTTATTTCTTTAGATAAACCTTCAGCTTTTATTTTTGCAGATACACTATTACTTCCACTAAGAACTTCTAGCTCTGTTTCTAGTTTTGTTAAATTAACTCTATCATCCTCGCTTATATAATTAGGTATATCACTTTGTAAATTTGCTCCTATTTGAGCATCCCTTTTTTTACCCTCAGCTTTTGCAAGTAAATTTTTATCATTTTTAATTTCAATTTTAGCTCCCGCAATTTCATCAGGTGTTCCATTTATAATTAAATCATTTACATCATCAAACGAGGCTGGTTTTCCATTTAGTTGGTAGCTAGGAGGATTAATAAACGATGATCCAACTGTCAAGGGAGCTGTAGCTGTTCCTGCCACACCTTCAAAGCCTATTTCTGCAACATCCAATTCCTGGCCAGTAAGTAACCTACCAGTTGCTTCACCAATAGACCCTCCAACGCCTTCAATAGCTACACCTTTAGCTCCTGCTCCAATTCTTTTTCCTATCGTCTTAGCTGCTTTTAATGAAGATGATGTTGCTTTACCTGCTATACCCCCGGTTAATCCATCAATAGCACCAATAGCTATTCCTCGTCCTAATGATTTTCTTCTTATTCTACCCATTGCCTCTGGGTTATTTAATATTTTAGTGACTCCATCTTTATCAAAAGCTAAACCTGCTTTTTCTACCTCACCTTGTAAGAAATCTGTAAATGACATAGCTGTTTCCAGTGTAGCTCCTGCTGCTCCAATAGCACCACCAATTGTACCAAACACCGGCACAGCACTACCTACTACCGCTCCAGCAGCCGCTGCTTTTCCTGAAGATTCATTAAACATAGCTGATGCTGATGAAACAAATAGTTGTGGTATTACTTGCCCTCTTGTAGCGGCTAATCCTTTTATGAACCCCCAAGTACCAGAGCCAGCATCTTCATATATTTTTTGAAATTGCCTCATTTCATCCGATGGACCGAATTGATTCATTTTATTTACTTCCGATAAATATAATTGTATTTGTTCTGGGGTTGCGTCTTTTCCATCATACATTAATCCTAGAGCATCGTCCACCGTAGCTCCTTGACCTTGACCTTGTGCACCTGCCCTATAGATATCTCCTAAAAAATCGGTTGCAAAGTTCTTGCCAAATTTTCTTTCAATGAGAGTGTCTTTTTCGAAAGATCCCGAAGTACCAGGTACTGGTGTTGGACCTGTAGCTGATTCCACAACTTCCATTTGAGAAGTGCCGTTTGAATTTTTTTTTTTTACTGAATCATTAAAACCATATTGCTCGTTAAACTCTTCAAAAGATTTAGTATAATCTCCTGATTCATTTAATCCTTTATATAATCGTTCAGATTTTTTATTATTACCATACTGCTCTACAAACTCTTCAAAAGATTTAGTGTAGTCTCCAGCTTCAAACAAAAGTTTATATAGTTTTTCCATTAGTCGTATTTACCTGAGGTTTTCTCCGCTTTAGATTCTTTAATAACTTTATTTATTTTTTTAACTAATTGAGCATTGGTTAAATTAAACACATCACCAATTTCATATTCATTTCCTTCGTACTTTATTACAGCTTTAGATATTCGGTTACCATCTAAATTAGATATTGATGAATTAATTGAAGGTCTGTCTCTTGCATCCTTTCCTGAATCTTTATATATAGATTCATCGCTTACTTGAATCTCGTACCCTTCTGGTAAACTTGCTCCTATAACGTCTGTATATTCTTCAACCACTTCTTTTGAAAGCTCCATATCGGATAGTGAAGAGTAACTCGTTGGGGGGTCTGACCTTGTTTCTCCTTCAATACTATTTATTTTTGGAATTGAACTTAATCGTGTAATTAAATCTACAGCTTTAGCGTTTTTACCTCTACCAGCCACCTGTATATTACTTATATCAACATCTTCAATCTCTCCAATATTCACTATATCAGCTAATTTAATATTTGTTTTTAATTTACTAAAAAAATCTTCAATTTGTGTATTATTGTATCTATCAGTTGCTAGCATTAATTCTTTAGCTATATCGTTCCCTGATTTTCTAATAGGTTTCTTTTGTTTATCTAAAACAAGATTTCCTTTTGCATCAAGTTCATATAAGTTAATCGGTTGTACTTTTCTATCGACACCTCTTAAATTAAATGTTACTTTAGCGTCTCTAGCATCCTTTAAATTTACAGGTATACCTGTTTGATTAATAAATTTTACCTCATCAGCAACTATACTAGTAATACCTAAGTTTTCATTATTAAATACAGTAGTTTGCGAATCTTTATCCCCACCCAATGCCTTCATTAAAATAGTAGCATCTGCGTCAATTGCCTCCCTATCAACTTTCTCAGCTGCCTTTGCATTTATCTTTACTTTAGTTTCATATGTAGGGTCAATACGTTTTTTAACATTGTCCATTTGAACGTCAATTCTTTCTTGTAAAATTTCTTTTGCTCTTTTATAATAAACGCTATCAGTTCCTACTTTATCTGGATCTGGAATATAAATATTTTTATCATTTACAATTAATAATTTTTGTAAATCTTCTTTATCGAACTCATCGTCTGATGCTAATAAATCTAATATGTTTCTTTGATTTTCAAGTTGACTACCTATAAAACTATTTATTGATTTTTTATACGCATCGGTATTGGTTACGTCTTCAACAGATTGATTGCTTTCTAACACCACACTTTTACCAATGGATTCAGCAAAAGCTTTAGTTTCAGCGGTAGGGTCATATTTTAACGTGTTATCAATACCCCTATTCTTAGCGTTATGTACACTAACATAATTACCTGTACTTGTGTCTTTTATAGCTAGCCTTCCTGTAATAGGGTTTATCTCTAAAGAACCCTTTGATGGGTCTAAAAAATTTTCGTATTGCTCAAAACTATATTGACTTACAAAACTTAAATCCCCTGCGCTAGCGTTTTCAAAAACCTTTGCATAGTCATCTTGATAAGTTTTTGTCATAGCAGAAAAAGACTTCCAATCATCTGTTAGATTTTGACTTCCTCTACTGTAGTCACTAGGTTTTATTTTATTTTGCTTAAGAAGTTTGTTTTGCATTAACATATAATCAATTGAGTTTTGACTAGCAATCATTACTCTTTCGTTTGCAGTAGTATCTTTTCCAGTGGGAATATCACTAAGGTTAGATATAGTTTTGTCAGTTTGATCTTGAAGGCTTGATTTTAAATCTACTCTTCTTTTCTTTTCTGTAGCTAGTCTGTCGGTTACAGTTTTAGTTATAGCCCCCCAATCAACAGTAGCTTCTTTATCTCTTGCTTTGTAACCGTAATAACTCATGTTATTTATTTCTTAAGTTTCTCTTAAAAGCTCTATAATCTTTTCTAGTTCCTCCAAAACTCCCAAACTCACCATCATTTATTTTTTGTAAATCAAGCAATCCTTGGTCTGTCTCTAAATCCAATCCTTTAACAGCTTCCATTTTTAGGTTTTCAGCATCTCCTTGAAATTGATCAAAAGTTTTATAATCAGGATTTTCTCTAAGAGCATATAAATCCGACCCTTCATATATACCTGCGAGAGTGCCACCTATTTGTTGGGCAGCAGAGGCCGTTGCTCTTCCTCTTCTATTTGCCGCATCGGCTGCAGCCATTTGTGCTCCCGTTCCTTCTGCTGTATCCAGCTCTACCAATGTGTCTCTAATCTTGTTTTCTTCAACAGCAATTGCCTTTTCTCTGCTTATTAAAGCTTCTGCAAGTACATCAGTTTGTTTAGATACTCCTGCTACTCCTGCAGCAGTTATTTTTCCTATACCTCCTAATAAACTTCTTGAATCAGCTTCTTGAAGAGCAGTCACTCCTTGTTTGTTTAGTACTGCATTTTCTCTGAAACCTCTGTCGTAAGCAGGTAAGCCAATGCCAACTCCTTCAAGCGCATTTTCTTGTGCTTTAAATTTAGCCTCTGCAATAGCTTTCTGTGCTTCCGCTGCAGCTCTTTTTTCTTCTGTTCTAGCCTTTATAGACTGACCAATGCTCATTCCTGCGCCTATTAAGCCTAAGCCTGCACTTATTGGATCACCTGCCATATTATTTTATTTTTTAATATTAAACAAATATACGAATTCTAGGGATAGCTTTTAAAAATACTAGAGCCTACAGCAAATAATTCAACTGGCGAAGTACTAGTGTTTTCAAGTTTAACCTCCATACTGTACCCTAACATCCCATGAGATTCAGCTACAGGGTTTTTTAAATATAATATATAATCCCCATTATTTGGGACTACTGACGATGCTCCACTTGCGTCTACTGTAATAACTTTTCCAGACACTGCGGTAATTGGCCCTACTATTGTGGGTGTATTACCTGCAAATACTGTATCTCCTACACTGATTAATCCTCCAAAATCAAATGCAAATGTAAGGGTTACTGCTGTAGTTACAAATCCATTTACAGTTGTCACTTGACCAATTCCACTTGCTGACCTCAAATTAAAGTTTTGTGGGTCTGTTGAATTACTTCTTATAAAAGCAAACCAATCACCTTCTTTTTCTTTAAAGTATGAAGACTGTATAGTACCAGAAAATTTCTGTGTTCCACTATTGTTAGTGCTTAAATCAGTTGTTACTGTTGCTTTCCAAGCGGCATCAGACTCTAGTGTTAATGTTTTCCAAACTTTAGCTTCTAAAGGCTTCATGTTAAATACGGTAGTTATTGTTGAACCTTCTGTTGCTTGAGTTCCATAAAAATTATTTCTTAAAGAGTTTGTATTGTGTCTCCATAAATTTCCTCCTTTAAAGGAATAAAAATAACTATTCATTCCAATCATGTACTCAGGAAGATAAGAATAAAATGAAGGCCATCCTTCAGCTGATTCACTATATGTTACTGTTATTGCCATAATTATGGGGAGCTTGTTGATGTTATTTGTCCATTAGAATCTAATGTTACAGTATTTGTTCCAGGTGAACCTCCATGATAAAACGTATACCCAACTCCCGCAGGTTGTGTAACACTTCCATTTGGAAGATCATCTGTATAAGCCGTAGCTCCAATAGTGTTAGAAAAAATTGTATTTGTTGAGTATAAATCTGACCTATACACAACCGCTATATTTGTACCTCCTGGGTTTGTCGCGGTTATTACAGCGTAGGAAGGTCCGCCTCCAGAACAAGTTGCCACAGTAGTGACTACACCGTTAGCCACTAATATAGCAGTACCATTATTTAATCTATAATACCCATTAGCCAATGTATTCGCTCCATTTATATCAGAAAAAACCCAATTATTTACAACTGGTAAAATATTAGTTCCTAATCTGTTTTTTGCATAGTAATAAGTTTGGTCTTGTGTTGCTCCGCAGGCATCCGATAAAGTTGCTTTAACGGTACTACATGTAAAAGAAGGTAAACTTACTGGACAAGCAACTTCAATATTGAATGCTGTTCCACTACAAGGTCCTATAAAATTAGCTTCTAATGTAGAAGGTGTAGCTGTTGTTTTAGGTATTACCATTGTGGAATAACCTGGGCTAGAAGCCGTCAAATTACTTTGAGATGAAACAGGAGTTAAAACTACTTGCGGTGTGCTAGGATTAGGGAATGAACTTCCTGTATATGTTGATGTGTTTAAGTTGTAAGTAGTAGAACCAATGCCACAATCATTACCCACAGTTCCAATATAAGTTGCTTGTCCTATTTTATAAGCCTCTCCAGATGCCATTATATCAGCAGATAAGCTTAATTGAGTAGAGCTGTCAATTGCAGTAACGAAAGCGCTTACACTGTCTGTCACACATGTAATTCTATCCCCAACAGCAACTAAAGATGGTGATGAAGTAAAGTTAGCCGAAGAATCTATTAATTTATTTACTACAGTAGAAGTTGCAGTTCCTCCAAAAGGAGTTGGAGCTGCTAAATATCCATTAGTTGGTGAGCTTAATTTATTGTAAATTTCATTATTAAATAAAACCACAATACCATCTGGTATTCCAAATGGTTCAAAATAAATTATTATAGCTCCTACATCCGTTGTTGTACTTCCCATATCTACAGACAAAGTATAATATCCTTGACTACCACTAGCGGATATATTACTACCACAAGCTACTCCACATTGGCAATTTGAAGCCAATCCTAGTAAACCACTGGTTTGTTGTCTATATATAGTGGTGCTTTCTGAGGGAGCTTGATACCATCCATCTGGAGCTTTTGTACTTAAAGAAGAGTCAGACCATACCGCTGTAGCGCTAGAAAAAAGTGTTGTATCTAAGTAATATGTAGTGTCTGTTAATGCCATATTTTTAACAAGTTAATAAATTAATTACCCTTCCTGTTCCGTCAACAAAAATTACTGATGTAGAACTTAATGAGTAGTATCCTCCTGGTAAAACGCTAGTTCCTAAGTTGTCTGAATATACAAAATTATTTACAATTGGAGTAGCTCCCGATCCATTTAAGTAATAGGTTTCTGTTTGCCCTAAGCCACAAGCTCCAGATCTAGTTGTTGAAAGTACTGATGAATTATAACTTGAATAAGTACATCCCGTACAACAAACCTCCACCTCACTGACATCACTATAACATAAAGGAATAGCTGAACCACATGCATTACACGTTTCTGATGTTTGAAGCAATCCTCCTACTTGTTCCCTAACTTGATTAACTGATTGATAAAATTCATTAGTTGCTTTAGTGGATAAAGCTGAGTCTGTAAAAATAGCGGTCGCAGTTTGAAATGCAACAGTATCTATAAAATATGTATTACTAGGACCTGAGCAACATGCTATATCTTTTGATGTCCCATGTCGTAACGATACTGACGTAGGCTCTTTATAATCCCATATTAAATATAAATAAGGTAAGTTAGTGACATTTTGATAAGTAAACGACACTTCATATAATCCTGTACTTGGATTAACTATCGGAACTACTGTTGTAGCAATAGCATCTAGTGTATTATAATCTGTACTCGCATAAAGCACATTAGAAATGTGATATTTAAATTTATCTACATTAACATCAAACACAATTGTATCAAAACCTATTTTGTTAGATTGCATATAAAAAGTTGCACCTGAAATAGGAAATAACCCGACCGAAGCTTGTCCTGAAATTACACTATATAAAGAAACTTGTGATGAGCCAAAGCTCATTAATTCACTAGACACAGGACTAGTGCTTGTGGAATCTTTCCAGTAAAATTGATTATGAATAAACTTTCCATTATCAGATGGACTTCCTGCTCCAAACTGTATAATAGTTAATGGGTTGGTGGCTGGACACGATGGTGTAATATCGTAAGATACTGTACCTACTGGAGTTACTGTAACTAAAGCTGATTTAGGTAAAGTTAAATTTTTAGTAAATGTTTCTGTTCCTGTGCCTGTAACTGTACTATTTATAACATCTGAACCATTCCAATTTACTTTTAAATTAGCCGTTCCGCTTCCAATATTGTATATTATTGTAATTAAGCCTTGTGCTTCATTAAAGTTTACTGTATAAGTAGCAGGGATGGAGATGTTTTGTTTTGATAATGTGACCCCACAATTAAATTCTACCAATGGTTGTGGATTATTAACTGAAGTAGACGACAACACATACTCATTCATATAAGGATCAAATCCACCTAGTTTTTGAGTTTTAAAATTATCAATAAATAAATCCCTAAAATAAGACCTCATTCCTACTTGAGAAATTACACTAAGTTGCTCTTTAATTCCAGTCCCTTTTAATTGAATAACTGCGCCTCTCTTTGCGTCAGTAAAAAATTTATCTAAACCATAAGACGTATAACTTTCTGGGTTTAAACTTATACCGTAATCATCGGTTCTAGCTATCTGTTGTCCTAAAACTAAAGGTGAGGATGTAATAGCGCCACCAGCGGCAGCCGTTGATAACAAATCTTTGTCAGTTAATATATAAGATATTTTATCTTCTTGTAAACAAAGTATATCTGTTTCTCTTCCGTCTAAAATCTGTATTTCTCCAAAAGCAACTTCTAAATCTTTAAAGTTAGTTAACCCTAAATTAAATACATTTAATTTATTTATATTAGTTTCTTGATTAAAAACCTCACTATAAGTTAGCCCTGCAAATCTATCCGCTTCTTTAAAGTCTACTTGAGATACAGATGTAACTCTTTGCCCTAATGTAAATGATTGACCTACTAATGAATCCTCTACCTTAAAACTTTCAACTCCATTTCCAAATGCAAAACAATCAAATGAGCCTAATTTTACTATACCCTCTAAAGTAGCTGTTTGCCCTTGGTCACCCACCGAACTACCCGAATCATGGTATTGAATGCCTGCGTCTGTTGAAATGTTATATTTTTGATCGTCTTCATAATATATATCATTATCTATATCGATAGGAATAGTTTCAAACACAACTATTCTGTTAGCAAATTGAACATTAAGCCTAGCGCTTATGTAAGATCTTTTTCCGTTAGCACCTTGTATTCCACTTACTAAAGCTAAATACAGTCTGTTGCTTGAGCTTGGTGGGTTACCATCTGTAGTATAAAATTGATATTGGTTTACACCTTGAATATTAGGTATGGGATTTATACTTGTTCCTACTACTAAAGTATTTGTGTACACATTAGTAGCGTTTGAAGTACCTGATGAAATTCCAGTTGAAAAATCTATTTGCATTCCATTAACAAAGTGCCATAAACTATCATAGTTTTGATTGGACACAAAAGTTTGCTCGTAATTATATATAGCTGATCCAGAGGCTGTTTCTCTCCTATGAAATTCAAAATCAAAGCTCACTATAGTGTTTTGAGTTATAGCTATATTTGTGTAAGTATTTGTACTCCCATCAGTAGTTGTTTCGAAACAAGGTACACTTAATCTTGGGTAAACTCCATTCGTCCCTCTAGCAGTTATATTGCCAGAGTCAAATCCTACCGTATCATCATCCGTGTCAACACTAAAATTAGTTGGCCTTAATTCCATATAGAAACCCGCTAATTCTTTTATAAAAGGATTAATTCCAGCACTTGCGGACGGAGTTAAAAAGTTAGGCGCTTGTGTTCCTGTGCTTAAAACTTCATTTGTAGTGTAACTAGGCGGTGTCCCTGTAGCATCTATTTTTATTCTTAAAATATCTCCGGGCTGAACTTTAGTTTGATTTTGCCCCTCTAACCTAAAGAATACACTATTGTTGGTTAGGTCTTGGTAATAAAAATTACTGTAAATAGTTTCATAAGGCCCTTCAGCTCTTTTAACTACAAACTTATAATAACTAGCCCAAAAAGGAGGTCTTTGTCCTATAGGAATACTTACTGTTATTTGATTTTTTGTTTCTGAAAAACTTGCAGGAACAAATATAGTATTGTTTGGTGAAACTAAAGCTGTAGAGCTTCTAAGATATTCATCCATATAAACAATACCAACCTCGTAATTCCTATTACTGTGTAGACTTTTAGTGTTACTGTTAGTTAAAAAAGTTACATTATTTGCGTTAATTTCATAGTACTCGTATAGGTTAGCCGACACTCCTCCAGCTGCATCAATATCCTCAAACAACATTGCTGGTATTTGAAGGTTAAACGATGTTGCGCTAGTGCTTTCTACAGAAACTATAAATCCCTGATCAGTTCCAGTTATACCACTTTGTTTTTTTGACCAAGTAATATTAGGCGTTGTGTCAGACCTATTAGCGTCAACTGCACAATTAAAAGAATCAGTTAGTGAAGTTCCAGTTGCGCAATTAGCAACAGATTGGAAATAATCAATACTTGTTCCTATAGTGGATTGAAAAGAAACTGAGTTTACCATTTGACTAACACTTCCAAAATCTTGAGGTAAAGAGTAATTTGTTAATATTTCAGTAGAGGCTTGTTTCCCAATAGTCCCTGTACCTATTCCTCCAGTAAATTGTTTGTGTATAAATTGAATAGAAATTGTTAGTAGCGCCCCTTGTTTTAATTTATCTGCAACAGGGGTTAAGTCTATTGACAAGTTTGTGTTAGGAACTGTTACAGCTGTGGTGGGGTCTATAGTGTAAAGAATACCATTAGTTAAAGTGGTATTAATAGTAGTTGAATTAACACTTTCACTTAATAATGAAGTTGTGTAGGTGAGCAAACAATTAGCTCCTGTATTATCTACTAAATTAAATCCATCAGTATAGTTACCAAATATAAGTCTATTACCCATTATAGTTAGGGCTTTAGCTTTAGTTGGGACATTGTCAAATAACCTTAAGAGTTCACTTTCAGTTAGTGTTGTGTATATTTTACTATTACTAAAAACTTGTGTTTGAGTTGCATTATCTGGCCAACCTAAATCTGTTTTATCAAATTGTTCTATAACATTTAAAATATTATCGCTAGAAAATTTAAAACATAAATCTACCCCTATTACATTAGATGTTCCAGTATTAAAACTCACCTCTACAGCATTGTAGATATTTAACATCCCTGTGTTTAAATTAGTAGCAGCATCTAAACTAAAATTACCTGGTACAAAGGCTATATCAGTGAATTGAGATAAAGCACTGTACTCATTGTCTTTGTATTTATACCTGTATGCAAATGAAATCATTCTACTTTCCATGTAGTTAGCTTCGGTCGCTTGGGTGATTAATTTTAGACCGGGGGCTGAAGAAGGAGGTTTTACAATTAGGTTTATATCTTCATCTGTAATAGCACTATTAGGATAGTTTCTAGTAACGTTTATTTTTCTTGGAGGATTTAAATCATCTGTCCATAAAAGTAAATTCCCAATCTTACTTACTCCTGTTATTAAATATGACGAATCAAATTTTAATATATCAGAGCCAGCTAGTTTATCGCATATTACATGGTAAGTAATTAAAGTGGAGGATGTGTTGAACGATACTACCATATCCGCAGAAACAGAAGTTACAAACCAGTAAATTGTTTCTTTTGAGCCGTCTTCGTATGCTCCTATACATATAGCTCCGTCTAAGTCGTTTCCGTTATATTGTAATGTAGTTAATCTAGTATTTCCTTTAGCATTTTCTACTGACCCTATTTCAGTTGTTTCTGTTGAACCTAATCTTACATTTAAAGCATCAGTATATTCACCCGCTGGAAGAAGTCTTTCGTCCACAGCTTTATTCATTCTGCCTTTTATAAAACTAGTATATGTTATCATTTAAGCCACTTGTCTTGGCCTCTTAGATTCATCAAAAGTCTGCCAGGGTGAATATCACTTAAGCGTATCTTGGCGTTTCTTAAAAGCGCTGATTTATCTTTTCTTGCCCTGTTTACTATATACTCTTGTACTCCAAATTTTGAGTTTAAAATTGAATACTTTATATATGAATATACAAATTCTTCAAACAATTTATTTACAGAAACACTAGCATCATCTCCACCTTCCATACCATCTGAAACATACTCCAACACGCATAATTCTTCAGACATTCCAGAACTAAAGTTTATCACACCTGCTTTATTATTAATTCTAAATGTAGGATTAGAGTTTGCTGTTTCAGTGTTCAGTCCAAATCTTGCACCTATTTGATAATCAAAATACCAACAACCTCCTATATTCCATCCTTCTTTTCCGTTATAAGGGCTATTAGCGTTTAGATATATACTTTTCTTTGCACCGTTAATTCTTTCTTGGTCTACAATAGACCTTTCCGCTTGTAAAATGTTTCCGTTTTGATCGAACAAAACATTAGAATTATTATCTTGTAGGTAACTAGTCGCTGAGTTTATTTGTATGTTTTCTACTAATGGAAATAAATACCCGTTTCTATACACCGATAGCCTCACGTAATTTACGTAATCAGGTGGAAGTATAAATCTTAATGTAGTCGGTACATTTAATTCAAGTGCTTTAATTTCTTTAAAAGCATCATAGTTTAACTCCTGTATAGCTCTCTTAGCGTGAAACAATACTTGATATCTGTTAAGGTTATTCAACAGCTCGTGGTTGCCAACGTACATCAACATAAAATTATTAACTATATCATTTAAATAAACATACTGATAGCTACCCCAATTTTTATTTGTAGGATTTTCTCCTTCATTATTATAATATTGATAACCGTTTAAATATGCCATTTGTTATGATTCTTGTTGTGTTTCGCTATCGTCAGATGTTTTTCCAAAATTATATACAGCTTCTTCTCTTATAGATATACCTGCGTATTCTAATATTTTATTGACCAATCCATACTCATCAGAGACTGGTAATTCAAAATCTACATAAGTTCCAGAGCTTTGGTCAAAAACAGGTTCTCCGTTAGCTAATGTTACGTAGGTCCATTGAGGAGTTCTTGGATATCTTATATATTGTACTTTTATGTCAGCTGCTCCGTTAATTGTAACTGGGTAAATTGTAATTGTGTTTCCAAGTGTCGTTGATGTTGCTCCCCCCAACACATAAGCGGGGAAAGAATTTGTAGGAGCTGTTAGGTTAGAGTTGTTTAAATAAAATATTTTGTTTTGCGTAACTCTTTCCACCTCTCTAATATTTTTACTTGAAAAAATCTGATAAGGTTTTCCTGCGGCTAAATTTAAATCAGTGCTTACCGATAATGTAGTTGCACTATCAATCGCAGTAACAAATGCTTGAGATTTGCTATCTATATTTACCACAATACTCCCAATAGGAACTAAAGAAGATGTGAAGCTCTGAGTGTTGTCTACCAGTTTATTAACTAAATTTAAAGTGTTAGTTCCTGAAGTTAATAATGATGAATAATGGAATACTTTGTTTATTAGATAATAGTCATCAGGTAAGTTGTAATTATTTGAAATTAAAACACGTGTTAAAAAAGCTTCTTCTGAGAAACTATCAATCACTTCAGATAGTCCTTTTGTTAAATCAGCATATCCAGATCCTGACCTTCTAATGTTTTCTTTAACTAATTGGTTGTTGTAAGCATAGAAATAATCTTCGAAAATATCTAATTGTGCTTGTTGCGCAAAAAGATTAAAATCACTAGGTGATATGTATCCATAGTTATTTTTATTGACAATAGCCAAAACAGATTCTCTTACTTCGTTAATCATTGACATAGCGTCCTAAATTATTTACACAAAGATAAGCAAAAAAAAAGAGGTCAATTATTTTGACCTCTCTTTAGATAATTAAGTTATTCGCTAATATTAAGCTAGTTCAATAATGCTCACAGCTATTGGGGGAGCTAAAAGAGGAGCTACATTAGTATAAGAGGATGAGAGCATATTTTGCAATTCTTCTATTAAAAAATTCTGCATCGCCACTTCGGTTGAATCCACAGCGTGAGTCAACTTTATACTATCTTTAGTTGATGTCGTTCCGTTATAATTTATAAGAGTTTCTGTAGTTGATGTTTGATTAATAAACAAAGCCTCGCTTGCGTTTACTAAAACCGGTTTCAATCCGGTTACTGGAAGGTTGAAATATTTTATCATAATTAAGCTATTGTTACGTTAGAGAT
>Ga0209535_1000885_pt1 | contig 20804 bp, 27 predicted proteins | sample LinPmetageLP28_FD_184041 | JGI IMG/M metagenome (GOLD analysis project Ga0209535, IMG submission 184041) | Marine viral communities from the Pacific Ocean - LP-28 (SPAdes) (version 2) | ecosystem: Environmental > Aquatic > Marine > Oceanic | place: Pacific Ocean | collected 2009-08-22
TATGGTTGATGCAACATTGTCGATTACAGAAAGTGCCAATGTACTAAGAATACAATCTGTCACAGCATCAGATATTTTAACAATAACCACATCACTTACAGGTGAAATACTTGGTGAAACTTGGACAATAATTACACCTGATGCACCAATATGGAGTACATTACAATGATTGAATTTGGGGAATGGCTACCTGACCAAAGTGATTTGGGGAATACAGGTGTGTTAGAAGCAAAGAATGTTTTGCCAAGTTTAAGAGGTTACAAACCTGTTAAAGGTATATCTACTATATCCAATGCAGCAGATAACTATTTAAGAGGTATGTTTGCTACAAGAAAACAAGATGGTACTGTCCAACTATTTGCAGGTGATAGTGCAAAACTATATAAATATGCATCATCAGATTCTGATTTAGATAGTGTTTCAACAAGTGGAAACTATACACTTGCATCAGATGATGTTTGGAAATTTGTACAGTTTGGTGATAGCATTATAGGGGCATCAGGACATAATCAAGCATTACAGGAGTTCAATGTTGAAAGTAGTAGTAACTTTGACCCAATTAGTGGCGCACCTGCAGCGAAACATATTGCAGTTGTTAGAGATTTTGTTGTTGCAGGTAATGTTAAATACAGTGGTAATGTTCATACTAATAGGATTTATTTTGGTGGTATTAATAGTTCAACTGATTGGACTATTGGAACAAATCAGACTGACATCCAAGACATAGCTGATTCAGGAAAGATTACAGGATTAGTAGGTGGCAACTTTGGAGTTGTACTTTTAGAAAGAGGGATTGCAAGAATTGAATATGTTGGTTCACCAATTATATTCCAAGTAGAAAAAATTGAAACATCACATGGATGTGAAATGCCTAATAGTGTTGCTGCACTAGGAACATATGCTGTATTTTATTTATCTACTGATGGTTTTAAAATGTTTAATGGTAGTCAATCAGTTCCCATTGGTAGTGAGAAAGTTGACCAATTCTTTTTTGATGACTTAAATCCTGCTCATACAAATAGAATGTCTGCAACAATTGACCCACAGAATCAAGTTTGTATGTGGTCATATACTTCAAACTCATCCACAGATGGTGAACCTGATAAAATTTTAGCATATAATTATGCCATAAGAAAATGGTCATTATTAGAAATAGCACATGAAAGTTTAGGTACTATACTTATTCCCGGCACAACACTTGAACAACTTGATAACATCAATAGTAGTTTAGATGCATTAACTACATCACTAGATAGCACACTATATCAAGGTGACAGTTTTACACTAGGTGCATCTATAAATAAAAAAATTGGTGCATTTACAGGTGATTTCTTAAATGCAACTATTGTCACTAAGGAATTTGAAGTCAGTCCATTGAAGACATCAGTGATAAATAAAGTTGTTCCTTATGTAACATCTAAGAATACTGCTGTTCAACCTACATTAAGTGTATCTGTAGGTAGTAGGTCAAAACAATTAGATGATGTAACTTTTACAAATGCATCATCACTTAATGCTGATAATTTTTGTAATGTAAGGTCACATGGTAGATACCATAGAGTTAAGATAGAAACATCAGGTGATTTTAGATATGCACTCGGTGTGGATGTGGATGGTAAGTCATTAGGAACTAGGTAATGGTAGATTTTAATTATAGGAAACTACCACTGCAAGGTGGTTCACCAAGAGAGGTTGCTAGTGTTGTAAATCTAATTATGGATGGTAAGGTTAATTCAACAGGTACTTTTACATTAACAACTTCTGCAACTAGTACTACTGTTACTGATTTTAGAGCAGGTACAAATAGTGTAATTTTATTAATGCCTACAACAGCAAATGCATCAGCAGAGATTGGTGCAGGAACAATATTTATTTCTGCAAGAGTTGATAATAGTTTTACTATAACTCATGCATCTAATAGTCAATCAGATAGAACATTTGGATATTCAATAATAGGATGAATTTATTACCCATACCCATAAAAGAAGTTGATAACATGTGGTATCATCTTGAGCCAATTATTAAAAAGGCAGTATCACTAACTCCTGATAGGATAGATACAAAAGATTTATATGATTCTGCTAAAGCAGGTGTCTATCTATTATGGGCGGTATATGATGGTGAAAATGAAGACATGAAGATACATGCTGTTTTAAGCACAAGGGTGTTAGAATATCCAAAAACAAAAGCACTAGCAATTGATTTTGTTGCAGGTAAAAAGATGAAAGAATGGTTGCCATTAGTTATGGAAAAGTTTGAAGAACTTGGAAAGATGAATCAATGTACTCACATTGAGGGATATGGCAGAAAAGCATGGCAAAAATATTTAAAAAATTATGGTTGGAAGCAGCGCCATATACAATATGAAAAGGATTTATAATGAGTAAAGGTAGTAATAGAGGGACAAGTCAGGTTACACAATATAGTCTACCCCCTGATTTGCTTGAGAATCAACAAGCCGTATTTCAAGCAGCTAGGGATTTCAACCCTCAAGTTTTTACAGGTGATAGGTTTGCACCAATAAACCCATTTGAGCAACAACAAGTTCAACAACTTGGAGTATTTGGTGGTGATTTATCAGGTGTAAATCAATTACAAAATACAGTTGGTGGTATTCTTACAGGTGACATAGGTAGTCCTAACTTATTAAGACAAGAATTAGATAGAGATTTAAGTTCAGAGTATTTAAATAGAGTGATTAATGATAGGTTGGCAGATACAACAAATCAAATAACATCTCAATATGCACAAGCAGGTAGACTTGGCTCTGATGCATTTGGAACAGCATTAGGTAGAGGTATAGGTACTTCAGTTGCTCCAATATTGGCTCAGAATGAACAACAAGAAGCAGCAAGAAGACAACAACTCCTAGAATCAATTATAAATGCTGAAAGAGGTCAAGCATCAACTCAATTGAGTGCAGCACAGTTAGTACCTACAAGTCAACAGTTAGAATTGCAAAGAACTGCTGCACTTGGTACAGCAGGTGACATTCAAAGAACTATGGATGAAAGAAGCATCCAAGCACAGCAACAGTTATTAGCAGAACAAAATGCAGCAGAAGCACAAAGACTAAATGCTTTAGTTGCAGCAAGTGGTGCAGGTAATCTTGGTATTGGTTCAACTACCACTACCACAGGTGGTGGTTCTAATGCAGGTGAATTACTTACAGGTGCAGGTTTGTTAGCTAGAGCATTATTAGTATAGTAGGTCATTATGTCAGCAAGAAAAAGAGAAGCAGAAAGACTTAGAAGAAGAAAAAGAGCATCATTAGTCTTTAGAAAAAATCCTATAACAGGAAAACGTGAAAAATTTTCAAAAGCTGACATTAGAAAAAATCCTAATAGTGAGCAATCTAAAAGAGCAACACAGTTTTTTAAAGACAGAGATACAAGAATAAACAATGAAATAAAAGCTATTACAGATAGAAAACCAAGTAAAAAAGATAATGTAGGCTCAAGCACACTTAGTAATATAGTTGATAAGGTAGGTGATAGAGTCAGCAATTTTGACAGAAGTGATGCATTGACAGGATTGGGTTTGTTGTTTAGTGGAACACCTATAGGCTCAGTTGCTAGTTTATTAGGGATAGCTAATAGATTGAATGACAGAAGATTAGTTAAGAAAGACAATATAGAAAGAGGTCGTAGAATTGATAGTATGACTGACCAAGATGCTTTTGGTGGTCTTGGTATGCAAGGTCTTTTTGGCAAACGTATAGAAGATAATGTAGGTTTCCCAAATGATGGTTATACTTCAAAACAACTACTATCCATTGACCCTTATGAGAATTTGCCTATGGGGGGTGAAGATAATATACCAATAACTATAAATGATATTCCCATTCCACAAACAACAGAGGAACGTCTTGCTAAATTTTATCCACCATCCTCAATGGGTTTAAATGCAAGAGATAGTTTGCTTTATGCAGATGAAATGATGGGTAAGTATTCAGATATGGTTAATGCTAATATTAATCCAACAGCAGTTGATTTAAATTTACTAGCTGATGCCAATGTAGGTGGTAGTACAACTAGAATACCTACCCAACCATCAGCATTAAATATATTCCCAAGAGCAGTTGATTTAGGTTTACTAGCTGATGCCAATGTAGGTGGTAGCACATATGTTCAACCTAGTTTTGTACCTAGTATAGAATCAAGTCCTATAGTAAGAAATTCATTAAAGCCATTTAGTAATGATACATCAGATATATCTCAAAATATTATTGATTCAATTACAAAAGATTTGCTTAAAAATGAAAATTATAAACTACCATCAGTCAATTTTGTTGGTGACCCTGTATTGATAGAAAACCCTATAAGAGCATTAAAGGGTGCCGAGCCAATATTTGATGGTACTCCACAATTTAATTTATTAGCAACAACACCAAGTGGTATTCCATTTCCTTATGAATCTATGAATCCAACTAATCAAGATGAATTTAATAGGCAATTAGGATTGTTGACAGGAAGAGCAGAACCATATGGTTTAACAGTAGGATATAGATAATATGAATATTTTTGCACAACTCACTGCAGCACAAAGAAATCAACAAAGAAGAAGAATGGCAGATGCAGGTGGAAATATTAGAGCAGGTGGTATAGGTTTTGCAAACCCTGTGGGTCTGTCCAACGCGTACAACAATGCATCATTAATGAATCAACTCAGGTTGAATACACCAACTCCAAGAATGATAACACCACCATCACCACCACCACCACCATCACCTTTTGGAACTCAGTTAAAAAATGTTTTTGGTAGAGTAGGTGATTTTGTAAAAGATGATAGAAGATTTGGTGATTTTGCAGCAGGGGCGCAGATACTAAGTGGTACACCTTTAGCTGATGCCCTTGCAGTTAGAAATACAATAAATCCTATAAATGACCTTACAAACAAAAGTGTTGGTCAAGTCTTTGATGTTTTTAACAAAACCACACAAACTTTAACAGGTGAACAAGTGTTTTCAACTGATAGGAAAAGAATGGATGAAGTCAGTGATAACCCTAATCTTGAGTTAAGAAAACCAACAGAGGGTGCAGAGATTGGTTCAGTAAGACAAGATTATGAAGCATATGTAAACCCTGATACAGGGCAAAGACAAGAAAGACTTATAAAAAATTCACAAACTTATTTTGACCAATTTGATGAAATTACAACACATATTAACCACTTAGAAACTTATAAAGGTGATATAGGAAAAGACTTAGAAGATGTTGATTTTCTTATAAGAGAAGCGCAACAATTAGGATTGTTTGATTTAGCTCTAACTGATGTACCATTTACAAAAACAAGTGCGATACAAAATAGATTAGGTAGATTACAAACAAGAGATTTCATACAAGCATTAAGTGATATGAGGGCGCAAAGTAAAACAGGTGGTGCTGTAGGTCAGGTAACAGAAAATGAAATGAAGGCTATTGCTCAATCAAAAAGAATCCTCTTAGCATCAGACAAATATTTAATTGATGAATTAGTAAGATTAAGAAGGGCATTAGCAAGTAATGTCAATAATACAATTAGAGATACGCGCACAGGAATAAACAGATTTAATAATCTTATTGCTTCTGCTGACCCTAGTGCTGTTGTAGAAATACCTGCAGGTCTATATACATTTGAAATACCTCCAATGCCTGAAATAAGTGCTGACGTAGATAGATTGTCAGGTGAGAATCAAGTAATCAATAAAAATGAGGTAATAACATAATGGCTAAATTTGAAGATGTAAATAAACCTACTATTGAATATTACGATAGAATGTTAAATGATGATGAGTTCTATGCACAAGAAATTGATGATGCACCTAGTAAAAAAAATAGAGAAATACTTATTAAAAATACTGAAGCATATGCAAGATACAAAGAAACAAGACCTAGTAGACTTAGTCCTGAGGGTGTAAGTCTTGCAATGGTAGGAGCAGGTGATGAGTTAAGTGCAGGAGCAGCTACCGCCATTGATGCTGTAAAAAATTTAATTGATTCTGATAGACCTGATGTTTTGAAAAATATAACTTATGAAGACCGCTTAGAAGGCATAAGGAGGGGGCAAGAAAAGTTTAAAGAAGATTATCCGGGTCAAGCATTTAGTACTGAAATAGGAGGTGCTATAGGGACGGGATTAATCACAAGTGGTGCAGCGTTACCCGCATTAGCATCTAAGAATATACCTGTTTTAAGTCAAGGTGCAAGAGTCTTGACAGAAATAAAACCGGGTGCAACAATACCAAATCTGCTAAAAAAATATAGCTTACCGGGTTTGGTATCAGGTGGAACTTTTGGATTTGCAGAGGGTGAGGGTGGATTTGTACCAAGAACGAAATCAGGGTCAGTTGGTGCGGGTATTGGTGTTACTGCAGGGTCTATACTTGGAGGTGGTGTAAATGCTTTTAAAGGTCTTGCTAATGTATTAAGCCCAAATTTAGCTACAAGAAGTTTTACTCAAAGAGCAGTTGATACCGCAGGTGGCATTAAAAATGTTTTATCAGACATAAAAGAAAGAGGTAAAACACTAATTGAACAACCTGAGGTGGCGAGATTTGCAAGAGAGGAGGGTCTTGAAAGTAATTTAAAAAGTGATGTAATAATAAAAAACTTTTTAAAAGATAAAAAAGCTGACCAAACAAGTAAAATATTTGCAGATGTTTTAGAAGATTCAGGCTCTACAGGAAATAAACTACCTGAGGAAGGAATTTTTGAGTATCAAGATAGAATAATGACAGATAAAATTTTTGACAAAAATCTTAAATACAATAATGCCTTGTTAAAAAACAACAATCAAATACCAATTAGTAATGAAATGAAAAAAGAACTAGATGGATTTGCTGATTCAGATTTGTTTGAATCATTACCTGACTATATAAAAACTAATGTAACTAGCTATGTAAATCAAAATGGTAGAAAAATATTTAAATTTGTTGATGGTAAGTTACAAATAAATGCAGATGATTTGACATTGACTGACGTTGAGGAATTAAGACGAGCTATTGCAAGAAAATTAAATTTTGATGATGCATCATCACCAAATCTTTTGAAATTAAAAAAGGGGTTAGAAACTAAAATAAGAGGTATTGTTGACAAATATCATCCTGACATTATCCCTGCTAGAAAAGCAAATGAATTGATTGAAAGAGAAAAACAAATTTATGATGATGTAATAGGTTTATTCAAAGACAGAAAACAAGGTCAATTTTTTGTATATTTAAAAAATTTAGCAGACGATAATTCAGGTTTTTCAAAAGAAGAAATTATGAACATTGTAAAAAGAGCAGCACTGACCTCTATAGATAGTGGTGCAACAAATGCAAAAAGTCGGGCAACTTATTTGAATAAATTAGTAGAAGATGATTCTGCAACACAAGATATGCTAAAAAGAATATTCCCTAATAAAGAATTTGATAATATTATAGATGAATTAGCTTCATTAGGAAATACTAATAAAGCATTATTTGATTTTACATCCGGGCCGATAGGTTCTAAAAGAAGTACCTCAGGACAAGGTTTTGATACAGGTTTGGAAACAGTGGATAGATTAGGTAATAAATTCTTTAATAGATTTGGTTTGACAAAAACTGACCAAACAAGGGCAGCACAGATTTTAATTGATACAGAGGGTGACCTTTTACAAAGTGTAATTGATAACCCTGATGCACCAAAAATAATAGGACCGGTATTAAGAAGAATTGTCACACAAGTAATAGGGGAAAGGTCTTCAGAAGTTGGTCAAAAAGTTCAAGATGTACCACTAGGAATACAACCAAGAATAGAGGAACTTTATGAAGGTTCATCTCTTGAAAAAATTTTAGAAAACATAAATAAAAGGTCTTCAGAAGTTGGTGAAAGATTAAGAAACAACTGACAAGTCATAACACAATAGAAAGGAAAGAATATGTCAAAAGATGCCATATCAGACTACTCTGCAACCGCAAACTCTAATACAGATGTGGGTGGAGTAAACATAAACGAGGGGTGTGCGCCGAGTACAATTAACAATGCCATCCGGGAAGTAATGAGCCATTTGGCAGACCTTAATGCAGGGTCTTCATCACTTGGCACAATTAAGGTCGATAACTTACAACTCGATGCAAATGCCATAACATCAACAAACACAAACGGCGACATAGCAATCACCCCAAACGGCACAGGTGATGTCGTAATTGATGGACTAAAGCACCCACAAGCAGATGGTAGTGCAGGTCAGTTCCTCAAGACTGATGGTAGTGGTCAATTAGCATTTGCAACTGTCGATACATCTATCGCAGACAATGCAGTAACCCTTGCTAAAATGGCTTCTGGTACTGATGGAAACATAATTAGTTATGATGCATCTGGTAACCCTGTTGCAGTAGCCACAGGTACAGCAGGACAAATTTTAACTTCAGCAGGGGCAGGAGCACCACCAACTTTCGCTGATGCAGCAGGTGGTGGATTAAAACTTTTGGAATCTATTGACTCTGAAACATCTTTCACATGGTCAAAAAACTCAAGTGCTACTTTAATAAGAGCAGTATTTGGAGGTGCATCAGGTGGTGGTGCAGGAAGTGGTAATGGCAATTTTTCTGCCGCATCAGGTGGTGGTGGTGCAGGTGGTATTTGGTTTGAAATTGCTCCAAGTGATGTAACCGCTAATGTAGCTGTTACTATAGGTGCAGCAGCTGCAGCAACAGGTACTGTTGCATCAGGTGGCAATGGTTCAGCAGGTGGTACTTCTTCATTTGGAAGTTATATAACTATTAATGGTGGAGGAGGGGGTAATTTTGTAGCAGCAAATAGTGCACCTGTAGCAACAGTAGGTGGAGCAGGTGGAACTGTTAGCACCAATTTTAGTGCAGGTGGTAATGTTAATTATTTAGTATCTACAACAGGTGGAACAGGAGGATTCCAAAACGATAGTAATAATTCAGGTGAAGTAAATGCAACTGCAGGTAATCTTGTTGCTGCAGGATTTAAAGGAAAAGGTGGGGGAGCATACAAGACAAATGGAGGGTACTATGGTAACTTTGCAGGTGGTAATGCTGCAGCGACAGGAGGAACAATGCTATTTTCAAGTACAAACCTTAATATTAATGCAGGTGCATCAGCTAATAATGGTGGAGATGCAAGTAGCACAGGAAGAATTATAATAGAACAATATGGAGCGATATAATGAGAGTATATGTAGTAGAAAATAGTCGTGTAACGAATATAATAGAAGTTTCAGAAGGTGCTAACTTATCTGATTTTAATGCAATGGACTTAGGTTTATTTGCTAAAGTAGGTGATACAGTTTCAGATGGTGCATCTGTTGAAGCTGCTGATAGAGAGATTGCTTATAATACTTCACAGAAAAGATTAGAAAGAAACACACTACTGTTTGAAACAGATTGGTGGGCAGTATCTGATAGAACAATAACACAAGCACAGAAAGATTATCGTCAAGCACTTAGAGATTTACCTGAACAAAGTGGATTTCCAAATGTAGATTTTCCAACAAAACCATAAAACAGAAAGGGAGTTAAAATGAAATCAACTATTGAAAACTTTGTAGGTATTTATGAAAATGCCTTTAGTAAAGAATATTGTGATGATGTCATCAATCAATTTAATTTATTACAAGAGCAAGGGTTTACGAAAACAAGACAAGAATTAGGTGATGCTGAAAAAACAGTTAAAGATGATACTTCTGTTTGGACAGGTTCGTTTTACAATAATGAGTGTGATGTATCAGGATTACATAATTTGATTGGAAAACAATTTAATGAAATCTATTGGGGTGAGTGCTATCAACACTATGCAGATAATTACTCTGTCTTAAAAGATTCCCCACCTCATGCAATATGGGGTAACAAAGTCCAAAGAACAAATATTGGACAAGGTTATCACGTTTGGCATTATGAAGATGGTAGCCGTGAGTGTTGTCAAAGATTGATAACCCATCTTGTTTATCTTAATGATGTAGAGGAGGGGGGCGAAACAGAGTTGTTGTACTACCAAAAACGATTTGCACCAAAAGCAGGAACAGTTTTGATATTTCCTGCAGGATATACACATACACACAGAGGAAACCCACCATTATCCAATGATAAATACATCATTACAGGGTGGACTGAATTTTAATTAATAGGAAAAAAAATTGTACTTTGAATCAATAGACTATAACCCCATTCATCTCTTAGATAGGAACTATAAACCATGCCCACTGATGAAGTTACATTAAAACATCTAGCTGAAAAGCTAGAGCATATCCATACAAGCGTGGTGAAAAATTCTGAAGATATAGTGTGCTTAAAATCTGAATTAAGCTACGGAAAAGGGGCAGTCAAAGGGGTGCTTTTCTTAGGCAGTATCGTGGCAATATTGGTCGGATTAACGAGGTTAATATAATGTTACCATTTTTAGGTTTTTTAAGTAATCCCATAACAAAACTTGTTGCTGACAAAGTTATTGGTGCAGCAAGTCACGCTATAGAAAAAAAGAAAATTATAAGAGCTGCCGAGATTGAAGCGACTAAAGAGTTAGATATTAAGTCTATGGAAGTTACAAAACAGGTTGAGTTGGCAAAAGCACAAGTCAAAAAGGCACAAGTGAAGGCTAGTGAAAATTCCTTAAAAGACGAGTGGCTCACATTATGTTTTACAGGGATATTAATTGCACATTTTACACCTTGGACTGCCCCATATATGGAAAGTGGTTGGTTACTACTACAAAATGCACCTGAAATGTTTTGGTATATCATGTTGACGATTGTTGGTGGTAGCTTTGGTATTAACACATTAAGTAAGTTTAAAAAATGAAAAAAATAATGATAACTTTAGGACTAATACTTGTCCTTGTCTTTTTTAATTTTGTCATTGCTCATTCGCATACACAAAATTCAAGTTCAGGCTCAAACACGCTTATAGATGGAGATATGAATTCCACCAACAATAACACGTATTCTGCAGCAACTGCTGTAGATAATAGTACAACAAGTAACTCCACATCTAATGTGCAATCAGCACCCCCTACAGCAAGTTCACCCGGATTATCAAATGGCATTGATACTTGTAGTTTGTCAGTGTCAGCCGGAGTACAAACTTTTAATTTTGGTATCTCAGGTGGCAAAGCCTACACTGATGAAAACTGCGAAATGAGAAAGAACAGTAAGCTGTTGAAGGACTTAGGGATGAGCGTGGCAGCAATTGCCTTGATTTGTGATGACCCCAAAGTTTGGGCGAGCATGTGGGCAGCAGGAACTTACTGCCCGGTTAATGAAAGTGGAGTATCATTAATTGGTGAGCGAAGTAGACTCTTTTTTGAAAAATATCCAAAATTAAGACCTGACTATGATGAGTATATGAAAAGAAAAACTATTATGGATGAATATAAGGACAATCAAATACAATATTCTACAGGTAGGTAATGGCAAAATATTTTTTATTTATACATTTTTGCAGTTTAGTAGCTGATAACTGTATGCCCCCAATTGAGCATAGTTTAAGATTTGCAGATTATTATTCTTGCATGATTACAGGCTATGCAGACTCTTTGCAAATGTATGAACAAATAGAACCCTTAGGTATCAATGAATGGGAAATTACCATAGGGCATGAATGTATAAAGAAACAAAGTGATGAAATATGAGAGAGATAATAATATGTATACTTGGGTCAATTCTTGGATTGAGTGTGATGGTCAATATTATTTTTGTGGCGAGTGCATGGTCAGCGACAACGTCAAATCTTCTGACCAATGATTTTACAGACGGCAGCTGGACAGGTAGTAATCAGTCAACAAGGCATGGGAATAATATTATTGCAGGAGTCAACGGACAATATGTGGAAAGTGAAATACAGTTAAATGACCATTTACTGATACCTGAAATACAAGATGGATTCACTTCTACTTATACCGCAGATGTGTGGACATGGAACAGTTATGAGCAGACCACAAAATTAATACAGAATATAGAGTCATCAAGTGGTCAAACAGTCACACAGACTATCACAATAGATGATGTTTGTGCAAATGGTTGGAATGGATGTGGATATGTGGCAAGTCCTGAAAACATTATAGTTGTGCCACCTAACACAGAAACAAACTATAGTATAACAAGCCGTATGGAATTTAGTGTACCAAGTCAATCTAATGGGCATTATGGAGCAGATGTCAAAAACCCTGAACTCTATGTTACTTACAATGAGTTTGCACTGACATTTGATGATGATATTTCTGACATAGCAGACAATATTGAAGAAACTATCACATTTGAGTCTTTTGATTTTGAGCAAGATTTTGACTTTATATTCTTAGAGCCTGTTGAAACAGAAATGTTTATAGAGATTGCTCCTGAAATTTTATTCAATGATGATTTTTTTTTATCGGAAGACTATATGGAGTTTGGTTTTGATGAGATACAATTAGATGAGCCAATAGATATGGATGTAACTTTTGATGAGCCAATGGATATGGGGATGGAAATGTATGATGATACATCAATGATTGAACTTTATAGTGATGATAGTATGTTGACCATGTATACTGATGAGCCAATGCCTGAAGAAATGTTAATGCCATTGCCTATGATTTATGAAGATGAAGAAATGATTGTTGCTGATGAACCTGAGCAAGAAAATGTCAGCATAATTGAAGAAGTTATTGAAGAAGAAGTCACACCAACTGATGAAGAATTAGAGCAGTTTCCTTATGAGCCAATGATTGAAGAAGTTATTGAAGAAGAAATAGAGGAAACTATAATTGAAGATGATGTTTCATTTGCTGAAGAAATTATAGATATAGAAGAAACTCCATCTATTGAATTAGTACAAGATGAGCCTAGTATAAATGTTGAAATCAAATTTTCTGATGTTGTTTTAGCAGATTTGAAAAACATTAATGTTATTATTAATAGTCAAAATATGATACTTGACAAACCTTTTTATAAACCACAAAACATCTATACTTCTCAACCTACATATGTAGATAATAGACAACTATATCAAAATGTAGCTATGATTGTTGACCCTATAGCAATCAATCAAAAGAAACTTAGAACCAATAGACTCAAACAAAATGAGTTATTATTAAAGATAGAAAGAATAAAACATGCAACTAATTAGACAACATTTTTCAGCGCTTATTGCCGTTATCAGCAGTGTTTCAGTATTAGGCGGGGGATTCTATGCATACGGAGTTTTTGAGAACAGAATTGCACAACTTGAGAGCCGTGAATATGTCATAAGTCAAGAAGTTGACCTAATGCCCGTATATGAAAAAATGGAATTACATAAAGAAGCATTGTCAAAAAAAATATCTGACAAGCTAAGAGAGAAGAACACAGAGATTGGCACAATCAATGAGTCAATATCAGAAATGAAAACTAACATAGCAGTAATAGATACTGAAATGGAATTATTAAAACTCCAAATGGAAGAATTAAATCTTTCACAAAACCCATTACAATAAGGATTCATAATGCAAATATTAAAGAATATAAAATCAAAAATTAAAACATTTATAGGCACTATTTATGACAAGTGTGGTTGTGGCAACAGCAACATGAATAGAAAAGGCAAATTAATAGTAGTAGGTGTTTTATTCTTAGTGATGATTATTATTAGTTTGTTCTAATTATCCCATCATTTAACATTTCTCTACATATCATACAAAATGTTTCAAATGTTAATTCAACCAAGTTTTGATGATATATAGTCTGACCCCCAAAAGTTTCTAATATGACATTCAAGTCACAAACACATCTAATAGGTGACCTGTTTAATTGATAAATTAAAACAGGCATTTTGTTTGTGCCTTGAGTTGCCTTAGTAACTTGTTCCCACCAATCCATTGAGTAGGTTGTTCCCTTACCCCTAATCTTACACTCAATCACAAATGGAAAATCATTATTTTCTGTAATCAAATCCCCCAAATCTTTTGTTCTATATTGCTCAAGATTTCTCTTAAATTTAATCCCCAATTCATCAAGCAACATATTCCCAATCTTTCTCTCAAAAGATGCACCTTTTTGTCTACCATTTGTCATTTGACTAGCATAAATTATTTTTACTCTTTAAGCAAAAAAAAAGGGGTCTATGAAGACCCCCTTGTTGATAATTATAAAAGTTTTAGCGAATTGTGTTTCCGTCTTCATTTAAATATTGTTCTTCTTGCTTTATAAGTTGATACATCGCAAAATCTTTGTGTAAATAATCTGAACCATAAACTGCAACAATTTTACAATCATCTTTTTCACATGTTACTGTAATTCTGACTGTTCCTAATTTGTGAGGGTACACAACAAATCTTTTTCCCGCGATATGCTCACTCTTTTTAAAATTCATATCATCAACATCATGACATTGAATATCCATTATTGTCCAACCTTGTTTTTCAAAATCTTCATTAAGTTTTACATAATGCTGAAAGTCATAAAATCTTAAAGTTTTTGCTTTTGGGTTAGACATCTCATATGGTTTTAAATTAATCATTTTTTTTCCTTTAGTTAAGTTAATAATTGTCCAAATCTTTTTGGACTATGCATACAAGATACTCCATGCAAAAACATAGGTCAATACTTTTTTTTAAAAAAAGATTACATTCTTTTGTAAGTCAATGTGAGCAATGTTTTTCCACATGTATAAAAATAAAATTTGACTATTACTTCAAAATAGCGTAGACTCCTATCAAGAGTAAATTTTAAGGAGTACTAATATGAAACTACATATTAAAGAAAGACTATTATTAGAAGAAGTCATGCCATTGATACAGAATGGTGCTGATACTTTTTCTAAAATCAAGAAGCAAACATCTTTGCCTGATAATGACATCAGAGCCATCATAAGATTTGGGTCATCTAATTGGGTAAGGTCAGGCATCAGTATGTATAAGAAGTTGGACAAGACAAGTCCTAAGACATACACAGTATTAAAGCAAGGCAAGTAGATGAATAAGTTTAACAATGTTTCATGTGAAACAATTAGTGGCACAGAGCAGAAGAAACTTGATAAATATTTCAAGTTTCTTTTGGAGTCACATAACAAATTTTATTATGAGCCTAGTCCTAATGACTTGATTATGATTACTAATAAAATGCTTGATTTGGACACAAAATTTCTATTAAGAGGTGGTTGCAAATCATATTGGAAGTTTGTTGCAGATGTCTACCAAGAAACTGAGTTCACTTATAATGCTATGCCACTTTGGTCAATTTTGTTGAAGCTACCAAATGCTAGTGAGATGATGTCAGTGAAAGAAAGAAACAAATTCAAGAAGTTACCAAATAAGTTTGATGTCTATAGAGGTGGGGTAAGTGACAAACACTTCAGTTGGACAACAGACAAAGATGTAGCTATATGGTTTTTAGAAAGACACTCACACTTCAGGAAAATTACTAAAGAACATCAAGTTGAATTTAAAAGAGAACCACATGCAAAACTTTGGACAAAGACAGTCAATAAAGAGGATTGCATTTGTTACTTTGGTGACAAGAAAGAGTCAGAAATATTAATAAAATTTTGGGAGTTAAGATAATGGTAAAAATAGTTGACTATGAAAAATCTACAAAACTTTTTGTGACAGCATTAATGAGAGAACTTTATTTAAAGAAGTATGAGTTTCAATGGGACAAAGAGTCGGTAGGATTATTTGACCCTACTAAATCATATATGACATCTTCAAAAAAAAGAAAAGATGTAGTAGATAATATTATACTTAATACAACCTTTTATCGCAGAAGAAATGGTAGGTCAAATGCAGGTAGGTATGAGATGAATATTTGTACTAGTTGTTGGCAATTTAATCATAAATATTGGACAGAATATAAAAGTGTCAACAAAGACCCACAAATAGGTCAAATAAAAGTTAATGATAATGAGGACATTTTATTCTTATTAGTAGCACATGAACTTTCACATTATATTCAACTTAGCTATAACCATCTTTTACCAAAATATTTAAGTACACAAAACCATGATAAATCTAAAAGAATAAGTATGAAAAGACCTCATGGTTTAATATGGCAAGAGATATATAGAATTATGAGAACTAATGTAGTGAACCCATTTATAAAACAAAAGACTGAGATGATGGAAGTTGCACACCCACCATATGATGAAAATGATTATGAAAATATGCAAGAGTTGAGGGAGTTGTATTAATGAATTTATCTACTATTATAAATCAATTTATGGATAAGAGAATGGACATGAGTCCACTCACTCACAGAGAAGACAAATCAATCTTCAAACTTGCACAAGATTACTTTGGTCATATAAGTGATTGGGGTCAACTACACCCCAATGCACTTGATGACATCTTTGAGCAGATTGCCAAAGACAAATCAGTTGATAGAAGAAATAGAGTTAAGAAGAAGATGCAACAACTTATAGACTTTGCCATAAGGTATCAACTTGTTAAGTTTACTAATAATCCATTTCATCAAGTGAAGTTGAACACTGTCCCAAAATATGAAAAGAGAGATAAGAAACATTTTGAGTCATTTAATGATGTACCAAAAGAACATCACACCATCACAAGACTTCTTGAGATGGCTCAGACACCTCAACAAAAACTATTAATTCTACTATCTACCATAACAGGTGGTAGGGTAAATGAAGTATTAGACTTGAAGTGGTCAGACATCAACATCAAGAATCCACAAGAGCCATTGCTTAAAATGAAGAATAGCAAACTCAAGATAAATGATGAGAGTATGGACAAGCACAGACTAATGGACATCAACCCACAATTCTTAGAAAAGATATTTGAGCAAAAGAAGTTAGTGGACAAAAGAATGGAAGTTCTGAAGCAACAATATCTCAAAGACAAATCATACAGAGAATACTTTGAATCTAAACATACTGAGATTGCTCCAACTAGTAAGTCAGACAAGAGGGCAAATATGAAATGGCAATGGGTCATTACTACTAAGTTTGGTGATAAACCATCTTATTCAACTGCCTTGATGTGGTATCACAAGATTTGGAAAGACACTTATAATAAGTACAAAGACCATGAAGTACATCCATTCATGCATGGTGATAAACCTAAGGGTCTAACATTTCATGCCTACAGAAGATACTATGCCAATTCTTACAGAGATAGTTTTGGTGAAGATTATACAAAAGCACACCATGATGGTTTGCAGTTGAGAATTGGTCATAAGATTGGTTCAAAAGTAACAGATGATTTTTATACAGATTGGCAAAATAGTCAGTTGTTAAAAGTGAAGATGAACAGCAAGATAAATCTTGGTTTTGATTTTTAGTGTGGATAAGTCAACTAATATTTGAAGTCCACAAAAATTATATGTAACCTTAATAATTCAGAAAGAGAGTGTAAGATGAGATTATCAGAATATCTAGACAAGAGAAATATGACCCCATACAGATTTGCAAAAGAGATTGGAGTCAGCAAACAAACTGTCTACAACTACATTGCACACCCTTTTGATTATAATTTTAGGATGCCATCATTAAGAATTATGAAGAAGATTATCCAATACACAGGCGGTGAAGTTAGGATGAAAGACTTCTATGAAATCTTAGAGAAAGAGGGGGAATTTGAAAAACTTACAGGGCATACAGAAGTGGTGTGACCTCTCTGAGGGCAAACTACAACCTTATATGTCAGCATCTAAGCTGAACCAATTCAGAAATGACTTACCTATGTTTGTTTGCAAATATGGGTTTGGCATGAAGACCAAAACATCTGCACCAATGCAGAGAGGTCTGATTGTTGAAAAAGCAGTTGTTGAAGTATTGACAAAGACCTTAGAAATTGATGAAGCAATCACATTAGCTGAGAGCAGATTTACTAGTAAGTTTCCATTAATAGCAGATGAGTCTATTGCAAAAGAGTTCAAGAGTCTTGAACCATTTATTAGAAACTCAGTTGAAGCACTAGAAGAATTTGGATGTCCTGAGTTTGATAATGGTGACCAAGAAAGAATTAAGTTCACAATGAAAGATACTGTCAATGATTGGGAAGTTGACTTCATTGGTTTCTTAGATTTGGTTTATCCTGATGGTACAGTAATTGATTTGAAGACAACTCATAGGATGCCATCAACACAGTCATATGACCACCAATTACAAAGAGCCATATATCAAATGGCAAAGAGCAACCATTCAGTTAAGTTTTGTTATGTCACACCAAGAGGGTTTGCTTTTAAAGAAGATGGGGATGTTACACAACTAATGGAAGAAGCAAGATTGACAGTAAATAGGATGAATAAGTTTTGTGAAAAGTTTACACCTGAAGAAGCAAGACAATGTATACCACAGACCAATACATTCTATTGGACAGGTGAAAATGAATTGAAAGAGTTTTACAACCAAGAGAAAGCTGATTAATGGCACATGTAAGAAAAACACCATCAGGTACATATACATGCACTGTTGGTATTTGTTTAGATAGACACCCTAGAATTTCTAAAAATTTTAATACAAAAAAAGAAGCAGTGCAATGGGGTATATTTAGAGAGAAAGAAATTAGAGCAGGTAGTTTAGAAAATATAAAAGGGGAAAGTAAAAGAAAATGGTTAGAAAAAAGGTACAAAAAAGACAACAAAAAATGGAGAAGTGAATTTAATAAATACCTGACTCTAGCAAACAAATTTGAAACCAAAGAATTCAATGAATATCAAAAGCTAAAAAATAAGTTTCAACCTGTTGAAGAATGGATTGAATCATTTTTTGTTTAATAAAGAAAGATAAGAGTTTTACAACCAAGAGAAAGAGAGCATATAATGGCAAAATTTGAAATAACATTTAATGAGGAACAGACCACTGAAAGTCTGCATGATGGTTACATGTCTTTTAAACCTAAGGGTACACAAGACATGGAAATACCACCTGCTTCTTTTATGGTGAAGCTGAAAGATGGCACAAAGAAAGTAGTCACAGCAATCACCAAGAAAGATAAAGGTGTTGTATTGGACATCCATAACATGAAGACAGGGTGGTCAAAGTTTGACAATGGTAGACCTGATTGGGTCTTCAATGATGACCTAAAGAATTGGAAACCAAAACCTGATGCTGATTATAAACAAGGTATCAGTATTCCTGTTGCCATTGGTGAGGATAAGATGTTCTATTGGACACAAAGTGGGGTCAGTGTAATAGAAGCATTTAAACATCTTAGTCCACAAATAAATGGGAAACCAATGGATAAACTTCCTAGAGTTTACATGGAAAAGGCAGAACCTCTACAATTCAAAGTAGGGGGTACAGTAGTGCCAAAACTGAAAGTTATTGATTGGGTCACAAGACCATTCATACTTGAAGTTGACCAAGACAAGAACAAAGACACATCTGAAGAAGTAGTAGTTTTACCTGCAGATAGTGAATTTTAAAGAACAGATGGTGGTGTCCCATCCCTACACCACCATCTACCAAAGGGGTAATAATGCAATTGCATACAGAACATATGGTGACACACCTAAAGCAACTGACCAAGAGATGGGATGAGTTGAATGAAAATGCACTGTTTGAAATCAGATGTATAGGTGACAATAAACCCACCATCTCACACAAATATACAAACAAACAAATCAATCAAGCAGTGGAATTTGCCACAAGATTGAATCAAGAAAAATACAATATATATATTACAGTCAATCCAATCAATGCACAGTCCAATGGCATCTATGCAAGAGATGAAGACATCATTGGAAGTTTCTTTTGCTTTTGTGATTGTGATGACACTGAGTCAATGAAGAATGTAAACAAATCATTTAAAGAAGATTTTAAAGGTAGCTTTGGAGTCTACACAGGTATGAGTCCTAAAAGAGGTCACATATATTATGAGTTGGATGAGCCAATGACAGACCTTGAGTCATGGTCAATGTTGCAAAAGGGAATAGCACATAAGTTAAAGAGTGACCCTGTTGTGACCAATCCATCAAGAATTATGAGGTTGGGTGGCACTATTAATTACCCTAATAAAGCTAAACTTGAAAGAGGTAGAGTCACAGAAATCAGTAGCTATGTGAAAATTGGGGGTGATTTAAAGACCATACAGACCCTTAAAAAAACTTTTCCATACCAAAGTATCACTCAAAACTACAATATAAACTTCACAGATTTTGATAGAACTGAGAAGTTAGATATAGAACAAGCACTCACAAATATCAGACAAGGCAACTATTGGCATGACAATATGATAAGAGTTGTAGCATCATTGGTAGCAAGAAATAAATCAGATGCAGAGATACACAGTGTCCTGACAGGTATAACACAAGCAGGATATTCAGTAGACCAAACTATAAAAGAAATAGATGGTGCTATTGAGAGTGCAAGAAACAAGGGGTTTAATAGACCAATTTTAACAACAAATAGCGCAGCAAGTGTACCAAAACTAGATACATCTGTATTTAGAAGATGGACACCTATTGACCCCTTGTCCATACCTCAGACAGATTTCTTGTATGGCAACAAACATTATATCAGAGGATATTGCTCCCTAACTGCATCACAAGGTGGGATAGGTAAGAGTAGCCTAGTTCTGACTGAAGCAATCTGCATGGCAACAAATAGAGATTTGCTCAATGTGGCAACAAAGAAATGTAAGGTTGCATATCATAATTCAGAAGACCCATATTCAGAGATACAGAAAAGAGTGTATGCAGTGGCACAACATTATGAGATTAAGCAAGAAGAATTGCATGACTTATATATCTCATCAGGTAGAGAGCATGAGATACTATTGATGATTGGTGAGTATGGTACAGTTAATGAAGAAGCCATACAGATAATAGAAGAATTTGTTAAGACTGAAGAAATTGATTTATTGATATTTGACCCACTTGCAAATCTACATACATCTACAGAGTCAGTTGAGAACTTTAGAACT
>Ga0209535_1000887_pt1 | contig 20755 bp, 34 predicted proteins | sample LinPmetageLP28_FD_184041 | JGI IMG/M metagenome (GOLD analysis project Ga0209535, IMG submission 184041) | Marine viral communities from the Pacific Ocean - LP-28 (SPAdes) (version 2) | ecosystem: Environmental > Aquatic > Marine > Oceanic | place: Pacific Ocean | collected 2009-08-22
TGTACCAGCTAAAGAAGAAACTGAAGATTTAGAAGAAACTATTGAAACTGAAGTACCAGAAGAAGTAGCATCAGAAGTTGAAGCAATAGTTGAAGCAGTAGTTGAGGTTATTGCACCAGTTATTGAAGAAGTAAAATCTGAAGTTGAAGAACTTAAAAAACAATACGCTTCTTTAATGGATGACAAAGAAGAAAAAGTAGAAGATAAGAAAAAAGAAGATTTATCAGCTGCAAGAAAACCAATTACAAGAAATTCACAACCAAAATCTAACAAAACTAAAGTAGAGTTTGGAAGTGGAAAATTCGCAACAACTTTAGATAGAGTATTAAATAAATTAAATAAATAAAATAGAAATGGCAAATTTAAGAAAAACAAATCTTGCAACTACTGTAAATATCACTACAACTTATGCTGGTGAATTTGCTGGTGAGTATATTGCAGCAGCTTTACTATCTGCATCAACTATTGATGATGGGGGTATTACAGTAAAAGCAAATATTGCTTACAAAGAAGTATTAAAGAAATTAGCAACAAGTGCAGTAGTAAGTGCAGCAAGTTGTGATTTTACACCTACATCAACTGTAACGTTAACTGAACGAATTATACAACCAGTAGAATTACAAGTTAACCTACAATTATGTAAGTATGATTTTGTGAACGATTGGGAAGCACAACAAATGGGATATGGTTTAGGTCAAACTTTACCACCTAAATTTGCAGACTTTATGATTGCACACGTAGCTTCAGAAGTAGCACAAAATACAGAATTTTGTATTTGGCAAGGTGATACAGCAGCAGGTACTAACAATTCATTTGATGGGTTTGAGAAACTTATTGCAGCATCAGCAGCAGCAGGAGATATACCAGCAGGTCAGCAAGTAGCAGCAGTAGGTGGTGGTTTAAATGCAGGAAATATTATAGCTGAATTATCGAAAGTAGTTGATGCTATACCAGCTTCACTTTACGGAAAAGAAGATTTATTTTTATACATAGGATCAGCAGCAGCTAAATTTTACGTACAAGCATTAGGTGGTTTTGCAGCAGCAGGTCTTGGTGCAAATGGTGTAAACAATATGGGTACACAATGGTGGAATAACGGAAGTTTAACTGTAAATGGAGTTAAGATTTTTGTATGTCCTGGAATGTCAGCAAATAAAATGTTTGCAGCACAACGTTCTAACTTATACTTTGGTACTGGATTGTTAAATGATACAAATGCAGTTAAAGTATTAGATATGGCAGATTTGGATGCTTCAAACAATGTAAGAATGGTAATGCGTTTTACATCAGCAGTACAATTTGGAATTGCTTCTGATTTAGTAGAGTACGCTTAAAATTAATTAACCAATAAAATAGGGTAGGTAGGTCATCTACTTACCCTTTTTTTTTAAAACAATATAAAAAAATGGCTTGTTTATTAACAACTGGAAGAAAGATACCTTGCAAATCAGCCTTTGGGGGTATTAAAAGAGTATATTTTGCTGATTATGGTGGTATAACCGCAGTAACAGTAGATAGTACAACTAAAGAAGCTACATTAACTGGTAGCCCAACGTGGTTTGAATTTGATGTAAAAGGTAATTCATCTTTAGAAACTACTGTAACAAGTAGTAGAGAAAATGGAACTACATTTTATACTCAAACTTTAAACTTAACACTAACTTATTTAGATGCAAAAACACAAGCTGAACTACAAACACTTGCAGTAGCAAGACCATATATTGTAGTTGAAGATTATTACGGTAATAGTTTCTTGTGTGGGTTTGAAAACGGAATGGAATGTACCGGTGGTACAGTAGTCAGTGGTTCAGCTGCTGGTGATTTATCAGGATTTACAATGGTTTTTGAGGGAATGGAAGAAACTGCACCATACTTTTTAGATGCAGCAGTAACACCTGATGCAACACAAATAGATCCAACTGCATAATTTTAATTTTAGTTAATAAATTAAGCATCCTTTATAGGGTGCTTTTTTTTTACAATATAATTTCTACAAATTAGGTAATTATTTACGTTATATAGTTGATGATTATATTAACCACAAGTGCAACTGCACAATCGTTATCTGTAATACCAAGAGATTACTTAACAGATTTTATTATGTCTATACGTGATGATAGTACAAACGTAGTAAAAACATATCAAATTACGGGTGCTACACAAGTAGGTAATTATTTAACATTTACAAATATATTTAACCCTATATTAGTAGAAAATCATTTTTACGATGTAACATTAGAAACTGCAAATAGTTTTTGGAATACAAATGTTAAGTTATGGCAAAACGATACCACGTTTTGGAATGTAGATGATGCAAGTGATGGTGTTATTTATAAGGATAGAATTTTCTGTACAGATCAAGATATAGACCAAAATAATAATGACTATTATAACTTAAATAAAGGGCAATATACAACCTACAATGGTTATAATAATACTTATATAATATGAAACAAAAAAGAAATAGTAAAGGACAATTTAGCAAAACAAAGGTTTCAGAATTTGGCTTTGTTAATTTAAGTACTTACACAAGCCCAGAAATTAAAGAAGTAAACGGTGAAGATTGGATTGAATACGGTGCAGATAACAATTATTTTCAATACTTAATAGATAGATACAATGGTTCACCTACTAATAATGCTGCTATTAATGGCATTAGTCAAGCTATATATGGAAAAGGACTAAACGCAACTGATAGCAACAGAAAACCTAATGAGTACGCACAAATGATTGCATTGTTTAAAAAAGATGTAGTTAGAAAAGTGTGTTACGATTTAAAACTAATGGGTAATGCTGCAATACAAGTAATTTACTCAAAAGATCGTAGTAAGATTGTTCAATTAGAGCATATACCTATTGAAACATTACGTGCTGAAAAATGTAATGAAAATGGTGAAATACCAGCATACTTTTATTTTGATGATTGGGCAAACATAAAACGTACTGATGAACCTTTAAGGATACCAGCTTTTGGAATGTCTAAAGAGGGTATAGAAATTTATTATATAAAACCATATAAAAGTGGTTTTTACTACTATTCACCCGTAGATTATCAAGGTGGTTTACAATATGCAGAATTAGAAGAAGAAGTATCTAATTACCACCTTAACAATATTATGAATGGTTTAGCACCATCAATGTTAATTAACTTTAATAATGGTACACCTAACCAACAAGAACGTAAATTAATAGAAAATAAAATTGCTCAAAAGTTTAGTGGTACATCAAACGCTGGTAAGTTTATATTAGCTTTTAATGACAACAAAGAATCACAAGCAGAAATAACACCAGTACAATTAAGTGATGCACATAACCAATACCAATTTTTAAGTGAAGAAAGTACACAAAAAATAATGGTAGCACATCGTATTGTATCACCTATGCTATTAGGTATTAAAGATGGTTCGGGTTTAGGTAACAATGCAGAAGAAATAAAGACTGCATCTTTACTAATGGATAACACCGTTATAAGACCGTTTCAAGAACTTTTAATTGATTGCTTTGATCAAATATTAGCATACAATGAAATTGCTTTAAACCTATACTTTACAACATTACAACCTTTAGAATTTACAGATGTAGATAAGTCAGTACAAGATGATGAAACTATTGAAGAAGAAACGGGTGTTGAAAAAAGAAGATTTAGCCTAAAAAAAATAGATGGCAAAGAAGCATACGAAACCAAAGAAGAAGCAATAAAGGTAGCTGAAGAAATGGGTTGTGGTGGTTATCACGCACACGAGGTAGAAGGTGTTACATATTATATGCCTTGCGAAACACACCAAGAACTTAAAGCACCTTGTTGGGATGGTTACGAACAATATGGTACAAAAATAAAAGATGGCAAAGAAGTACCTAATTGTGTTAAAATGTCTAAAGAAAAAACAGAATTAGATAATTTTATTGATGAATTTGGTGAAGATGAAGATTTAGAAAATTGGACTTTAATTGATGAGCGAAAAGTTGATTATGATGATGAAGAAGCATTAGATTATCAAATTAACGAACTAAACAAAAAAAAAGAAAAAAGTACATTAGCTAAGATATGGGAATTTGTTTCTACTGGAACTGCAAGACCAAATGCAAAAAGTGAACAAGATGAAGTAGTTGGTGCTGCTGCATTTAAAGTAAGATACCAATATGCACCATTACAAGATACCTTTGATGATGGTAAAAATGTATCAAGAGATTTTTGTAAAACAATGGTACAAGCAAAAAAAATATATAGAAAAGAAGATATAGAACAAATGGGAGATAAGGCAGTCAATCCAGGTTGGGGTGCAAGAGGTGCTGCTACTTATTCTATATGGTTACATAAAGGTGGAAAAACTAATTTATATAAAGGGGGAGGTGCTTGCCATCATTTTTGGATGCGTAAAACCTATATGTATACAATAGATAGTAAAAGAATTGATATTGATAGTCCATTAGCACCTACAATTAGTGTAAACAAGGCAATAGCTGCTGGGTTTAAACCAGAAAAAAACGATTCATTGGTAGCAAAAAGACCAATAGATATGCCCAACGAGGGGTTTTTACCAAGTAATAAAAGAAGATAGATGGCTACAACTTTATTTATAAATAGAACTGATTTGATCCGTAATTCAATTATGGATGGTAATGTTGATACTGATAAGTTTATTCAGTTTATTAAGATTGCACAAGAAATAGATGTGCAGCAAATAATGGGAACTAAAATGTACGATGGTTTAACTACTGCAATACCTAATATTGATTTACCAGCTAATGCAAGATGGAAAACAGTTTTAGATGATTATATAGCACCAATGTTAATATGGTATGCACAATCTAACTATATGCCATTTGCAGCGTATCAAATAAAAAATGGTGGAGTATTTAAGCATACATCAGAAAACGCACAATCAGTTGATAAAAACGAAATAGATTTTTTAGTAGAAAAAGCACGTACAAACGCTGAATGGTATAGTAGAAGATTTATTGACTTTATGAGTTTTAACCAAACAACATACCCAGAATATACAAGTAATGTAAATGATGATTTATACCCAAGTAATGATGCAACTTTTAATGGGTGGGTATTATGATTTATAAACCGAAAAAAGCAAACATAGAAAAACTAAAAACCTTTTTAAAAAGGGTTAAAATAAAAAACAAAAAATAGTATGGCAACTTTATTTAATACTAAAATATCTGATACTTACGAGGGGTTAATAAAAACATCTAATAATGGTGTAATAGGTGCAGTAGAACAAAACTTAACAGATGGTTCAGGTAACGCATCAACTTTAAGTATAGGTACATCATCTGCAAGTTTTACTGGAACTTTAGATTTAACAAACGCAACAGTAGTTGGTTTACCAAGTGGTGCAGTAGATAGTGTAAACGGTCAAACGGGTATTGTTGTACTTACTACTACTGATATAAGTGAGGGTACAAATTTATATTTTACAGATGCAAGGGTTGATGCAAACAGTAATGTTGCAGCTAATACTGCAAAGGTAGGAATAAGCACACAACAAGCTAATGATATTACTGCAAACAACGCTAAAATTTCTTTTGATAGTGCTTCAAGTACAAAGTTAAATGGTATTGAAGCTGGTGCAGAAGTTAATACTGTAGATAGCGTAAATTCTTTAACGGGTGCAGTTTCTTTAGGATTGCTTGAATTAGATGATGTAGGTGCAGATGGATCAAATGGTCAAGTATTAACAACTAATGGAAGTGGTAGTTTTACTTTTACTACTGTTGCTGCTGGTGGTGCAGTTGATTCAGTTAATGGTCAAACTGGTACAGTTACGCTTGATACTGATAATATAAGTGAGGGTACAACTAATTTATACTATACAGATGCAAGAGTTGATGCAAATAGTAGTGTAGCAGCGAATACTGCTAAAGTAGGTATTACATCACAACAAGCAACGGACATTACAACTAACAATGCTAAAGTTGGAATTACAACAAGTCAAGCAAACGAAATAGCAGCTAACACTTTAAAGGTTGGGATTACACCTACACAAGCATCAGACATAACTACTAATAATGCAAAGGTAGGCATCACAACGCAACAAGCAAGTGATATAACAACGAATAATGCTAAAGTAGGTATAACTACTGCACAAGCTAATGAAATAGCAGCAAACACGCTTAAAGTTGGTATTACTACACAACAAGCTACAGATATTACTAACAATAACGCTAAAATTTCTTTTACATCAACTGGTACAGATAACTATTTATCTAAATGGAGTTCAAACACATTAACAGATAGTATTATATTTGATAATGGAACTAACGTAGGTATTGGAACAACAAGTCCTAATGATAAATTATCTGTTGTTTCAACAGTTGGTATATTAGGTGATAACACAGATCAAGGTTTACTAAAATTATATTGTGAAGCATCAACACACTATGTAGGAATTAAAGGAGGTGTTCACTCTGGTGGTAGTAGCTATACATTGCAACTACCAAACGCATTACCTAATGTAGCTAATCAAATACTTGAATCAAACGCTTCGGGAACTTTATCTTGGATTGCTACACCTATAAATACTATTGATAGTGTTGTAAGTGGAGAACCAACGGGTTCAGACCAAGTTATAAATGTAGTTAGTTTAACACAAGCAGAATATGATGCTGGTACACCAGTAGCAACAACATTTTATATAATTACTTAATATGGCAATAAAGTTAGGAAGTACAGATATAAGCAAATTATATTTAGGTAGTACAGAAGTTACAAAAGCATATTTAGGAAGTACGGAAGTATATCCTGTAGCAACTGCAAACCCATTTGAATTTCGTGTTACAATACCAAGTAATAGTTATACTTTATCATTACCATATAATGGAATAGGTACATATAGTGGTACTATTGATTTTGGTGATGGTAGTGCATCTGTAACAAATAGTTTTGCAAATAGATCACATACTTACGCAACTGCTGGTGATTATAATATAAAAATTGTTGGTGAGTGTTCACGATTTCAATATCAATCACACCCAGATAGGTTATTAGTAAAAGAAATTTTATCTTGGGGTATTTATAGTTTTGATGTAATAAACTTTAATGGTTGTAAAAATTTAATTGGTGGTGCAAATTGTTTAGATGTTATAAACTTAAATACAACATCTATATCCCAAATGTTTTACGATTGTGAAAATATGGTATCAATACAATTTATGGAAGATTGGGATGTAAGTGCTATTACTAATTTCTTTGGAATTTTTTATGATAACAATTTATTTAATCAAGATTTAACAGGTTGGAATACATCAAGTGCAACAAATATAGCTGATTTATTTAGAAATGCTGCTATATATAACCAACCAGTAAATAGTTTTGATGTTAGTAGTGTAAACACTTTAAGACAAACTTTTGCATTTGCATCAGCTTTTAATCAATCGTTATCTTCTTGGGATGTTTCAAATGTTACAGATTTACAAAGTACTTTTTTTGGATCATCTTTTAATCAACCTATTAATAATTGGAACATTTCAAGCGCTACAACTATAAGGATGATTTTTTTTAATAATACATCTTTTAATCAGCCATTAAATAATTGGAATACATCAAATGTAATTAATATGAATAGATCCTTTAGATCTAATACTGTTTTTAATCAAGATATAAGTAATTGGGATGTGAGTAGTGTTACTGATATGTCCGAAATGTTTAATAATTCAACTGCTTTTGACCAAGATTTAAGTGCTTGGGATTTATCTTCAATTACTAATATGACTAATTTTATGCAAAGTAAATCACCTGCAAATTTTAGTGCTGCAAATTGTGATGCTATTTTTGAAGCGTGTGTTAATGGTAATCAATCAAATGTTACTTTAGGAATGGGAACTATTAAATATTCAAGTGCTGGTGCAACTGATAGAGCAACACTTATCAGTAGAGGTTGGACTATAACAGATGGTGGACAAGTTTAAAATATATATATGACAAATTCAATAAAATACCCAACGCAAACAAAATGGTTTATAAATTACACAGATAAAAATGTAATTGTATCTTATGGTGAAGTAACACCAGAACAAGAAATGGAAACTGGGCAACCTATTATGAATGTTTACGATAACGAGGAAGAATGGTTAGAGGTTTTAATTGAAAATGGCATTGATCCATACCCAGAAGAAATAGTTATTTAATTTGTATATTTACATATAATTTAAAAAATATATAAAATGTCAAAAATCACAAAAGAAGAATTAACATTATTACAAGAACAAGATCAAAGAAAAAGAGCAATTTTAAATGATATGGGTTTATTACAAACACAAGTACACACATTAAGCCATTTATTTGCACAACTTAATCAAGAAATTGAAGATAATAAAAAGGTACTTGAAGATAAGTATGGTGAAGTAAATATTGAATTATCTGATGGTAGCATAAAACCAGTAGAAGATGGAAAAAATTAGTGAACATATAAGTTATAAAGAAGCAACATATTCAAATACTGCAAATAGATTAGGTATTGAAAACGTACCTAATGATAAGCAACTTAAAAGTATGCAAACAATTGCAGAAAAAGTTTTTGAACCATTACGTGAATGGGTGGGTTGCCCTATAAAAGTAAACAGTTTTTTTAGATCAAAAGATTTAAATACTGCAATTAAAGGAAGTGCAACAAGTAGTCATTTAAAAGGTCAAGCAATAGACATTACAAGTATGACTTGTGATAAAGATGATTGTAAAACAAATTTAGATATGTTTCATTACATAATAGACAATTTAGATTTTGACCAACTTATTTGGGAATTTGGTGCTGAACCAAAATGGTTGCACGTTTCGTATGTATCAAAAAAGAAAAATAGAAAACAAGTTTTAGTAACTAAAAGAGCTGGTAAATATTATACTTATAAAGATTAATTATGAAAGTAGGTAAATACGAATTTGATACTTTAGAAGCATACGAAGATGCAATAGCAGATATTGATGCTATAAAAAATAGGGTTGTTTATTTAGGTTTAAGTGATGAAAAATATAGGATAGATGTTTTATGGGATGGTGAAGAATCACACCCTACTAAATGGCTACCTTTTGCTATTGATATTGATAACGAGGGGGTACATTATTTTCACGAATACCCATATTTAGAAAACAAGTTTTAGGATGCCAATACCAAAGAAAAAACAAGGAGAAAAACAAAAAGATTTTATGATCCGATGCGTACCACAATTAATGAAAGAGTACGAAAAATCACAAGCTATTGCAATTTGCTATAAGTCTTTTAAAGATAATTAATAAAAAAAAATAAGAATGATAACAGATTTTAAAACATTACTTATAAATATAGGAGCGTTCGGTATTTCAATGACAAATATAGATATAGCATTAAAAATTATACTTGTACTTGTAACAATAGGTTATACTGTACAAAAGTGGTATTTACTTAATAAAAAGAAAAATAAGTAATGCCAAAAAAAAAGTTTAAAGATACAAGAGTAGGCAAGTTTCTGGTAAAAGCTGCACCAAATATTTTAGGGGTTGCAAGTGATTTATTACCAGATGCTGGGGTACTTGGTATGGTTAAACAACTTATTTCAAATGATAGTGAATTACCAGCTAAAGACAAAGAAGAAGCATTAAAACTTATTGAACTTGATATTGTAGAAGCACAAGAGGTTAGTAAAAGATGGTCTGCAGATATGGCTTCTGATAGTTATTTAAGTAAGAACACAAGACCAATGACTTTGATTTTTTTAACTGTATCTATGATACTTTTGATAGTACTTGATTCTTTAGATATAGATTTTGGTGTAAATACTGAATGGATAGAACTGCTTAAAAGCCTTTTAATAACTGTTTATGTTGCTTACTTTGGATCAAGGGGTGTAGAAAAATTTAAATACATATCCCAAAAAAAATAGAATATATTGCCAAAGTCATTACATTTTTATTAATTATATATTTCTTTAGATATATATTTATATTTATTTATATTTGTTATAGAATATATTTTGGTATTTATTTTTAGATATATAAAATACTAAATTATAAAAAATTCAAAGTTATTACATTTTTTTTAAAAATCAAAAACAAATATTATGAATGAAACGAAATGTTTAAAAATTAGAAAAGAACACTATATGCTTTCAATAAAAGGTATTGTAGTAGGTGAATTTGAATTAAGTGAATTAAGGCATTTAATTGAGGTTATAGATAATGCCATCTAAAACAATACCTAAAAGCAAAAAAAAACCAAGTAGAAGTAAACTTGTTAAAAAGCTGGATGCAGTATTTAGTCAATACATAAGGTTAAAAGATTCAGTAGATGGTTACGCAACTTGTTTTACTTGTGGTAAAAAAGACCATTGGAAGAAATTACAGAACGGACATTTTCAAAGTAGAAAACATTATGCTACAAGATGGGATGAACAGAATTGCCAAGTGCAATGTGCTGGGTGTAATGTGTTTCGATATGGTGAACAATTTTTATTTGCAAAGTATTTAGATGAAAGATTTTATGCAGGTTTATCTGATGAACTATACATTAAGTCAAAACAGATCGTTAAGTTTACAAATTCAGAAATAGAAGAAATGATTTTAAAATATAAAAAGTTGGTAGATAGTATGTAAAACAGTATCTTTGCTTTAGTTTGTTTTGTTATGTTTAAATTGGGTTGCAGAAATGCAGCCCTTTTTTTTGTTTATTAACAGAAATGTTTATACCTTTACGATTATTAATTTTAAAACGAAACAAATGGTAAACACAAATTACAGTAACCAAACTACAAATCAATTACTTACTGAATACCAGTTTAGAGTTGAAGCCTTACAAAACAAGATAGAAGAATTAAAGGCAATTCTACAAGTAAACAATTTAATATAACATAATGGAACGAAACAAATTAGTAGAGTTATACAAAAAGTATAATTTAGAAAAAACAGATGTATTTAAACACCAACACTATGTAATTATTACAAGGCAAGGTATTGAGAAAATACAAGCACAAGAACAAATCAAAATTAAATTTGATGTAATAAAATGCGAACCTAACTTTGCAGTTGTAAAAGCAGTAAATGAAAACATTGAAACTTTTGGATCTGCATATAAAGGTGCAAGTTTTAAAGAGGGCAACACCAATAGTTGGTATGTTATGGAAATGGCAGAAAAACGTGCTTTATCAAGAGCAGTACTAAAACTAACTGGGTTTTATGAACTTGGTGTATTTGGTGAAGATGAAAGCGAAGATTTTAAAAAGAAATAGATATGAGAAAAAGAAAAGTAAAACCACCTTTAAATGATAAAATAAAATTTATACCTTGTAGTGAAAATAGGCAAATATATTCTTATACAAGAACAGATAAAAAATCAGCACAAAGGGAAATAAAATGAATATTAACTAAATTTATATATATATGAGTACATTAATCAATGGTTCAATTAGAGTAGACAAGCTACCAAAAGAAAAGTTTGTAAAAGGAAAAGATGGTGCAGTTTATTACAACTTTACTATTGCAGTAAATGATGAAACACGATACGGAAACAACGTAGCGTTTATGGACAGTCAAACAAAAGAAGAACGAGAAGCTAAAATGCCAAAAAACTATTTAGGTAATGGCAAAGTAGTATGGGTTTCAGATGGAACTATACAAGTAGCTGAACGTGAAGAAGAAAAGGTAGCAGTACCAGTAGATGATCAAAGTGGTGATTTACCATTTTAAATTTAAAAGGGTGTTATTAATTTAGCACCTTTTTTTTTATATCTTTATAGAAAAATAATATATGACTAAACAACAACAAACTGAACACAATATGTTAATGGACTTTATCGAACACGATTGTAAAGTAGACATTAACGAAAAAATAGACTATCCACCAGTAGCATTAAGTTATGGTGAAAAATTATTAAAATCTGAAAGTGGTGATAAATTAGTACCGATTGCTTTAGGAACTTATGGGAACTTATCAGTAGTTACAGCACCACCAAAAACTATGAAAACATTTTTTATTTCTTTATTAGCATCAGTATATTTAAGTGGTACAAATATATATGGTGGTAACTTAAAAGGGCATAAAGGTAATGGTCATCTTTTACACATAGATACCGAACAAGGCTTATGGCATTGTCAAAAGGTATTTAAAAGACCGTTAACAATGGATTCAAGTATAAACACAAATAACTACCATACATTTGGTTTAAGGTCAATAGACCACAAAATGCGAATAGATTTTATAGATTACTATTTAGAAAACAAAATAGATAAACCAAGTTTAATAATAATAGATGGCATTGCTGATTTATGTAGTGATGCAAATGCAATAGTAGAATCAAATGCTTTAGTACAAAAATTAATGGAGTGGAGTGCTAAATACAAATGCCATATTATAAATGTTATCCACCAAAACTATGGTAGTCAAAAATTAGGTACTGGACATTTAGGAAGTTTCCTTGAAAAGAAAGCTGAAACAGTTATAGCATTAGAAGCAAATACAGTAAACAAAGATTGGGTAACTGTTAAGTGTGGTAGGTCAAGGGGTTACTCTTTTGATACTTTTTCATTTGAAGTTAACGATGTAGGTTTACCACAAATAGTAAATAATATTTATGATCCTTTAGCGTAATGGTAGAAAAAACAATGGTATTAATTGCTGAAAAGCACAAAACGTGGATAGAAATAGTTACCAGCTTTGGTTGCCCAGTAGAAACATCAGAAGATATAGTACAAGAAATGTATATTAAGATACATAAAAAACTAAATAAAGGTTTGGATATTATGTATAATGATGAGGTTAACTACTACTATATATTTAAAACTTTAAGGTCATTGTTTTACGATTTAAAACGCAAAGAAAAAAACATTACTATTATTAATATTGAAGATGTAGATATTGATAAGTCTATTTCAGATATTGATTATGATAAGGCATACGCAATTATAAAAAAAGAATTAGATAATATGTTTTGGTATGATCGTAAAGTATTTGAAATAATTAATAGTGGAGAAAGCATAGCAGAATTTAGTAGAAAATCATACATACAATACTATTCATTGTATAATACTTATAACAAAGTAAAAGATAAACTAAAAAAATTATTATGAATAACACTTTTAAAAAAGATTTAAAAATTGGTAAAATTTATGAGAATAAAGTTTTAGAATTAATAAAAAAAAAATATCCAAAATCTTATATAGTAGATGGATATTATAAAGATTGGGATATATTTATACCTGAATTAGAAATTGGTGTTGAAGTAAAATCAGATAAAAAAAGTTTATATACTGGCAATATTGTTATTGAAATAGAATTTAACAATAAACCATCTGCTTTATCTACATCAAAAGCTACTTGGTGGGTTATATATGATGGAAAAAATTATAATTGGTTTACAATTAAAAATATAAAAAAATGCATAAAAGAAAATAATTTAAATTATTATAGTTTTATAGGCAAGGGGGATATTAAAGAAAAAAAAGCATATCTAATAAAAAAAGAATTATTATATAAATATAAAACAAAATGAAATTAGGAAATCTTATTTACAACATTACTAAATATACTGGTATAAAATACCTTGTTGATACCTGGCATAAATACAGAGGTACAAAATGTAATTGCAATGAACGTAGAAAAAAGTTAAACGAAATAAAAATAGACCGATGGTAAAATTTAATAAGCAAGACTATGCAAAATGGGAAAACTTTAGAATGGGTACAAAGCAACACATTAATAACCAGGAATTTGAATTGGTGTGTAAACTACACGCTGAATACCACAAACACAACTACTATAAACCTTGTACTTGTAACCCAAGAACAATAAAACAATGGATCAAAGATTTAAACGTAATATGGAATAATGGTGTTAAATAAAATACATCAGCTTGAAAAAGCAATGGTAGTGCTACTAAATTTTGATGGCTGGAATTTACAATGGAGTGGTGAGGGTTCAGAACGATACGATGCCAAAGGTAAAACACCCAAAGGTTTTGATTGTGTTATAGAAATGAAATTTAGAAAAACATACTATGAAACCAAGATGCTTGAAAAAGATAAATACGATGCTTTAATGAAGCTGGGTAAAGATGTAATAAAGATTTATTTTGTAAACGATCCAAAAGGTAATTATATGTATTACTTAAATACATTAGAGATGCCAAAGACCGAAAAGAAATATTGCCCAGATACTACAATGTGGACTAAAAAAAGACTGCTTAAAGATGTTTACCTACTAAAAGAAAATGATGCAGTTAGAATTAATTTAAATGAACGTACTTGAATTATTTGCTGGAAGCAGAAGTATTGGGAATATATGTGATGAATTAGGGCATAATGTTTTTTCATCAGATATTAATGCTTTTGATAAAATTGATTATGTTACAGATATAAATACGTTTGATGTTTTAAAAGTACCTTTTATACCAGACTTTATATGGGCATCACCACCTTGTACTTATTTTTCTGTTGCAAGTATAGGTAAACATTGGAATAAAAATCATACACCAAAATCAGATAATGCTTTAAAGGGTGTGGAATATGTAAATTCAACATTAGAAATAATAAATTACTTTTTAAAGATAAACCCTAATTTAGTATGGTATATGGAAAACCCAAGAGGTAAATTAAGAAAATTAGAGATTGTAAAAGGGTTACCAAGAACTACTATATGGTATTGCAAGTATGGAGATTTTAGAGCAAAGCCAACTGATATATGGAGTAACAATATTTATAACCCTATGTTTAAACCTAATGGTTGGAAACCTAAAGAAGAATGTTTTAATGGCAACAAAGAATGTCATCACGAAGCAGCACCAAGAGGTTCAAGAACTGGAACGCAAGGAGTAAAAGGTAACTACAATAGATCAAAGATACCATATTTACTTTGCAAAGAAATTATTACGAATAGTTATCAATAGTTTTGTTTATAAGTTAATTAATAGTATATTTGTTATTATTAATTTAAAACAAAACAAATGTTACACAAAAAAAGATTACAAGATTTAATTGATTTAGTTAGTACAACAGATAATTCTTATTTGCTGCACCAGCTTGAAATTCTACAAATAGAAATTGAAAGAGATTTAATTCAGAATAGTTATAATACTGTTGATGAATTTGCTGAAAGATTAAATATTAAATAATAAAGATGGAACGAACAACAACACTTATGAAAATAGCATTTAGGTTATACAACAAATGCTTAACTGAACTAACAGTTGAAGAAAAAAATAATGTTATGGATATATACCAAGATTTTTACTAATGATACAAATAGCAATAGGGTTAATAGTATTAAGTTTCTTTGTACCAGCAGCACCAACACTTTATGTTTTAAGAAATAAAGGGTACGTAAAACTTGCACAGGTCTTAGAAACTATAATAACTGGATTGGCAATAATATGCCAATGGTCTTGGTACTTTACATTTTTCTATATAATAATAAGCATATTCAGATGAAAGTAAGCAAAGCAGTATGGGATGGTTTAAAAGAGCAAATAGAACACTTTACAAATCAAGACAAAGAAATAACTGATATAACAATAACATATCAAGTAAGACCAGCAGAAAACAAAAACTATTTAAAACTAACAGTAAAACAATGATATTATTAGTAGATGCAGATAGTTTAATATTCGCTGCTTGTTATAAGAAACGTGAACACCCAGAGGATGAAAAGTACTATACAGATATAGAAGATGCAAGGGCAAAGTTTGATGAGCAATATATGTCAATAGTAAACCACCTTGAAGAAATGTACCAAATAGATAAGGTAATAACCTTTAGTGGATCAAAGGGCAACTTTAGAAAACTAATTACAAACGATTATAAAGCCAATAGAAAAAAACAAGAGTTACCACCATTACTAAATGAAATGCACAAATTTGTAAAAGAGCATTACGATTCAGTATATGGTTTTGGTATTGAAACTGATGATATGGTAGCAAGGTACTGGAAGCAACTAACCGATGAATTAGGTAGGGATGAAGTAATGATAGTATCAATAGATAAAGACTACAAACAATTCCCAGCTTTAATATACAACTATCACTATAAGCATAAAGAAGTATTAGACATTTCAGAAGATGAAGCATTGTATAATTTCTATGAACAAATGATTGTAGGTGATACTGCTGATAATGTAAACTACTTTAAAGGTAAAGGTGTAAGATTCGCACAAAAGTATTTTGAAGATTGCCAAACAAAATACCAATACACAAAAAAGTTATACGAATTATTTAAAGAACAATATAAAGGAAAAGCAAAACAAAAATATATAGAGTGCTACAACCTTTTAAAATTAAGAACAAATTGAAGATACTAAACCTATATGCTTGTTTAGGTGGTAACCGATACAAGTGGAACGAAGTAAAAGAAGATATTGAAGTTGTAGCAGTTGAATGGGATGAAGAACTTGCTAAACTATATCAAGATCGTTTTCCAAATGATACAGTAATAGTTGCAGATGCACACCAATATCTTTTAGACCATTATCAAGAGTTTGATTTTATATGGTCAAGTCCACCTTGTCCAACACATAGTAGGTTGGTTACAAGTAATAAGAATAAAATTAAAATGAAATATCCAGATATGAAACTTTATCAAGAAGTAATATTTTTAGATAATTTTTTTAATGGTAAATATGTTGTGGAAAATGTTATACCCTTTTACCAACCATTAATTCCAGCAAAAAAAAGAGGTAGACATTTATATTGGACAAACTTTAACCTACCAAATAATATAAACGAAAGACCACCTATTGGAATAAGTCAAGGAGTAAATGAAGTTAAAAGATTATGTGAATTTCACGATTACAATTTTAGGAAATATAAAGGTAAGCAACCAACGAATAAGATAGCAAGAAACCTTGTAGATTACGAAGCTGGTAAAACTATATTTGAAACTGCATTAGGAATTATATCAAAATCAAATATTAAACAAACAGAATTATTTTAAATGGATATACAAAAACACGAAATAGAACTTAATAGAATAAAAAGCTATGTAGATAAACATAGTGGATATGATATAAGCACAAGTTCAAGGAAAGCTGAAGTAGTATTGTTTAGAACTTTGTACTTTAAGATAGCAACCGAAACCACAAGCTGGTCATTACAAAAAATAGGGCAAATAGTAAATAGGGATCACGCAACAGTATTACACGCAAAGAAAAAACTATATGCTGAACTGATGCAAAATAAACATCTAACAAGCCTATATGAAATATATAGAATAGAGGTATTAGGTCATCAAGTAAAAGCATACTATAAAGATGCAGAACAATACAATAGACTAAAACAAAAGTATAACGATTTACTTGCTTTAAAAATACCTAAAAATTTAGGGTACGAACTAACAAAAAACGAAACTGCATATAGAAAACTATCTGATGAAGATAAAAAGGTATATGATGAACGTGCGGAACTTGTACTAAAGTCTTTTGAATGGAAACGTAAAGAAGAACAAAGAAAAGAAGTTTACGATATAATTATTGGTGAACCAACAGTAGCTGATGCAAGAGCAAGTTTAAGATGATAACCAACGAAGATAATATGCAACTAATGGCAAGGTATGAGGATAATCACTTTGACCTTGCTATTGTTGATCCACCTTACAAAAAAGAAGTTGCAGGATTAAAAGCAGGGTTTAACAGAAGTGAATTTAATTATAAAGCATTAAGCACACCACCAACTAAAGAATATTTAAAGGAATTGTTTAGAGTAAGTAAAAATCAGATATTATGGGGGTTTAATTATTACTTAGAATTATTACATAATACAGATAGTGTGATAGCTTGGTTTAAGCACCAAAATGGTCATTTTTCAGAGTGTGAATATGCTTGGAGCAGTATAAAAAAAAGCAGATTGTTTGATAGAAGTTACCAAAAAGACCAATTTAATAAAATACACCCAACACAAAAACCAGTTAAACTATATGAATGGCTTTTAATGAACTACGCAAAAGAGGGAGATAAGATATTAGATACACATTTAGGAAGCGGAAGCATTGCAATAGCTTGTCATAATTTAGGATATGATTTAACTGCTTGTGAACTTGATAAGGAATATTACGATGCAGCAATAAAAAGAATAAATAATCACAAACAACAAATAAGAATATTTTAATGGATTGGGAATTAGAAATACAACTGCACTACCCACACGATAGATTTATGTTAGGGTGGGAGTTTTTACAAGCAACTGAAGAATATAATTATAGAACTATAAAACTATATTTATTTATAGTAACATTTACACTTGACTTTTGAAAAAACAAATACAAAGAATACAACAACTTATTGATATATGATACAATTATTAAAAGGAGATTGCTTAATTGAAAGCGATAAGATAGAAAGTGGCAGCGTTGATTTGATATTGACTGATTTTCCTTATGGAACTGTTGGTGGAAGTATGCAAGATAAAACAGGTAAATACAAAATTATAAACAAAAGTAAATGGGACAATATAATTGATACAACTAAAATAATGCAAATAGCGAACCGCATATTGAGAAAGAATGGAAAAATGATATTGACAGCTCAACAACCTTTCACAACTGAATTGATAAGTAAAGCAATACCAAACGTACCACATTCTTATAATATGTATTGGGATAAAATGCACTTTGCAAACTGCTTAGGTGCAAATAAAGCACCCGTAAGTTATGTTGAAGATGTTTTAATATTTAGTAAAAAGTATGATACCGAGAGAAAACATCCTTTAAGAGATTATTTTTATAATGAATTTGAAAAGACTAAATTATCTTTTTTAGAGATAAATAGGGATTATTTAAAATGCGCTTATGGAAACGGTGGAGGTGTTGCTTATAATATGTTATCAAAAACAAGAACAGATTTTTGTATGCCTACAGAAAAAAGGTATAAACAGTTGCAACAAACAGGTTTTTTTAATAAAGATTATTCAGAATTAAAAGAAATAGATTCTAAATACAAAAGCACTTTTAATTTATGGGAGGGCAACAAGTACAAAAGCAATATACTTAAATACAAAAAAGATTACAACGGACACCACCCAACGCAAAAGCCTGTATTATTATTAGAAGATTTAATAAAAACTTTTAGTAACGAAAATGATTTGGTGGTTGATTTAACTATGGGTTCAGGCTCTACAGGTGTAGCTGCTGTAAATACAAATAGAAATTTTATAGGTATTGAGCAAGATGATAAGTATTTTGAAATAGCAAAAGAAAGAATTAATAATATTAATTTAAAACTTAACTTTTAATACGTTATATAATTGAATAAACAAAATACTATCAATATGGATAAAAGAAAAAATAATGGGGGTGCAAGAGAGGGTGCTGGTAGACCAAAGAAAGCTGATGAACTAAAACTAATAGAAAAGTTAGATAACCTAATTGACAATGATGAGGTTATAAAAACATTAGGCAAACAAATCTTCAAAGGTGATTCACGTGCAATGTCTTTATACTTTGGTTACAGATATGGCAAACCAAAAGAAACAGTAGATATAAATTCAAGCGAGGGTTTCAATATAAACTTTAAAGATATTATAAGGTTTAAGTGATAGATGTAAACTTAAAGTACGAACCAATAAAAACATCAGATGCAAGATATTTTATTGTAACTGGGGGTAGGGGTTCTGGCAAGTCTTATTCTATTAACCTATTGCTTTTGCTTTTAACATTTGAAGCTGGGCATACAATTCTATTCACAAGGTTTACATTATCATCTGCATACATATCTATTATACCAGAATTTATAGACAAAATAGAAACACTTGAACTACAAGACTATTTCTATATAACTAAAAACGAAATAATAAATAAGCTATCTGGAAGCAAGATAATATTCAAAGGTATCAAAACATCAAGTGGGGATCAAACTGCAAACCTAAAATCACTTACTAATATTTCAACGTGGGTAATGGATGAAGCAGAAGAACTTGTTGATGAAAACATATTTGATAAAATAGATCTATCAGTTAGAAACCTAAAAAACAAAAATAGGGTTATACTTATATTAAACCCAGTTACAAAAGAACATTGGATATACAACAGATTTTTTCAAGACAAAGGGGTACAAGCTGGCAGTAACACCACAAAAGGCAATACAACGTACATACACACTACTTATTTAGATAATGTAGAAAACCTATCAAAAAGTTATTTAGAGCAGATAGAGAGCATTAAAATACGTAGACCGAATAAATACAAGCATCAAATGTTAGGGGGTTGGTTAGATAAAGCAGAGGGTGTAATATTTACTAATTGGAAGATAGGACAATTTAAAAAAGTAGGTGTTTCAGTCTTTGGACAAGACTTTGGATTTTCCACAGACAGTTCAACGCTTGTGGAAACCAATATAGATACTACAAACAAAATAATCTATTTAAAGGAATGTTTTTACTTGAAAGGACTTACTACATCACAAATAGCTGAACTGAACTTAAAACACGCTGGAAACAATTTAATAGTTGGTGATAGTGCTGAACCAAGATTAATATATGAAATAAAAGCAAAGGGGTGTAATGTTGTTGCATCAATTAAAGGTGCTGGATCTATAACCTATGGAATATCTTTATTACAAGATTATGATTTAGTAATAGAAGAAAACAGTATTAACTTAATAAAAGAACTAAACAACTATTCTTGGTTAGAAAAGAAAAGCAAAACACCACAAGATAAATTTAACCATATTATAGATGCAATTAGGTATTCTGTTTCATACCAATTACAAAACCCTAATAGGGGAACTTATTATGTTTCTTAACAATTTTGTTTATAACAATAAAAGTTATATATTGCACCTATGCAAACAGAACTAACAGAAAT
>Ga0209535_1000888_pt1 | contig 20755 bp, 13 predicted proteins | sample LinPmetageLP28_FD_184041 | JGI IMG/M metagenome (GOLD analysis project Ga0209535, IMG submission 184041) | Marine viral communities from the Pacific Ocean - LP-28 (SPAdes) (version 2) | ecosystem: Environmental > Aquatic > Marine > Oceanic | place: Pacific Ocean | collected 2009-08-22
CCTAATGGTGTAACAGTCTTTGATGAGCGCAACGGGATGAAGCCCGAGCAGATGAGACTCTATAACGACATTAACGCCGGCATGGTATTGATGGAGAACGTGACAGAGCAGGTCCGTGGGTTCTTCCACGCACAACTATTTGAGGCCGTAGCTCAGAAAGACAAGCAGATGACAGCCAGAGAGGTTGCCAGTATTGAAAACGCTGCTCTTCGTCGCTTCCTACCTAATTTCAACCAGATCACTACAGAGCTAACACCAATCTTCCAGAACGTGTTCCTGCTACTGTTTAATGAAGGAGCATTCCCAGACCCACCTGAGTCTGTAAAGCTTTACCCTGATGGCCCAATGAATGCCGGTATCGTGCCGCTTCCAAAGGTTGAGTTCACCTCGCGCATTGCTCTAGCGATAAGGATGATCGAAAACAACGCTATTGACCGCACTATTGAGCGGATTATGCCAATGATTCAGATCGCTCCAGAGCTTGCCGACAACTTTGACCTTGACCAGATGCTTAGAGATAGCGCCCGCAATGACGGTATTTCAGAGGATGTCATCAAGAATCTTCAACAGGTAATCGAACAGCGCGAGGCCCGCGCAGCAGAGATGGCTCAACAACAGCAGATGATGATGGCTCAACAAGCTGCCAGCGCTGCCAAGGACGCCAGCCAGGTCGATCCTGAGAAGCTTCAAGGCATGATGCAATAATGGACAGACATACACATAACGGGAAGGTTGTTAAGACTTTCCTGTCTACCACAGAAGGGGACGCGCTGTTGGAATGGATGAAAGTAAAATTCCAGTTCGACCAGCCGGTGTTCAAAGCAGAAGACGATTACAACGAGACATCCGCAAAACTACGCGAAGGTGGCCGTCACGTAATCATAGAACTAGAGAACCTAAAACCAAGAAACCCAGATGATTGATCCAAGACTATTTAAACTAGTTGGCGACAAGTTCATTCGACAGACCGACATGAAAGAGATTGCCACGCTTGTAGCCGGCGAGGTTACAGGTCTTCACCACAAGCAAGAGAAGTTCCGAGAGACTCTGGAAAGCCTGATCGGTGACGCATCACCAGTAGAGGTTGAGGTTTCTATTAAGCAGCCTAAAACAAAACGGTCAAAAAAGGATGCTCCAGCAGAATACTTTACTAAACGCATGGGCGGGAAGTCAGAGCAAGTAGTTGAGTGGAGACGCGAACACTGGAGTGCAAAGCAATTTAAGGCCGAATATGGCGATCTATTTACGGAAGAGAATCTATGAGACAATACGAATTGATTAGAAACGAAGAAGGAGGAGATGCTGGTGGCGGTGCTGCCGTAGCTGATCCTACAGAAGAATACGGCTCAGACCCATCAACCCCGCCAACCTTTGACGCATCAGGAATGTTTGATGCAGACGGTAAGTTCCAAGAGATTGGAGACCGGTTTAAGAACGACAGCGTCGATGCTGACTACATTAACCGGAACTTTAAGGGCAAGAGTCCATCTGACCTAGCCAAGATGCTTAAGGACAATCAGACGGCAGCGCGAGCAAAGTCAGTCAGTTACCCAGGAGCAGACGCCAGCGATGAGGATTGGAGTCGATTCCGTGAAGCTGCCGGTGTGCCAGAGAGCGCAGATCAAGTCATGCCGGAAGACTTTGAAAGCTTCCAGAACGCTACTGGATGGACTGAAGAGGTGGCAACTCCAGTAGTTGATGCCCTGATCCAATCAGGAGCGCCAGGACCAGCAATCACTGCCGGACTAGCGGCTGTTCAAGAAGCAGCAGCAGCACAAGCTGAGCAATGGCAGGCAGAGGCCCAAGAGCGACGAGAAGCCGGCAAACAGCAGCTTCTAGAAGCATTTGGAACTGATACCGATGCGCGCGTTAACGGAGCGACTGTTGCAGCCGAAAAGCTCGGAATCCAAGCTGGACTAAGTCAGGAGCAGATTGAAGGCGTCAAGCAGGTAGTATCTCAGATTGATAGCCCAGAGCTTACTAGGATGTTTGCTCACCTAAGCGATGCAATCTCAGAGGCTTCCTACCGAGGTCCAGGTCAGACAGCTAAGGTTGATGATTTCCGAGGCCCAGCCGAAACAGCTCAGGCAATCATGGAAGATAGCCAACACCCAATGCACGCTAAGTTCATGGCCGGCGACGATGCTGTCCACAAACACGTTGATACTTTGCTAGCAAAAGCGAGAGATATTGCTTAACAAATTTCTAGGTGGTCTCTCTCTTCCCATCTAGCACCGAGCCTCCTCCTCTTAGTCATGTCAGAGGGGGAGGCTTTTTATTTGACTAAGTTGATATTTTAGCTTAGAAGGCTATTTATGACAGCTTACCTAGCTTGCTAGACCTGTCTATACAGCCCCAATTTGGCCGCCCTACATACGCCCCTCGCATGGCCTACCAGCATTAGCTGCCCCAATTTTAGAGGTTTCCGTTCACAGACAGCGGCTTTCGTGAACCAAAACAAAACCTAAACCTTAAAATATTATGCCAGTTAGTCCAACACTCGCGCTGATCGATCAGTATCAGCCTAAATTTGAAAGTCAGTGGCGTCGTCTTGCCCAGCAGGTCGATAGCCGTCTTAGCGGCGCTGTTAGCGTCAATTCCAACTGCACCGGTGAGGTAAACTACCGCGACCAGATTAAGCCTATTGACGTTTCGTCACTTGGCACTCCTAGTCAAAACCGCATTGCTGCAACCGCAATCTCTGAAATCGAAACTCAGAAGCGCGCTAACTACCCTGAGAAGTTCCAGGCTGTTAAGCATTTTGACGAGTTTGACGAGGTATGGCTTGCAGAGCAGTCAAAGCCCACATCGCAAACCTTCCTTGAGTTTAAGGCAGGATTTAACCGCAAGATGGATGATCTTATTATTGCCGCTGCAACCGGAACTTCAAAGACCGGTAACAATGGCGCTGTAAGCACAACTCTTCCAACAACGCAGGTTATTTCTGTTGATATCGGCGGCACTGGATCTGGAATGAACCTTTCCAAAATCCTTGATGCTAAACAGCTTATGGAGCAGAACGAAGTCTTCGGTCAAGATATTGACGGTGACGACGCTTACCTTGTTCTTAACGCCAAAGCCCTTCGCGGTCTTTATGATGAAGCTAAGATCACTTCAAGTGATTACGCCGGCGAACTACAGGCTCTCTTTAACGGAGAGATTGACCAGTTCCTTGGTTTTAACTTTATCCGCACCGAGCGCCTCGCAGTCGCTACCAATGTTCGCACTTGCTTTGCTTTCGTGAAGTCAGGTATCGCACTTGATATTTGGCAGAATCCTAAGTTTAAGCTTAGCGAGCGTAACGACTTCAATGACGCCGCCCAGCTTCGCGGAACTGCCGCAGCAGGAGCCACTCGCCTTGAGGAAATCAAGGTTGTAGAGATTCCTTGCGACGAGTCCTAGTCCATAGCAACAACCAACAAGGGTCCGTCTGTCTTTCGGGGCGGGCGGGCCTTTCCTTTTTATGAGCAAGATCATTACCGACATCGACATCGCCAACCAAGCGCTTGGCTATTTGGGAGAGCAGACAATTGCAACAATGTCTGAAAACACCAAGGAGGCACGGCAGGTCTCGCTCCACTTTGACCAGACGCTCCGTGAGATCATGGAGAAACACAGGTGGTCAGTAGGCCGGAAAAGAACTAGAATGACGCTATCCGGCGCAACACCAGATTTCGGGTGGTCTTACGCTCACATTATCCCAGAAGACTGCCTAAGAGTCTTGGATTTGTTTGAGCTTTCAGAAGAGACGCCCACACCAAGCCCTGTTCCAATTCGCAAGTTTGAGAAAGAGCCTGGTCTTATCCTTAGCAACATTAAGCATTGCGGCTTAGTTTACATCAAAGAGGTGATCTCATCAGATCTATCACCACTGCTTGTTAAAGCTCTAGCAATCAAGCTGGCGTCAAAGCTAGCAATTCCCCTCGGTGAGTCCAGACTGGCCGGTGATTTATCTAATATGGCCGACAATGCCATTAAAGACGCATGGCTGAGCGATATAAGACAGTCACGATCAGGAGAAAACTCTGATTTTCTCCAAAGATCTGAAGAAAACCACGCCGAAAGCGGAAGATACAATGCCTGAGTTTTTGCAGTCTAACTTTAATGGTGAGTGGTCTCCGCTCATGCTTGGCCGTGTAGAGCTGTCACGATACGCTACATCGCTAAGAACGATGGAGAACTTTGCCCCGACCATACCTGGCGGCGCGAGAAAGCGACCTGGCACTGAATACATTGGCGAGGTCCAAGACCCATCAAAGAAAACACGGCTTGAAAGCTTCACGTTTTCTAATGAGGAATCTTACTTGCTAGAGTTTAGCGATCTTAAATTAAGGTTTTGGAGAAATGGGTCACTATTAACGGATAATGGAGGTAATCCTTACGTTAAAACAACTCCCTACACTGAGAATGAGGTGTTTAGTCTAAGAATGACATCGACAAACGACATTGTCTATATCGCTTCGCCTAATCATACTCCATACAAGTTAACCAGAACATCTGACACTACGTTTGATTTTGCGCTGCTTGAGTTTAAGAACCAGCCGTTTGAAGACGAAAACCTTACAGATGTTACTATAAGCGCGTCTGCGACAACAGGAACAGGTATAACCTTAACGTCTTCCAGTAATTTATTTACTGATGACATGGATGATCCAAATGGTAGTCCAAATGCAAGCACGTTTAAAATTTCTCACTATGTTCCTAGGACTGTATTAGAAAGCTCTATTAATGAAACTAAAGTGCTAGGCCCTGCTAATTTTTCTCCTGCAACTTCTCACCAAGTAGGAGATGAAATTAGACATCCCGTTACTACGGGAAGCACTACATATTTTTACTACACCTGCCATACAGCATACCCTGCAAATACTTCTGCTTCTGCTGAAACAAATCCTCTTAATTTAAATCAATATTTTTCTCCTGGTGTAGTTGCAGAGGTTTTAGGGACAACTTCTGATGTGATGAAGTTTTACATTGAAGGAGAATGGTCATTCAGAACAGAGGGTTCATGGGATGGTGAATGGGGTATTCAAGAATCAGAAGATGGGCAGGACAATAACTGGATAACTAGATTTTCAATGGCGTCTTACTCTGGCTCTGATAACTACGTCCGAGAGGGTGATGAGTCGGCCAATCCAATTTGGCTCCGTGTTGTATTGTTTAATACTGCTAACGGAACAAACCATAGAGTGACGTGGACAACTGCCGATGTTGAAAAGTCAGGAGAAGTTACAGTTACTGGTTACACTTCTCCGACACAAGTCACTGCTAATGTAAGCACAACTAGGCCGCTTTATTCTACGGCAGCAACTAAACACTGGTCAGAAAATGAGTGGAATTATAGAAAAGGGTTTCCAAGTCAGGTGTTCTTTAAAAACAACCGGCTTTGCTTTGCTTCTACTAAGGCAGACAACCAAGCTATCTGGGGCAGTGAAGTAGATAAATGGGATAACTTTAAGCGTGGCATACAAGGAGACTCGCAGCCATTTAAAGACGTTCTAAGGACCGGCAACCAAGATCCGATACAATGGGTATCCGAGCAGTCAAAGACGCTTCTAGGGCTATCCTCGCAGATAAGAAACCTAACCGGTGAAGACGGGTCGTCTATTCTAGCGCCAGGTAAGAACAGCTCGGCAAGACAAGCCGGTCGCGGCGCTGCTGATTTAGAGCCTGTAGAGGTTGATGACTTTACATTCTACGTCCAGCTAGGAGGCAGGATCATCAGAGGTCTCACAAACGATTATGAGCGGGGCGTTTACGCTGCTGCTGATATGACTAGAGAGGCTGAACACGTAACAAAAGGTGGTGTCAAACAGATGGCGTTTCAGCTAAACCGTGTTTCTACGCTCTACGCCGTCACAGGAGAGGGTATTGCTGCCTGCCTAGTGTTTGATCCAGAAGTGGAGAAAATGGGCTGGTATCGCCTTAAAACGCAAGGAGGGACAATTGAGTCAGTTGCTATCCTTCCGGCTACCGGAGAAGAGGACGAGGTTTACTTTGTAGTGAAAAGAACCATTAATGGAAGCACCAAGCGCTACATTGAAAGGCTAAAGAACGATCAGATCAGAATTCAAGATGATGGCCTGCAAGACGATATGTTTTATGTCGATTGCGGCACTACGATTACCGGCACTAATATTTCTACAAATTCTACGACTGATGTCACCACTATTGCTGGATCAACTCACCTAGAAGGTAAAGAAATACAGATTCTTTTAGACGGGGACTATTTTGGCAAGAAAACAGTAAGCAGCGGGTCTGTTACGATACCTACTATTACTAATGATAATTTCAATAACGCATCTTCATACAAAGTCGGGGATCGCGTAAGGTTTTTGTCTAGCGGAACCTATACTTATTTTGTTTGTGTTCTTGCATACACTGGAGGTGATTCTTCGCAAACTGATCCGGCATTAGCAGTAGATTCAAATTCAAATCCATACTTTGCTGCTAGCAAGGCAACTTGTGGCTTATCTATTGAGGCTAAGCTATGGCCAATGCCGTTAGAGGGCATTACAGCGTCGGGAACGACCTCTGGAGACAAGAAGCGCGTCAAAGAAATTACGATTGACGTTATGAACTCGCTCGGAATCCAGACAAAAGACTCACCGGATGACACTAAAGAGCCTACAGATCTTACTCCAAGACAGTCTGATGCAGACCTTGGATCATCGCCGGCACTCTACAGCGGCAAACTAGAAGTCAGAAATACTCTGCCTAGATCGTTTGATGGTAATGTTTTTTACCAATCAGATATTCCTTTTGGCGTATTTATCCGTAATATTATCACCAAATGGGAGAAGACCAGCTAACCTTGAAACCTTATTTTCCAGAACATTATCCATTGCTTTGCCAATGGTGGGACTCACACGGCTCTCTGAGGGCCAGCAGGTCTGATTTGGAGTCTGGTATAGGATTGGTGGCAGAAAGCGATTCTAGGCCCGTTGGAGCGTGTTTCTTGTATGTTACAGGAGCGCTTGGGTTTATTGAGGCTATGGTTATTAGCCCTGACTCGACTGTCGCTAAGTCTAGAAAGATAGCTGATACTTTATTTAAGGAGTTACAAAAGATAGCCAAGGCAGAAGGCGTCAACAAGCTGATCGCTTTTGTTCAATCTAAAGGCATGGTCAGGGAGTGTTCTCGCTCAGGTTTCACACAAGTCGGGCCACCTATGGCGCAAATGGTTCAAACAATATAAAGAAATGGGACTTCCAAACATTTTAATGGGCGCTGCAACTGCAATGAAAGCAGGTGCATCAATTCAACAGGGGCAGATGGCAATGCAGTCTGCTAAGTATAACGCAAAAGTCATTGGGCGACAGGCTGAGCAAGAGGCAGAGGCTTCGCTAGAAAGCATGGCTCGTAAAAGAACCGAAAACGAAAGAGCGTTATCATCGATCAAGCTCCGTATGCAGGAGTCTGGCCTTGATACGACTCAGGGATCTAGCGCGGATTACTTTGATGAGGCCACCTCAAGACTTGAGTTACAGATTTTAGACGAAGCTAGGCAGTCAAACTTTAGAGATAAAGCAAGACGCAACGAAGCTCAGATGCAGATTTACCAAGGAAAGGTAGCAAGAGCTAACGCTACAGCTACAGCAATGGGTCAACTCATAGGAGGGGCAGCCAAAATCTCAGGCAAAATGGAAGATGTGGCTAACGCATCAAAAACATCAAATACTTAAGTTATGCCACAATTACCAAATTTAACAGGGCCAGCAGTCCCTCCAGAGCAGGCAGCAGGAATCAGAGTTGGAGTGCCTTCTACTTCTGGTCTGCAAGCAATAGCACAAGCTGTCGGATCGGTAGGCGAGGAGATGCACAATGCCAAGATGGAGATCTTGCAGAAACAAAACGAAATTGACGTTTTTAGAACCGAAAGCGATTACGGCGCTTATATGGAGGCTGAGCGGCAGAAGCTTAATTTTAATAATCCTGCTAGCTGGGACGATCAGCTAACAAAAGCGTCAAATTCATTTAAAGACTCTCTAGCCTCCAAAAATTTATCTGCTGATGCAATGAGTTCTCTCAACACAAGGCTTATGGCATACGAGCAAAAGATTATGAGGGGCGCACAAAGAGACGCTCGTCTTGCTCAAGTTCAAATTATATCTGGAGAGTTCAAAAACCGGCAAGACTCTTACCTTAAAAACAGGGACTATGAAGGGGCTATAGAGAACCTTAAAGAGTCAGCATATAGTCTAAAAATGCAAGGTCACGAAGTGGAAAGTCGTGTATCGAAAATCAGAGAACAACAAACCTTGGATGCATTGCAAGATGCTGCATACGATGGGAATGTTGCCGCATTTGAAAAAGAAATACCTGGTATTTCAAAGGCTCAACAAAGAGCATTAAAATCAACAGCGGAAAGCGCTTTAGGTAAAAAGAAAAGAAACCAATCTATTGCTGCAATGGATGGTATTTATGCTAATTCTATTAACACAAAAGAAGATCTTCTTCGCGTAGCTCCAGACCTAGGCGCGGCGCAAACAGCAAAGCTTCTTGGTGTTATTGAGGGTAGAGACAGCAATGAAAGAAACAGAATTATTGCTACTCCAGAATACCAAAAACAATTAATTGGAAATGTTTCTGCACTTATACGAGATTATGATCCAAACGGAGAAGATGCGGATACTAATTTTATCAACATACTAGATCTGTCAGAACAGATTCAAAGCAGTAACTACAAAACCCATTTGCAAGACAAGATTGAAAAAATTCGCGACGCAATAGTTGAAGAAGAAAAGTCAATAAACGATTATGGTTACAATTTAATTGATGATTTTGTTTTAGAGCAAAAACCCAAAGCTCCCCCAAGTTTAGCTTTAGGAGTTTCTAAAGCTGAAGGGATTTTGGAAAACGAAACTGATTTAAACTCATTTGGGTTTAAAGCAGAACACGCTAAAAAAATAGCAGATGCTGCAAAAGCTGAGGCAGAGGCCAAAATGGATAAAGCTATAACTTATAGGGGGCCATCTTCTGAGTATTTGTTTCGTAGGTATTATAGAAGCGGTCAAAAAGCAGTTGCAGATTTCAGCCAAAAAGATAGGGCTATATTTCAAGCTATTATGGAGGTTAAGCCAGACAGCTTTCAGGTTGTTGACCCTGCATTTATTGAGCAATACGAAGAAGATGTTAAAAAAGCAGAACTAAAAAAAGAAAAGATTTTAGGAGAAGCCAAAATTGAGCTTTCAAAATTTTTAGCAACGCAAAAAGACGCAACAAGAGAGCAAGTTTTTGATTTCGTCAAAGGTCATTTTGATTATAAGAAATCAGGAGATCTTTCTGACAAAGGTTTACTGGCTCCTCGTCCAAAATAAAAAAGCTTAACAGGCAATACGAATAATCTAAAAACATGGAACCTGACTATCAAGGACAGCCAATAACAACTCCTGACGCGCCTCCATTTGTGCCAGGTGTAACAGATCAGAGGTATACTCCAGAAAAAGAGAAATCTACTGAGCCTATGACAGTTCCTGATGATCCTCCGTATATTGAAGGGATTACAGATAAAAGGTTTGCTCCAAAAGTTGAAGAAAATGTAGAGGAAAATAATTACAATAAATTGTTAAAAGATGCAAAAAACAATATTTCTGATGTTGTAAATTTTGACGATTCTGTTCAAGAAGAGCCTCAATTGTCCCAAATTGAAAGTGAAAAACTTGTCGCTCAAAACAACTGGGTAAAAGAGTCTTTAGGTAATATTGATAGCGCTCTTTTAGATTACGAAAACTTTTCTCCACAGTCGAGCGAGTCGGTCAAAAACCAAGCATTAATTAGAGCTACTATGGAGGTAGAGCTTGGTTATGACCCTCCAACAATCTCTGAATACGAAATAGGCAGAGGACAAGCTTATAAGCAATTATTTGGCAAAGATCTTTCTGAAGACTTGGGAGATCCTGAGCAAGCTTTTGTTAGCGCTTTAACTAATAGGGCTACAGAGAAGAGAGATCAAGTTGCTTTTAATGAAACTATTCGTAACGAGGCTTTGCTTTCAGCATTAACTGGATGGAGTAAATATGACGCTTCATGGGGTGAGGCAGCTAAAGCTGATCCTGTTTATCAAAAAGATCCAGCAGCAGCCGCTAATAAATTTAAATCGTTTAAGCAGGCTTTTGAAGATGAGTTTAATGATGTTATACCTATTGTCAGAAATCTTGATAAGTTCATTAGGAATAATGACATGGATTCTTCTTTGCGTTTAATAGAAAACTTAGAGGAAGAAGAATTTTCAAAAACTGCCAAACTTTTAGGTTTTATTGAGAAACAGACCCTAGCAACTAAAGGAGAAGAGGGTCTTTTGTCTAACTTGGCCAAGTCTACGGGAAGAGATTTTGAAAGCTTTTCAAGAAAATTCAAAGAGGGCTTTCTTGATCTTTTGTCAGGAATATCAGTTGGGCCTACTGGACCTGCTGGTTTTCAAGACATTATTGAGCGCGATAAAGTTAATGGTTTTTTAGCTGAGATTAAAAGGTTTAGAGATCAGCGTGATCCAATTAAACTTTTAGCAGAAGAAGATACCTTTTTATCTAGTGCCGAAAAAGCATTGTATGCCACTCCTGGCGTTGGATTTAGTATTGCCGGAAGTATTTTAACTGGGCCTGCTGGAACAATGGGTCTTCTTATGGAGTCAAACCAAGAAGATTACTATTTGAGAGCAATAGACGCTGGTGTTTCTAGAGAGGAGTCTAATAAACTTGCAACTACTGTTGGGTCTCCAATTGCGTTACTTCAGTTTATACCTGAGCGAATTGGATTAGGGGCAGTAACTAGAAAGCTTCCTGTTTTAGACAATGTGGTTAATAAGATTACTCAAAAACATTTTAGGGTAACTTTACAAGCGTTAGCTAGAAGTGGAGCAGAGACCACAACTGAAGAAATCCAAGCAATTCTTTCAGAAGTTGGAAATGACGTTTTAAATGGGCTTAAAAATGACATACCAGAAGCTGACTGGGATGCTCACTGGGACAATTTTGGCTCTAGAAATCTGGAAACATTTTTATCTATATCTCCATATGCTTCATTGGGGGCTTTTGTTAGAGATAGAGGTGTAGATAAATCAATTGCTATGGCTAATGAGGCAAGCGCTGATGAGCTTGTTGCAAGTGGATACAAGAAAGAAAAAGTTCAGAACTTTCAAGAATCAGAGGATATTGGAAAACGCAAAGCGTTTTTTGAGATGCTTGAGTCTCAAGACCCTACAAGACCGGAGACTAAAGAAGCAGTTGATAATTTAGCCAAGTTAAACGAAATGGCTAAGAAAACTCAAGCAGAGTATAGTCAGTTAAGAATTTCGCCTGGTGTTAGAATGGACCCTAAAAAGAAAGGGTATGAAGTTTATAATACAGAAAGTGGCGATATTATCGCTACCTTAGAGACTGCTCAACAGGCTACAGAAACTGTGTTTGAAATCTTTGGCGTAAAGGAAAACCAGAGACAGGCAGCGTTTGACGAGCTGGTTTCTAAGTTTGAGGCTGGCAGGCTTGATGTAGATGAGTCTGGAGAAATGGTGGAGATTGAAACTAGGACGTTTACGCAAGCTGACGCTTTAGTTGAATTGCCTGGATCAGATGCTCGCATTGAAACTGAGGCTAAGCTTATTGAGCAAAGAAACGGCGGGACAGGAGAAGTAACCGAAGAGGTCATGTCTGGAGGCCAGACTATTTTTGGTGTTTATATACCTGCTGGTCAGATGGGCCGCAAAGAAGCTGCCACTAAGATTTTTAATGGATCAAGTATTTTAACGCTTATACATGAGCGAGGTCATGGCAAACGAAGGATATTGATGGCAAATGGCAAATGGTCTAGGTCTCAGCAAATTGGATCTCTTAAAGCTCTAGATGGAATGCTTGACGAGGGGGATAGGTTTCTTCCGGCTACTTTTGAAGCTATGTCAGAAAGCGATCAAGAGGTAGCTTTAGACGAAGCTGTTGCTGAACTAGCCGAGGTGTTAGCGCTTAGAACGCGAAATGGGAAGAAGTCTAAAATGAGGCAGCTTCTTAGTAAGAACCTTTCTGCAATGGTTCGTTCGCGTAAACCTGGTGCAGTGCAACTAAAAGCATTTGTTGACGCGATAAAAGAATTTTTTGGTTTAGCGCTTCGCAGAGCAGCAGTAATGAAAAAGGCAGAACGAGAAGGAAAACTTAGCTCTGCTCAGCTTGATGCTCTTTCTGATATGCTGGTTGGCACAACTTCGCAGGAGTCATTTGAGTCAGAGCGTGATGCCGTGCCTACTAAAATGGTGGATGGGAAAATAGTAGATGTTCCATTTTCTGTTTCTCAATCTAAAACTGGGATGAAGCCACCAAAGGGGGTAACTAGCAAAACAACAGAAGCTCTTCCTGTTTGGAATATTTCTAAACAAGAAGATAGCCTTCCGAAAGTAATAGGAAATGAAAAATCACGCGAAACATTTTTCGCAAGGTTAGATTCTGCGCTAGAATGGTTGCGTAAAGATCCCGCCAAAATAGGAACAGCTGGAGGCTGGGTCACATTTTTAAGGAAAGCTGGGGTTTATGGTGATGTCCCAATGCCGCCTACTGGTATTACTGAGCTTTTTAAAGACCCTGCTGGATACGCTGCAAAAGTTCGTGGAGCGTATCACGGAGACTTAACTATTGAAGGGACAAATGCGTCAGCAAAACAAGGTTTAGATGGAACAAGCGAAATGCGAGATCTCATAGGGAAAGGCAACGCTCCTGCACCTTGGGCGGTTGCTCTTCACCATATGTGGGGGATTCTTTCGCGAATGCTGCCTCCTATTGACCAAGAGGGCATGTGGTTGCGCTTAATTGCTCACAGGCCTGTTTTGGACGCTATACAGTCATCGATTGACGGAAAATTTAATTTGTCTCTAAAGCAGTGGCAAGATTTAGTGCAGGATGCGAGGGCTGCGTCTGCTGACGCCGCTGGGAAAATTGGAAACAACGCAACTGCTAATGCAAACTCTTTTTACCTAATGCTGGAAAGGCTTAGCGGTAGGTGGCAAGATGTTGCTGATGTTTATGCTGCAAAAGACAGCAGGGAAATGGGTAGAAGATTTTGGAGTTTAGACGCTGGCGCTCTTGGAATTAAAAACAAAGTTCAAAGATTTATTGGGCTTACTTTTGGAGTGCCAGGAGTCATTATGGATCGTTGGAAATTTGTAGAGCTTTGGCTTCCAACAGCAGTCAAGGGAACTGATTCAGAGTCTTCAAAAGAATATTTTAAATATAGCAACTCAAAGCCAGAATCGCCTTTGCCTATTTATGGAGTTTATGGGGATTTAGATGCTAAAAACATTGTAGTCTCAACTGCTCTTTATGAAGGATTGGAGGTAGCAATGCAGGAAGCAATTAACCGCTCTTCCGAACTTCAAGATCTTCTTGGGGATCACCAAAATCCAGGAGGACTTCACTGGTATGGATGGAATGCAATTAAAAATGAAGCGGTTGGTCACAGTAGTTTAGATCTTACAAAAGACCTTATTAAAAATTATGGCCTTGATTTTGGTGTTGATGCTGTTGTAAAACAAATTAATGAAGGAGAGTATTTTACAGAAGGAACAATCGGATCTTCCGAAAACGCCAAGGTCTTCCTCAGAAACGGGAAGATCGATGTCTCTCGCACCCGCATTTCCAGCGGACTTCAGTCAGGACGAGGTGCCGGAGTTCTCGGACGAGGAGCTAGCAAAGGAGATGGAGAAAGCGGACAAGGAGTAAGCTTTTCCCTTGGTCGGGCCGAAGTCACATCTAACTATGTCATTTTTAACGATGCTGATATTACGATCACTGAAGAGAACGGAAAGCCTGTTAGCCCTTCATTTCAAATAGGTGACACAAAGATGCTTTCTGATCTTGCTGAAAACGCAAAACGCAGAGCTAAAAGACCAGAGACTAGGGCTATGGTTTTCAAGGATATTGCTGAAAGGCTAAACAAGCTTCGCAGAGATGTTCCTAGAATCATCAAATCATTTGGAAAAGAATTTGAGCAAGCGGAGATTATTGATCCTCGCACGATGAAGTCTTTGCGAAAAGAAGCGGCATTTCGTCAGGCGTTAAAGCAGGAAGAGTTAGAGCAGGAAATTTTACAAAAGGAAGGGCAGGCATTGCAATCGGGAGATGTTCCTGTTCTTAAAGATATGCCGGTGCATGGGTTCATAGCTAACGTAGGTAAGAGTTTGGCTGGTGGCTCAATGGAGTCTAGGTCTGCTTATCAAAAGCGCACTGGGCGCAAACCTGGCGCAGAATACGAAGGCTCTGAAGGCATGGTTGGAGGATTGCTTTATGGTGGAGGCCGGTCACCTGATCAAGTGGCTCAAGAGTTATTTGAAGAAAACCTAATTCCTGATGATTCTCCGGCAGCTATGTGGGAGGCTCTTGCTAGTGAAAGAGAGTCAGTTACTAGTCAAAAAGCAGACTTTAAAGCAGCGATGGCAAAACTTCGCGGAGTAAAATCTGAGGCAAAAACATTTGCTGATGAATGGCTAAAGGGAGAAATCGAAAAACAAAAAAGAGATTACAATCCAACAGAGAGGACGAAACGCGCCCTTGTAATGTATGACGCAATCCTTAAAGCGTTGCCACCAAAGTTGCGTGGCAGCATGGGTGGGTTTGTTCAGATTGGTAATCTAAAAACTGACGAAGCTCGGTTAAAGTTTTTGGAGAAAAAGCTAGATAAAGCTGACGATGTTGTTGAGCGTTTTATTAAAAGGGAAATGACAAAAGAAGCTAAGAAGCTTATTAAGAGCGGATTGGCAACTATTAAGACAGGAGAGGTAGATAAAGGAACTAAGGGAGCTACCGTTCACAGGCTGTTTGAAGTCATTAAAGACGTTTTCTCAGGAGCAACTACTGTTGAAGCTGTTATTGCTGGAATGGAAAAAGAGCGTCAAATCCGAGAAGATTCTGGTCAATTAACAGCTGAATGGGATGGTTATTACAATACTGCACCATCAATTGTTGAAGGGTTTGCAGAATGGAAAGAGCAAACAGCGGAAGAAATGACAGTTGCTGTTGAAAATGCAGCGGCGTTTTATGAGCGGGGATGGCTTCAGTCTAAAATCAAAGCAGCGTTACGTTCTGAAATGATTGAGGCTGCTATACAAAACCTTAGAGACGGCAAGTCTGACGAGGAAATTGACGAGGCAATTACAAAATCAGAAGAGGCTATTGGTTCAATGTGGGATAACACAAAATCAATTGGTCGTGAGTTTATTGATTTTGAGCAATTCTTAATTTCAACTTTTGGTCGTATTGATGTTGTTAATCAACTGGTAGATCGGGAATATGAATCTTATCGGGATCGTGAGCAGATGCGTGTTGAGCGCGAATATGATGAATCTCAGTTTTATGCAGATTTGTTTAATGGGGATATTGTTAAAGGCTATAGATACAAATATGATTTAAAAACAGAACGTGTAAAACTGGATAGCTTAGGATCAAAAGGAGCGCAAGGATCAATGACCAAAAGCCAGATTATTCACTGGTTAATGATGTATCGACAAGCAGACGGTCGCCGGCACTTTGATGGGGACGGTAAGCGATGGGAGTTTACTCCAGAATTTTTTGTTCAGCTTGAAGAAAAACTTGATGATCGTGATATGAAAGTCATGGAATGGTATTCTGAGCAATACGCTGGCGAGTGGGAAGTGGTAAATCCAATTTACGAAGAGATTCGTGGTTCAACTTTAGTTAAAAACGAAGTTTACTCACCGGTTACAGTTGCGCCTAAAATGATCAGTATCGGGGGTCTTGCTGGGGCAGTAATGGACCCTTTATCCGGTGAGCAGGTTGGCGCAATGGAAGCTACTCCTTCAATGTTTAAACGTCGATCAAAGTCAGCAGTAGCTAGACCTAGAGTTGAAGGCGCAATTGAAATCTTCCAAGCTCACAAAACTCAAGTTGAACACTGGGTTGCCACTGCGGAGCTAACAAGAGACATGAAAGCTTTGTTTGGTCGCAGGGAAGCTCGTGAAATCGTTGAGGCTAAAGTTGGGAAAAGTGGTCTTGGTCAACTTCAAAAATGGATTGAAGCTTTTGCAAAAGAAGGGATTAAAGACACATCAGTTGGTATGTCGTTTTGGTCTATGATAGATAGATCAATTTCAAGAGTTTCTAGGTATTCCCTATTCGCCAAAATGTCTACAATTTTTATACAGGCATCTCAGGTTGCTGGTGCGGCAGCTCAGATTCCTGCTCGCGCATATATGTCAAAACTTTCAAAAGCTGCTGTTGGTCAATTGGACCTTTCTTCAGCTTGGAGATCTCCTTATATTCAAGGGCGCCTTGCAGACACTTTACCAATGGTTCGGTTAGCTTATTCAAACTCAAAAACAAAAAAGCCAACGCAACTTTCTTTTTATTCGGATAAAATTGGCCAAGCAATTGGATTTTCAGATGCTATTTTTACTACAGCAACTTACGCTGCAATTTTTGATCATGTTAAAAATGAGATTAAACAGAACCAGGGATTGACTGGCACTGCTCTTGAGGCAGCCGCTCATAAAGAAGCGGGCAAGAGAACTGAACGAGTAGCGCAACCAGTTAGAAAAGCTCGCAGATCGTTGATTGAAAACTGGGCGCAAGGCAATGTCGCGCTTCGTGCTGTTTTTGCATTCACTTCCGAGCCACGCCAGAAGCTAGGTTCAGCGTTTTGGGAGATGTTTCATGCTGTCAGGAAAAGAGACCGTGTTAAAAATGCAATGGTTTATGGTATTGGATTTGCAATTCTTGGTTCATTTATTCGCGCTGCTATGTCTGATGTTCGTGATGAAGGAGAAGATGATGAGTTTTTTGATGAGGAAAACTGGAATGTAGATAAATTAATTTTAAAGTCTATGACTGATAACTTTAATGGTGTCCCAATTGCAGGGCCAGTAGCAGAAGATGCATTTATTTCATTAGCTAAAAAACTTGGGATGGATACCCCCCCATCATTTCCAAATGAAGGTTTAATATCAGATCCTTCAAAAGCAATTCCGGCAGCCGAAAGATTGATTACACTTGAAAGTATGGAAAATTCTCATGAATTTGCCAAAGATGTTCGTAAAACGCTTCAATCAGCAGCAATATTTAGCGAAAGAGCCACTACAGCAGCGGTATTTTGGAACATGGTAGAAGAGGTCATTAGGACGATGCCAGTCGTCGAGTAAGTTACTTTAAACTTGAAAGTCAACGAAATAACATTTATTAACAGCTATGCCAGTAACTGAGCAATATAATCCTAGATATTACACTGGAGACGGCGCAAAACAGATTTTTGATGTGCCTGATCTATGGTTTGAGCAATCAGAAGTAAAAGTTGAGGTTGCTGGAGTTCTCACGGGATGGACGAGAGAAGCTGGTCAGGGGGTTAGATTAGCGACTGCGCCTGCTTCTGGGGCTTCTGTGGTTATCTATAGAATAACATCGCTTACCCAGGATAAAGACTTTCAGACAGCCGGACGTATGCCAGCCACTGAGGTTGCAGAAGGCTTTGATAGGCAAATCCTTATTAATCAAGAGGTTAAGGACAGATCTACGTTTTTACCTCCTAATACGACTACTCAAAACAAGATAAACACAACTGTTGGTTTTGATGCAAATGGAGATCCTATTTTAAGATCTGCTAACCAACAGTCTACTTATTTAGGTCTTGCTAATTTGAGTCAAATGCAGGTCTATTCTAACACTGCTGAACAACAAGCTGGATATGCAAACCAAGAGCGTGTACTTGCTGAAGCTGCGGCAGCATCGGCTCAATCAGCTACACAAAGCGTAGCGGGTGCTGTTACCCCTAAAGATTACGGAGCGTTTGGCGATGGAGCTTCACACCCTGCTAGCGGCTCATACTCCACGCTGGCGCTAGCTAAAGCGGTGTATCCGCGATGTGTTAACATCAGTGAAGAGCTTGACGGTTTAGCGATCCAGAAGGCTTGTGACACTGGTGGTCGGGTCTTTATTGCTGACGGGACTTACAAAATATCAACTACTATTGAACTAAAAACTCAAGGGCAAATCATTGAAGGAGAAAGCTCAACAAGCACAATTTTGCAATGGGTTCAAGATGTTAATGGGTTTGAAATTGAAGACAATCCTAACGAAAGCAATACAACTAACTTCCCAACAAGCTCTTCTACAAGCTCTTCTTGGGGTCAAATTAAAACATTGTTAATTTATGGGCCTGCAAATTCTACTAAAAAAGGCATCACTAACACTGAAGATCCAAATTCAACTCTTTGGGTTGGTGAAGGGTGGAGGTATGACTTCCTTACTGTTCTTGGTTGGCATACGGGGATATATTCATCAAGCGCGGCTAGATTAAATGGTCGTTCAATTAACATTAAAAGTTGCAGCGCAGTTGGATTACACCTTTCTAATGGCAGTTCTGCCACAAATAACTGTCACGTTTTTTACGGTGTTTCTATGTCGTCTTGTGATATTGGAATTAAATTACAATCTGTTCGATCTGCTTGGATTCAACTTCAAGACACAACAGGAAACCGTGTTGATGTTAGCGCAAATGCTTCTCTAGCGCATATTGAAGGTGGACAGGCCGAAAACTACACTGAAAGATTTTTAATTGCTGGGAATTCTTCCCGCATGACTGTTTCTAATGTTAACATTCTTGCTTCGACAACAATTATTCCTATTTCTGTAGATGGGAATTCATCTGTTAAGATTGTTAACTGCCAAAACGTGCAAGCTGGAAATCAGGTGGAGATTGCAGAAATTTTAGATACTAACTCAACAGTATTTGGAACTGCTCATCTTCATCTTTCGGGATCAGCACCTGGCACCTCTCCAACTTCTAGAGTTAGAATATCTCAAGGTGATTCTAATACTTCTGAGGATGCTTTTAATTTTTTCAGTAACACAACGTCTTATGCGGTTGGGGATTATGTGAAGTTTCAATCTGGGGGAACGACTTATTATTTTGTTTGCATTCTTGCTTATACCGGGGGGGCTTCTTCAGAAACTGACCCAGCTTTAGTTGTAAATTCAAACTCAGCTCCGCATTTTAGCACTAATAATACAGCTAATGATGATTCGGTATTTCTTTGCCCGATACCCTGGAGACTAGGAACTAGCCTTCTTCCATCAGACTCAAATCATCGTGGGGCTTTACATTGGCGTGGTGCAGTTCCTTTTAATAACCTTAATAACGATGATTTGCAGGGCGTTATTGAAATGGGAGGAAATTATGTCCGCGCTGACGCATTTAAACGAAATACATTTTCAGTTAATGTTACATCAGGTGGTTATGGTCCACAGGGATTTGAGGATGTTATTTTAATGGATAACACGGGAGTCAGAACCGTATCTTTAAGAGCTACAAATTCAGCTTATTATCGTGCATCAACAAACATGAGGGTGTTTACAATTATAGATTCGGCTGGCACTGCTCAGACTTCAAGTATTACTATTAGTGCTAGTGGATCAGATACGATTAATGGAAGCACTAATAATTATGTCATTAACTCTCAATATGGATCAGTCAAAATTGGAACTACTGGAGATGGTAAATGGTTTATCCTCCCCTAATATCTAACTAAACAAAACTATGAAAAAGCAAATCCTTGGAATTATTCGTCACCTTCTAACCTTTGGAGGGGGCTATCTTGTTGCTCAAGAATGGCTTAGTGCTGACCTTATGCCTGAGCTTATTGGAGCAATTATGACAATCATCGGTGGCGTTTGGTCAATGAAAGCGCCTGAGAAAAAATCTTAACCATAAATAAAAATGACAATTACATTCCCAGATACCAATCCTGACATTATTAAGATTGAGCGGGGCCGCACATACTATGTGTCTGCTAACGCTGGAGATCTTACGATTAAAAGGAAGGCTTTGAATGGCTCATATATTGAAGTTGAAGGATCGCCAGTAACGAACGGTCAGGAAAAGTTCCTGCTTACGTTTTCCTCTGACGATACCTTGGAGATTACTCCTTCTGCAACTAATACAGAGCTAGTCTTAGAAAAGAAAGAATGAAGCTCCAGAGGCCAGACCCAGGTATTGATGCTGCTAAGTCCGGTCTTCACGGCAAAGCTGGCATTTTCTTTAACGCCGGATTGTTTTCAAAAGGTGGAGGATTTAATCCATTAGACCTTGATCCTTATTTGCTTTTTGACGCTCGCACGTCGATGATAGGCACGCTGGAAAATCCCACGCTAGACCTAGACCCAAGCAAGCAAGACACGCTTGATGTCATTACGGCAACAAGGGCAGGCGTGGCAACATACACAGATGCCAACGGTAACATAGCGTCAGCCAGTCCCAACACGGTGCGCGTTGACCAGACACAGGGAGCCGAGTTGACTCCGACAGTTTACCAGAACATTGGCTATACGGACTTCTCGCAAATTTGGCAGACATATAACAACGGAACAAGCGCAATTAACGGTGGTGGTTACAATGGAAACCCATCAAAAGTTATTGAGGCTTTAACTGCTTATGGTAGTTATAGCTACCAAGTTCCCACACAAGACGGGGTGACTTATTGCCTATCTTTTTATATTAAAAGAGTAAGCGGAAGCGGTCTCGTTCGGTTAATTGCTTATAACTCTAGTGGAACGACTACCGTTGACATAACGTCCTCACTTACTTCTGAATTCACAAGGGTGAGTTTTGTTTTTCAGGGCCGCTCGGGTGGTGGGAATGTTAGGGTTGGATTGTCAGACTACGGCAGTGGTGACATGGAGGTAGAAATCTCACAGCCCCAAGTCGAAGAAGGCACAACACCAAGTTCCTTCGTGGCGAACACAACGGGCAGCCCTAAGTTCATCACAGGGGCAAC